>CEUN01078664.1_pt1 | contig 60576 bp, 52 predicted proteins | sample 361501 | NCBI WGS metagenome assembly CEUN01 (sample SAMEA2622801, study PRJEB7988) | marine metagenome | biome: marine biome (ENVO:00000447); feature: marine epipelagic mixed layer (ENVO:xxxxxxxxx); material: "saline water (ENVO:00002010), including plankton (ENVO:xxxxxxxx)" | depth 120 m | reverse complement strand
TTTTTGTGTCGTGGCTGACGCCCATATACCTTTTTCAGGAATGAAAATCACCCCTCGAAGGTAATTCTATCGATAGGCGGATTATGCGTCAAAATTATACCAGACGTCTGACAATGTTTGAGAAAGATAGTTTTATATTTTTTGCCAGTCACGAAACAAAAAGCACTACGTAATTCCGATACCAAAAATGCTTAATTACACAAAAATTTGAAAAATATATTACGGCTGTATTAACCAGATTAACCAACCCGGAACCATCTTACCCAATTAAACAATTCGTTTAAAGAATTGGTTATTTGCAACCAAGATTCTTTGGCTTTTGGGGAAATTTACAAAATGCATGCATCTTTTGCGAAATTCTATTCACGGGATCCGATTCGATTTGAAATTACGACGTTACAAGGTACCTTGCATGACAGGTTTGCAGTTTCTTGGGGGGGGTGAAATCATGACGTTGGCGTCGGTTACGCTAGACGATAAGTATGCACTCGAATCTGGGCGCGTCTTTTTAACAGGAACGCAAGCTCTGGTGCGCCTCCCGATGATGCAACGTCGACGTGACGAAGCAGCCGGGTTAAATACCGGGTGCTTTATAACTGGCTATCGCGGGTCGCCCCTCGGCATGCTTGACCAACAACTCTGGCAGGCAAAAAAATTTCTTGAGCATCACCACATACGTTTCCAACCAGGGGTAAACGAAGATCTCGCGGCAACTGCCGTTCTCGGCACCCAGCAATTGGATATGTCCGTCGGTGCAAATTACGATGGTGTATTTTCCATGTGGTATGCAAAGGGACCTGGCGTCGACCGCTCTGGCGACATCCTTCGGCATGGTAACTTGTTTGGCTCTTCTCCTACGGGTGGAGTATTGCTCTTGGCTGGCGATGATCACACCTGTAAGTCCTCAACAACAGCGCATCAGACTGAATACGCCTTTATGGATGCTATGATACCAGTTCTCAATCCGGCTGGGGTTCAAGAATTCCTGGACCTCGGTCTCTATGGTTGGGCAATGTCGAGGTATTCAGGCTGTTGGACCGCCTTTAAGCTTATCGCAGAAACAGTCGACAGCTCGGCCTCTGTCTACGTGGACCCGCATCGCGTCGATATCATAACCCCTGATGATTTTGAGATGCCACCAGACGGCCTGAGTATTCGTTATCCAGATACGCCGCTAGAGATGGAGGAGCGCTTGCATCGTCACAAGATCCACGCTGTTCTTGCATTCGCTAGAGCGAACAAATTGGATAGATCCATTATCGACGGGCCGAACCGACGATTTGGTATTGTGACTTGTGGTAAATCCTACCTTGACGTGCGCCAGGCTCTTGAAGAACTCGGCATCAATGAAGACTACGCCCGCGCCATCGGTTTATCGATATACAAAGTTGGCATGACATGGCCACTTGAGCCCGACGGCATTCGAAACTTTTGTGAAGGCCTCGACGAGGTTCTGGTTGTTGAAGAAAAAAGACCCGTTATAGAAAATCAATTGAAAGAACAGCTCTACAATTGGACAGCCGACAAAAGGCCACACGTGATTGGAAAATATGACGAGAGCGGCCAATGGATTTTGCCGTCAATCGGAGAATTGACACCTACGCAGATTGCGCGGGTCATTGCAAAACGGCTCGAACGGTTTCATAGCAGTAGCCAGCTGGACGACCAAATAAAGTTTCTGCAGTCACGCGAAGACATGCTGCGTAGCAACGCGGAAGGATTCGCGCGGACGCCCTATTTTTGTTCAGGTTGCCCACATAACAGCTCAACAAAAGTACCTGACGGAAGCCGAGCATTATCTGGCATTGGTTGCCATTTTATGGCTCAATGGATGGAAAGAAATACTGCGACCTTCACTCATATGGGTGCAGAAGGCGTCCCTTGGATTGGTATCTCTCCATTTACAAAAGAAGAACATGTCTTCGCAAATATCGGCGACGGGACCTATTATCATTCAGGATTGATGGCAATTCGCCAAGCCATCGCGGCCGACGTCAAGATGACGTATAAAATTCTCTTCAACGACGCCGTTGCGATGACCGGTGGTCAACCCCACGACGGCCCACTGACGGTTCCACGCATTACCCAACAAGTCATGGCCGAAGGCGCTTCTCGAGTTGTCGTTGTAACTGACGAACCCGATAAATATCCACGCGACGCTGGTTTCGCAGAAGGTACAAAAGTTTACCATCGCGACGACCTTATGAAGGTCCAGAAAGACCTGCGCCGCGAGAGCGGCGTCAGCGTTTTGGTTTACGACCAAACCTGTGCCGCTGAAAAACGCCGAAGGCGTCGTCGAGGAACCTTTCCCGACCCACTCAAGCGGGTCATGATCAACGATTTAGTTTGTGAGGGGTGTGGAGATTGTTCAGTCAAATCAAACTGTCTTTCTGTGGTCCCGAAAGAGACGGAATTCGGCCGTAAACGCACTATCGACCAATCAGCCTGTAATAAAGATTATTCCTGCGTCAACGGTTTTTGCCCAAGTTTTGTCACTGTTCACAACACAGACTTAAAGAAACCTAAGACGTCCGCGCAAGAAGTTACGGTGCCGGATATCTTTGAAGCACTTCCGGAACCCGAACTGCCTTCTACAGAAGAGCCTTATGCCATGCTAGTAACAGGGATAGGCGGTACGGGGGTCGTGACAATAGGCGCAATAATTGCCATGGCCGCTCATATCGAAGGGAAGGGCTGCTCAGTCCTCGACATGGTTGGATTGGCACAAAAAGGTGGCGCCGTTTTAACCCATATCCGTGTTGCCCGTAAACCCGAGGATTTGCACGCCGTGCGTATCGCCGCAGGTGGCGCAGATATGATGCTTGGCTGTGATTTGGTCACGGCCGCTAGTGTCGATGCGCTCTCCAAGATCGCGCCCGGAAGTAGTCGCGCCATTATCAACAGTCATGAAACTATTACTGGAGACTTCACACGAAACCCTGACTTAGATTTCCCAGGTGAGGAATTGCATCAAGCAATTACTAAGGTAGTTGGAAACGACCGCACGGAATTTTTAGAAGCGACCAAGTTAGCCACTACGCTGCTCGGCAATTCTATTGCCAGCAATATGTTCATGCTTGGCTGTGCCTGGCAAAAGGGTCTCATCCCAATATCTATGGAAGCCATTTTCCAAGCAATAGAATTGAATGGGGTAGCTGCTGACGCAAACAAACAGGCATTCACCTGGGGGCGTCGGGCGGCACATGATCTTCCTTTGGTTCGCAAATTGGCAATTACCGATAACAATACGCCGACTGAAACCGTCGCTGTGCCCGAGGACCTCGTCAATTTGGTGGAAAGGCGCGTCCACTTTCTTACAAAATATCAAGGGCGCAAACTAGCGCGACGCTATAAGGAACTGGTTGTAAAAGTTCAGACTTCCGAATCGCAACGTACCCCCGGAGAAGAGGCGCTCTCAAAAACAGTTGCAAGATATTACTTCAAACTACTTGCCTACAAAGACGAGTATGAAGTTGCCCGGCTCCATTCGGAAACTGATTTCCTAGCCGACATTGCCGACAAATTTGATGAAGGCTACAAGCTAACGTTTCATCTTGCCCCACCGTTGCTAGCACGCCGGGACGCCGATACCGGACTGCCCAAGAAAATAGAAGTTGGCGAATGGATACTCCCTATTTTCCGAATGCTTGCGAGGATGAAGTTCCTGCGGGGCACACCCTTCGACCCCTTCGGCTATATGAAAGAGCGCAAGCTTGAACGCCAGCTTATCTCTGAGTATGAAACGACAATCGAGGCGTTGTTACGGGATTTAACGCGTGAAAATCACGAGACAGCCGTAAAAACCGCCGCTTTGCCGGAACAAATCCGCGGCTACGGCCATGTTAAGGAAAATAATATTACACTTGCAAAAGCGCGACAAATGGAACTCTTGGCCGAATTCTACAACCCGTCGCCAACATCGGATATCGCAGCCGAATGATAGCTTCGATAAGAAAACGCCTTTTCTTTCTTTTATAAAAATATTTTTTTGGGAAATGTATTCGTCTTCGATATCCGCCTTATTGCCTTTCGGAAATTACAAAGGGAAGGCCTCGGCCGTCGCGCCGTCCAGACGGCTCGTTATATTACTTAGGCCAAAAATTTTTTTGGCGATCAAAACAATTTTGCATATATAGCAATCCCGACTCGGCGTAATTCATTAAAAACAATTGGCATAAACATTTTGTTATTCAGTACTATATGAGGCCTTCCAATTTACTGCACTTATTTACCAGTGACCAATTGGGTATGGGTGGAATTACAGCCTAAAAAGTCCGTTTCATACTTTAAATATGCACGGTTAACCTGCTCATTTTAGTGAATTATACTTTCGATGGTTGTCTAGAGGTGAATAAATTTCATAGTATTGCTAACTTTGGATGGAAGTTTCTTAATAACATTAGGCACCGTAGATGGTGCGTATGGTAGCAGGATATTTCGCTTGGCAGGGCTATCATTTGGCGAATTAACTTTTAAGGGTACTTTTTCTTCAATGCCCAACCAAATTCGCTGTTTGAATATCTGCTATCGATTTAAAACACAGAGGGCTTGAACAGTGGAAAAGGGTCTTTACGGATTTATTTGGCGGTACAGTAAGGGATATCAACTCGTCATACTATGCGTGACGTTCGCTTCGTTCCCCTTTCTTTATTATGCTCTCGAATTACCAAAAATAATTGTTAACGATGCCCTCGGATCGAAATCCGGTGGGGAAGCTTTCCCACGAACGTACCTCGGCATTGAATTCGACAACACCGAATACCTATTGACCCTATGTTTTCTCTTTCTTTTACTTTTAATCGTCAACGGCGGCATTACGATGTCGCTATTTATCTTTAAAGGGATTACCTCCGAACGATTACTCCGGCGTTTACGCTTTCAACTGTTTGAGCGAATTCACCGGTTTCCACTAAAACAATTCCAGAAAACCTCTCAAGGCGAAGTCACTTCGATGATCACCGCCGAGGTAGAACCTTTCAGTCAATTTTTTGCGGATGCGGTTGAACTTCCCCTTTTCCAAGGTGGCACGATGTTGACAGTGCTGCTATTTGTTTTCATACAAGATCCAATAATGGGCCTTGCCAGTATTTCGATAATACCGTTGCAAGCCTACATCATCCCAAAACTGCAAAAGAAAATTAACCTGCTCGCAAAAGAGCGGGTCGTCCGCATCCGAGGTGTCGCGGGACGTATTAGCGAAGCCGTGTCAGGCATTAATGATATACATACACATGATACTTCAGCGTACTCACTTGCAGATTTCACACACCACCTTTCGGGCATCTTCAAAGTTCGAATGAAAATTTATCAGGGCAAAGCATTCCTAAAGTTCCTGAACAACTTTCTGTTAAAACTAACACCGCTTCTTTTCTACTCGGTCGGCGGCGTACTTATCCTGCGGGGCAATCTTGATATAGGACAGCTGGTCGCAGTGCTTGGCGCCTACAGCCAGTTGATGCAGCCCTGGAAAGAATTGCTCAAATATTATCAACGTATGATGGATGCAAAAATCAAATATCAGCAGGTTATGGAGCAATTCGATCCTGCAGATATGATCCCCGAAGACATAGGGATTACTGGCAGACCAGACACAATTCCGTCGCTTGCCGGCAATGTCTCACTTAGCAACATCTCGATTGCAGATGAAGACGGTGTAAAGTCGCTTGATGGGATTTCCTTTGACGCAGCGCCAGGCAGCCGTATCGCTATTGTTGCGGGTGGCAGTGGCCGAGATAATCTTTCCTATATCCTGACACGGCTTATTCAACCTTCCCAAGGGCGAATTTCCATCGCCGACCAGAATCTATCAGGTATGCATGAAGCGGTCATTGGGCGACGGGTGGGGTATGCCGGTCCGGATTCGTATGTATTCGACGGTACCATTGGGTACAATGTTTTCTATGGCCTAAAACATATGCCTGTCATTACACCTGATGACACGCCAGAGCGTATAACAGATCGAAAAGAAGCGGTTTCTTCAGGTAATGTTGCACATGCAATAGATGCCGAATGGATAAATTTAGATGACGTAGGTGTCTCCAACCAAGAAGAGCTATCAAGCTGGTGGCACGAAACACTCCGCGCCGTGGAACTCGACGATTTCATGTATGGCCGTGCCATGAATATGACAATTGATCCTGAAATTAAGGCTGATTTACCAGCAAAAATTGTTCAAGCCCGTCAGTCTATTTTAAAGAAAATGGAGTCGGATTCGGAGTTAGCTGACCTCATTCATCCATTCGACTTTGAAAAGTACAATGTAAGCGCAACGGTCGGAGCTAATCTGATTTTTGGAGAAGCAATCGACGAAAAATTCGCCATCGACCATTTAGCTGAGAATCAAGCAATCCTCTCCGTGCTCAACCAATGTGACCTTACAAATCGCTTCCGCGACATCGGAATGCATACCGCGGCAACCCTTATAGATATGTTTGACGGTATGTCTGCCGACGACCCGATCTTTGAAGAATACAGTTTTGTCGACGACGATTCACTTCAGGAGTTAAAACGCATTGTTGCTCTCGCAAAACGCGACGGTAATGACGTTCTCAACGAAGAAGATACCGCGAGGTTGATTTCTCTCACATGTCAATTGGTTGTCGAACGACATCGACTTGGGCATATCGACGACAAAATGCAGTCTCAAATTTTGGAAGCACGACGGAAATTCCGAGATCAATTCGAAGACGATAGCAATGAAGCAATTGCGTTCTTCGACCCTGAAAAGTTTAACGAACGGCTGCCGCTTCGCTCAAACTTGGTCATGGGACGGGTAAATGCTGGCCGACCGCACGCAGAAGAGAAAGTCGACAAGGTATTGCGAGAAGTGCTTGACGAAATGGAATTGACTAATGAAATCATCCTAACTGCTGCTGATTTCAACGTCGGCATCGGCGGACGTCGCATACCGCTCGCTGCACGACAGAGCATCGCCTTGGTTAGAAGCCTTATTAAACGTCCAGAGATCCTTGTTATCAACGAAGCGCTAAGCGCTCATGATCGCGAAACACGAGATCGTATACGGCGAAAACTTTGCATTTTACTGCCAACATCAACACTCATTTGGATTGACAGCGAGATGCCAGATACTGGCGAGTTTGATCAGGTCTTGGTCGTCCGTAATGGTCGTATCGAAGAACGTATTGCCGAAGCTACCCCTCTCGATGTGAGCGACGAAAGCGTGGATGTTGTCGATGTCGAAGATGAACATGGCGGTACACTTCTGAACGCCGAAATTTCCGCCTTGGGCCAAGTCCCGCTCTTTACCGAAATGGACGCCTCACGCCTCAAGTTACTCGCTTTCACAAGCGAAAGGCTGACCTATTCAAAGGGTGAAGACCTTTTCCATCAGGGTGACACTGGTAATGCGGCCTATGTCATTCTTGAGGGTGCCGTTGATATTATAGTCGGTGAAGGCGACGAAGAGATTATCGTTAGCCACCTCGACCAGAACGAGCTGGTAGGTGATATGGCTCTCTTAAGTACCAAACCGCGTTCTGCGACTGTCCGCGCAAATTCGGACGTCACTGTTTTAGAATTAAAGAAAGAAATGTTCCTAGAGCTATTAGAAGGCAGTCCGCATTTCGCTGCGCATATTGCGCGGGTGATGAGCGACCGGCTATACAATATGACAGCGCAGGTCCAAAGCTCGGAATAGACTGAATTCTTCTAGCTAGCCTGTGTTTTAGTCGAGAAATTTGGGTTTTTTGTAACCAATGTGTATCTGTTCTGAATCCATAATCCGCAAGGATTAGCTGAAACTGCGGGTATACAGGATGTTAAAGAAAGACCAGTTCTATAAAGATATACTGGACGGCCTGTCCTTGTTTTATGACAGCCGCTTTATTAACGATATTCGGAATACCGCTCTAAAGTTCCCAATGTCGAGTTTGGGAAATGCCTTAAATAAACGCCAAACAGCATCGAAGCTCTGGCTCCTTGATTGTTTGCACCAAACACAGGGCAGCAATCTCGGATCGATCCATATTCTCGGAGGTTGGTATGGGGTACTCGCTTCACTACTAATTCACGATAACCGCTTCAATATTGATCACATTACAAGTTTTGATATCGACCCGAGTTGCGCACCTATTGCTGAGAACTTGAATGCCACGGGTATTGAACACGGTCTATTTTCCACCCACTCCGCCAACATCCTCGACCTTAATTATGGCTTAGAAAGAGTTGCGATCAATGATCAGGAAATAGGTAATCGACCAGACCTTGTGATCAATACAAGTTGCGAACATTTGGTTGAATTCTCAACCTGGTTTGAGGCCCTGCCGAAAGATACACTTCTGGTTCTTCAATCCAATGATTACTTTTCCGAACCAGAACACATCAATTGCCAGGCCGATCTGATCGCATTTCAGGAACAAGCGCCAATGCGCGATCTTTTGTTCGCAGGCGAACTAAAACTCGACAAATATACGCGCTTCATGTTGATCGGTCGCCGATAAAGCTACGTCACCTATGCTATCGCTGAAGCCACGATCTCCACCGATGCTCGGGCACCAGCAAGATCAAATTTCGAATTGGCGCCATCTTTTGTTACCGCGCTATCGATTGCGATAGCCAGCCGTTCCGGCGTAAGTCCAGACATCATAAGAGATTTTGCGCGCCCCAATTCTTCCAACATCCGAGCGCGCCGTGGCTGCTCATTTTCACGATCACCATCGAATGCTACAAAAACAGCTGGCGTGCCTGCTGTTAATATATCAGCAACTGTGTTGTAACCCGCTTGTGAAACCGATACGTCACAAGACAACAATAGAGATCGAAAATCATCTCTGTAGCGCTCGACGACGACGCCATCCGGTGCAGCTCGACGTAGTGCATCAAAAGTTCCCCATTCTAAATTTGGCCCAACAAGGAAACGCCACAGATGTTCAGAAAACCGGCTCATCGCGCGTGCTCCGAGCGCAGCTTCAAAAAGGGCCTTTCCAACCGCGCCACCACCAGCCGATACAAGAACACCACCTGTTCTTATAATATTCGATGTCCTATTCCGTGACTGTGCAACAATACCAGTATAACGAATTTTATCAGATATCTTAGATGCAAGTGGAAACGAATTCTCAAGACGAACGAAATTTGGGTCGCCATGCACGAGAACAAGGTCGTAAAATTTAGAAATTGTATCGACAGTTTCCTCCGCCCGCCCCAGCTTTCGTTCTGATTTTAAAATATCGCGGACGGAGCATACCGTCAGTGGCCGCCTCTTTGAGGAATGCGCCATCTCCAGAAGTGGGTTTAACTCGAACCGCATCTGCCGGCGCCCAAATGGAAATGCCTCAGTAATTAAAATATTGGGAGACCTTTCTTCGAATGCGGCACACAATTGCTCACTTCGGGCGCGTTTCCATGCTTCATCAACAGCAGATCCATTGCAATCTATAAGCTGATGGAAGCCATCAGGGCCCGCAGCTAAGGAGGGCAATCTGATGATTTCCGCGCCGCCGACATTTAACTTGCCAAACGAGCGACCGCCCATAACCAACGTCACGCTAAATCCCGCTTTGGAAAACTCCTTACACAACAATTCTGCGCGCCGAAGATGCCCGATGCCAAGTAAGTGCTGAACGTAGAAAAACACGCTGGAATTTCTATATTTGCTCACAACGCAGACCCGGCAGCCAACATTCGGTACCTCCCTAAGCACTCTCCCGAAGAGGGCCTTCCTTATCGGTCCAGCCAAACTTATTGGCTAAAGTAGCAATCCCCTTTTCGTGGGAAAAGGTTTCACGTACTCGACGAAAGCCAGCCTCCCCCAAACGGTGTCGAAGCGTTGGATTCGAAATTAAATTTTCTAGCGCGGTGGCCAGCGACAATTCATCTTCCTGTGGTACTAGCAGACCACTTTCTCCATCAATCACAAGTTCCGGTATAGCTGAGACCCGCGTCGAAATGCAAGGAAGCCTTTGACTTTGCGCCTCAAGCAAAACATTTGGCAAACCATCACGGTCTCCATTCTCCGCGATCCGACTTGCCAATACAAAAATATCCGCGGAGCGATAAGCTGTAAGAACTGATGCCTGTGCTAGCGGCCCCCTAAATGTAACACACTTTTCGATTCCAAGTTTCTTAGTTTGTTCTTTCATACCTTCTAGGTTCGAGCCACCTCCAATATGCACGAACTCCCAATTCAACTCCGCTGGCAAATTTCCTAGCGCACGCAAGAGAACATCATAGCCCTTCTTGGGCACGGCACGCCCAACGGACAAAATACAGAGCGGATCCGACGGGTTTCGGCCATCGCGCCGGTTCGCGGTTCTTTGGAACTCTTCGAAGCGATCAAAGTCTAGTCCATGATAAACCAACTGGACACGATCTTCGCTAGGTGCCAAAGCCGCCAAATGGGCACGCCCTACTTCAGTGCAGGTCACCAGCCAGGACATCACCGCCAGTTTTTCAGCCTTCTCCCAATTTGGCGTTGTCCAGATATCCTTCGCATGCGCGGAACAGCTCCAATTTAAGCCACAAATGAGCGCCGCGTAACGTGTGACCGATGCCGGTGAATGAAGAAAATGGGCATGGAGATGGATGCAATCGTCTTCAAGTTCATCAGCAAGAACGATCGCCTGTCCAAAGTGTCTCAGCCTCTCACGAAATGGTCCGCGCTTAAAATCACGCCACCAAATCTTTATAGCTGTTCGGAAAGTCTGGCGGCGTCTTTGTCGCAGCAATGCACGAATAATGCGGATCGGTTCATTATGTAAATATTCTGGTAGATAACGTACCGGCGCCTTGATCTCGGAATGGATCGGATGACGTTCTGTGTCGGTTGGATACCGAAGCGAAACAATACGTATCCGCGCGCCACGCTTCTCAAGCGCAGCTATCTCCTGCGCAATGAATGTCTCCGAAAGCCGGGGATACCCTTTTAAAACAAAGACGACTGATCTCGCCACGAAGCTACCCTACACACCCGTTTCAACAAGTGACAGGCCATCATCAATACGAGAGTGGAAATGTGTCCCCGCTAACTCTCCAACTTTTTCGATACCATCCATGAAACCCGAGAGCATTAATCTCGACGGTTTGGGTTGTTTAGGTAAGTTCTTGAGCGCCTCCACAAAAGCCTCGAGAGAGCTGTCCGGAGACGATGGATCGAACATACGAGCGATGCCCATCTCAGCCGCCCGCTTCGCCCGAATTAGTTGTTCTTTCCGTGGCGCAACACGCGGCATAATCAAAGCCGCTTTGTCGAGCGATAGAATTTCACAAAACGTGTTGTAGCCGCCCATCGCAACGATACCCGCGGCTTTCTCCATCATTAACTCGAGGTGTGTCTCGAACGTAAGAACTTCGACGCGGCTAAGTTTTGACGCCCTATCACGCACTTCGGTCTGCATTTCTGACCGCATAAACGGGCCAAGCACCAGAACTGCTCGCATGAGCTCGCCCCCCACCTCATAAGCACGCAAGACCCAATCCATCATCTGGTCGCCGTCACCACCACCTCCAGCCGTCACCAACAGATACGGTTGGTTAAAATTAATTGCAGGTGGCAATTTTGTAACTTTCGGAACAGTGCGCCGAAGATATCCCGTGTAAGTCATTTTCTCGCGGACAGAAGGGGGAACATCCATTTCTGCCAAAGGGTCCCAAAACTCGTGGTGACCATAGACCCATATTTCGTCGTATACGCGTTCCAAAACCGGCAGAAGGTTCCTAGATTTCCATTCACGGCGCAACAATGTCGGTTCGTCCATTATGTCGCGCAATCCCAAAACCAGGGTAGTACCGCGGGATTTCATGATCGAGAGCGTTTCCTGCAGCTCGCCTCCCAGCCCTAGAGGTTCCTTATCCACGATGAATAGGTCAGGCGCGAACATTTCCGCAGTGTGCTGAATGATCGACGCGCGGATCGCCATCGTCTGCGATAGGTCGAGATGAAGGCCAAGCGACGTATATTCCCCATTATAAAGCTTAATCACGCCAGGAATGCGCACAAAATCAACGCGCGCACGGAAGTCAAAACTTCCGATAATTGGTGAGCCCGACAGGATTAAGACTGATAACCCCTTGTATTTTTCCACTAATGCATGCGCAATCGTGCGGCAACGCCGCAAATGTCCCAGCCCAAACGTATCATGGCTATAAATTAGTACTCTGACGCCGTCCATGCGGTCAGTCATGTAAAATCTGGATCAAAAACAATTATCCCCCCCAAACATAGCAGCGGAATACAATTTTTCTGCACACTGCGTGATTTTGTTAACCATATGCCATATCTATAGAAAGATCGGTAACAAATTATGCACGACGTCTCCATATGGTCCGTCACATTAGTTACAATTGATGAAGATCGTTGTCCTCACAACAGGCGCGACCCGACGACGCTATTTCGTTGAAAAAATCCAGGCGAAATTTCAAATAGCTCAGGTTTTCATCGAAACCCGCGATCCGCCACCACCGTATCCAACAGCCCACCCACTAGACGACGCGCGTAAAGTCCATGAACGAGATCATTGGTATGACGGAAATCCACCCGCATTCGACTCAATAGCAAAGGTTAAATCATTCGACGATCTAAACGATCCAGCTGCCATTGCAGAGTTACGAGATTTAAAACCTGATATCCTGCTAGTCTTCGGGACGGGACGGCTTTCCAAGGCAGTTTTAGATCAATGCCCAGGCGGAAGTGCCAATTTTCATAATGGCGACCCTGAGGCCTACCGCGGCCTCGACTGTCACCTCTGGCCCTTGTTCCATAGCGACTTCAAAGCCTTGCGCATGACGATGCACAGACTTGAACCAGAACTCGATACGGGCGGTATCATCGACCGCCGGTCTGTTTCACTTCAACGCGCTATGCCTTTATCACATCTTCGGCAGGCAGCAACGGAATTGGCCATAGACATAGCGATCGACGCGCTTAATTATTTTAAAAATAACGGCTGCTTTGCTTCAACGACGCAAGTGCGGAAAGGCCGGTATTATTCCTACATGCCGGCACAGTTGAAGGACATCTGTATCCAGAAATTTGAGCGTTATACGTCGACGCTCTGATTATTTATATGGATCCGCCGCATCACGCAGGCCGTCTCCTAAAAAACTAAAAGCTAAGATTACCAACACTACAGGCACTACAGGCAAAATAAGCCACGGATATAGAGCTACAACACTAATATTCTGAGCTTCGTTCAATAATACGCCCCAGCTCGTGATTGGTGGACGCAGTCCAAGGCCAAGAAACGACAGAGCCGTCTCACCAAGTATCATCGTCGGGATTGACAGAGTCGCAGACGCTATCAGATGGCTCATAAATCCTGGCATCAAGTGACGGCCGATAATCCGTTTCGGTTTTGCCCCCATTAACTGTGCCGCAAGACAATAATCCTCTTCACGCAGCGCTAGAAGTTTTGAACGAACAGCACGGGCCAAACCTGTCCAATCCAGCATTGCTAAGATTACGGTGATCCCGAAATAGATCAGTAGCGGGCTCCAGGTCACAGGCAAAACAGCGGACAGCGCCATCCATAGAGGAATTTGGGGGAAAGATTGCAGTATCTCAATCATTCGCTGGACAACTAAATCAATAATCCCACCGTAGTAACCCGCAATACCACCAATTACCATGCCAAGGACGAAGCTCATCACAATTCCAATCAGTCCAATTGTGAGCGAAATTCGTGCCCCATACATGATGCGGGATAGAATGTCGCGCCCGAGACGGTCAGTACCGAGAAGAAAAAGTGTACCGCCTTTTTCCGCACAAAAGAGACGCAAACTACCTGTCGTAAGACCCCAAAAATCATACTCATCACCCCGACAAAAGAAGTTAATCTTAAAAACCTTAGACGTGTCTTCCGTATATTCCCTCCGTAAATTCGTGAGATTAAGCCGATAATGAGTGCCATAAACGAACGGCCCTTTGAATTCACCTTCATGAAAAAAATGTACCGATTGGGGCGGTGCAAAGATCGCATTGATGTTCCGAGTATGCAGATTATAAGGGGCTAAAAATTCACTAATTAGAATTGATCCATACATCAGAAGCAGAAAGCCACCAGATATCAATGCCAGTCGATGACGGATGAATTTCCACCACATTAACTGCCATTGTGACGCCATGTAATAGCGTTCCTGTTCCGGCGTCAGGGCCTCCACAGAATGCGGATCAAACGAAGCCTCAGAGACATAATGCTCGAGCTTACGGCCGCCGTCGTTAACAACGCTCATTTCTCAGCCCCCCCTGCGAGACGGATGCGCGGATCAAGCCACCCGAGCAGAATGTCTGAGATAAGCACTCCAATCACAGTCAAAGATGCTAAGAACATCAAGAAAGAGCCAGCGAGATACATATCCTGGCTCTGTAACGCCGCAATTAATACGGGCCCGGTCGTCGGCAGGGATAGAACGACGGCCACAAGCTCAGCGCCGGAAATGATATTAGGCAAGAGACTTCCGATATCGGCAATAAAAAAGTTGATGGCGTTACGTAGTGGATATTTCAGCAACAGACGCAAAGGTGGTAGGCCCTTGGCCCGCGCCGTCGTGACGTATTGTTTTTGCAGTTCGTCAAGCATATTGGCACGCAGTCGCCGGATCATGCCGGCCGTCCCAGAGGTGCCAATCACAACCACAGGGATCCAAAGGTGCTCAAGTACCGAAACGGCCTTATCCCAGCTCCATGGCTGATCCAAATATTCAGGATCCATTAGTCCGCCAATTGAGGTCCCAAATACGACATTGGCAAAATAAAGCATAATCAGGGCCAACAGAAAGTTGGGCGTCGCGAGGCCAAGAAGCCCGATGAATGTAAGCCCGTAATCACCCCAACTGTATTGATGTGTGGCAGAATAGAGGCCAATTGGAAAGGCAATGATCCAGGTAAAGATGATCGTTACTATAGAAACCAAAATTGTCAGGAATAATCGGTCACCAACTACCTCAGAGACCGGTAATCGGTACTCGAAGGAGTAACCAAAATCGCCGACTATCATGCCAGTAATCCATTCCCAATACCGAATCATAACCGGCCTATCAAAGCCATACTGCTCGCGAAGGAATTCAATATGCTTTTGGTCGACTTCTTCTCCCTGCGCCTGCAGTTCGGAAATATAGCTTTCCAGGTAGTCGCCCGGCGGTAGCTCAATGATCAGAAACACAATCAGACTGATTGCCAACAAGGTTGGGATCATGATGAGAATGCGGCGCACGAGGTATTCGAGCATCGATCTATTCTTTCCCTATGACCCTAATCATTCTTGCCGGCACTATCTGCCGCAAACCAGAAAGTTGCGGGCCTGTAAATTCCAAAATAGGCACCTGGATGCCAATTGTAGACACCTTCATTCGGAATATTACGCAAATTTTTATTAATCACGATTGGTTGCTTCGTCGAATTCACTATTCCGATGACATACACGTTATCGGCATGATTCTTAAGAATTTTATGCCAAATTTCTAATTTCTTTCCAGCATCGGTCGCACGAAACCAAGCCTCATTCAAATCCATCAATTTGCGAACAGATGTAAGTGTCGGCGCAGCGCCAGACTTACCGCCCGACTGTTTGTAATGTCCCCAATGCGGCCACTGAAACTGCAACTTACTGGAAGGTGTAAATTCCTGCGGGCTCATCAGAGATGTCGGGATACCGTTGGAGACACCTGACCAAACGGACATAATCGTGTCGCCAGAATAAATACGGCGACGAAAAACCTCACGCTGTGTAGGTTTTGTTAAAAGCTGAATACCGATCTGACGCCATGAATCGCGAACGAGTTCCAGAACATCTGTCTGTTCCGTACTTTCGCCCGCTGTTTCAATTGTTATAACGGCGAGGCGTCCATCAGGCAAAAGACGAATTCCCTCATCATTTCGAGAAGTCAGACCCACTTGATCGAGTAATTTATTTGCGGTCCCCAGGTCGAATGTTGTCCAAGCAGTCCGATATCCGTCTTTGTAAAGCGGGCTCTCTTCCAACACAGTATTCTGACTTTCCTTAGCCAACCCGTAGTAGATCACTTGATTGATTTCAGGACGGTTAATACCAATCGATAATGCGCGTCGAAACCGGACATCTTGTAGCAACTTGCGCCAGACTTTGTCTTTTGCGTTCATGTTTGGAAAGAGGGCAATCTGTGATCCCCGCGCCTTCCGCCAGAGCCGTACTGCAAAGTTATAACGGCTCTCACTTTCCTTTAAGAAGGTAAAATGGTCGAACCGCAAATAACGAGCCTGCAGGTCGGCCTCTCCCGATCCAGTGCGAGCCGGCACCATACTTGTGGCGCCCAGATTGATCACAACTTCGTTAATATAGGGCAGTTGGCGTCCCTTCTTATCGACCCGATGATAATAAGGGTTTCGCTTGAACACAAAGCGTTCAGACGGCGGCTTCACTGAATTGTACCACGGTTGCAAAGTTGGGCGATCCGGATTGTCCATCCTGTACCAACGGTCACGGTCGCCGTGCAACTGCCCCCAATTTTGCTTATTCTCTTTGCGAGCTAGTGCATTCAGTTTGTTAGCATCGCTATAATTCCCGTGGAATTGTCTCAGATAGTGAGCAGGACGATACAGCAGGAGTGGCCGCGGACGTGCAATCCATGGAATGAAGTTAGGGTTTGGTTTAGCCCAAGTGTAGCGAACCGTCGTATCGTCAATAACCTCAAAAATAGGCCTCTTGCCATTGACTAAGAGTGCTGCTGGAAGGCCTTTTCGCGCAATATCCGCATTGTTTGCCATTTCCTCCCAATAATAGCGGAAGTCTTCGGCCGTAAAAGGATGCCCATCCGACCATTTATGGCCCTTCCTAAGATAAAATGTGAACTCGCGTTGTTCCTTAACTTCAAAATCTTTCAAGATGTCAGGGACAAAGTTCAATTTGTGGTCATAGGCAATGAGCCGCGCATAGCCATAGACCATAATCATCTTGGTATCTTTTTGCTTTCCCATCAGGAGTTTTAGTCGACCACCATACTTGCCAGGCACCTTGCCCCACACTTTCATATCAAAAACGTCGACTTCCTTGGGAACACGCTTGGCGATCGGCGGGACATCACCCCTTTTAATCGCAGCTTTAAGATACGGCACTTCTAACAAAGTCGATACCGATGCTGCAAAACTGGCAGACGGAAAGTTGACTAACGTCACGCCAAACAAAACTGCAGCAAGCGGTATGGAGAAACTTCTCATTGATAAACATCCAAAGAGGCGTCTTCGACCGCAAGCACATAATGATCATCACCAAGGTCATGCATTCGTACGCGTGTATCACCATCAAAGGCGAAAGGCTTTGGCCACTCCGTTGGGTCAGAAATTCGACCAATGCCGAAAGAGTCAAAATCCAACTGACGGTCTAGATTCGGATAAGGTACGGCATTAATTAGCAAACGCGTGTAATGATGAACGGGATTCTTGAAGAGGGCCTCACGGGGAGCAACTTCTACGATTTGGCCGCGGCACATCACGGCAATGCGATCCGCAACGTAATCAACAACCGCTAAATTGTGCGAAATGAATAGATAAGTTAGCCCCAACTCTGACTGCATATCCTTAAATAAGTTCAATATCTGTGCTTGAATCGAAACGTCGAGTGCGGAAACCGGTTCGTCACAAATCATTAGGTCTGGCCGTAGAGCGAGCGCTCTAGCAATTCCAATACGCTGCCGTTGTCCACCGGAGAAACTATGCGGATAACGGCTTAAAAAACGCGGGTCGAGCCCAACTAACTGCATCAGCTCTAGCACAAGTTCACGCTGTGCCGCCCTATCACCCAGTTCATGGATTATTAGAGGCTCACGGATTACGTCAAAGACAGTCATGCGCGGGTTAAGCGATCCAAATGGGTCTTGGAAGACCATTTGAATCTTGCGCCGAAAATCCATCAATTCTTCGCCTTCAACCGCCAATAAATCGATAGCATTACCCCGGTCATTATAAATAACTTCGCCATCATCAGGTGTCACAGCACGCATTATAAGCTTACTGATCGAGGTCTTACCGCTGCCACTTTCCCCAACAAGCCCAAAGCATTCACCTCGTTGAATTTGGAAACTGACATCATTTACAGCCGCAACAGACACCTCCTCACCCTTGCTAAGGAACCCACCTTTACGGGTTGTGTAACGTTTGGTGAGATTACGTATGTCAAGAAGTGGACCAATCGCATCAACATCTTTTGGCCACGGCTCTTTCGGCGCCATTGTAGAGCTAGACCTAAGCTCGATCTCTCGCAATGGCATCAGACGGTCGCCAGGTTTCATATCAAAATGTGGTACTGCCCGCATCAAGCCTCTTAAATAGGGATGCTGAGGATTCCCAAAAATATCGTCAACAGTGCCCCGCTCCATGATCTCACCGTGATACATAACGACGACTTCTTCAGCGACATTTGCGACGACACCAAGGTCATGCGTGATCATCAACACGGCCATGCCCAATTCACTCTGAAGGTCACGGATGAGTTTGAGTATCTGTGCTTGTATTGATACGTCGAGGGCAGTGGTTGGCTCATCTGCAATCAACAAAGCTGGTCGACATACAAGCGCCATTGCAATCATAGCGCGTTGACGCAGTCCGCCGGAAAGCTCGAAAGGATACATCCGCAAGGCACGGTTCGGATCAGGAAATCCAACCAGACGCAGTATTTCCTCAACCAACCGAAGCCCTTCAGCCTTGCTGACCTTTCTGTGTAAATGAAGCGCTTCGCCAATCTGATCGCTGATAGTGTGCAGCTGAGAAAGCGACGTCATCGGCTCCTGGAATATGATTGAGATCCGACCACCTCGAATTCCGCGCATCTGCCGACTTTTTTGCGAGGTTTTTGCTAGATCAACTATCTCGCAATTCTTTTGTGGGTCGGCAAACAAAATTTCGCCACTAACAATCTCGCCAACTTCCGGCAGAATGCCCATGATGCATTGCGAAATGACAGATTTTCCAGAACCCGATTCACCGACCAATGCAACCGTTGAGCCTTGACGAATAGTCAAAGACGCTCCTTTAACGGCGTCGACTATTCCGCCATGGACCTTAAACCTTACCCGCAGGTCTTTAACTGTCAGCAAGTCAGCCAAAGGCTCGCCCTCAGTCCAGAATTCGCCGGATCATATTTGTCATTCCGAACGCTCGGATAGCTGCCTATCGAAATATAGGCGCATTATGGGCAGCTCATCCATGCAAACACCAACTTAGATGACATCCATTACCATTTTTCCTAAAACGGCTCCAATAATCAGTATTAATTTTATACTCTTTCGAACAGTTTTTATCTTAATGAAGTTAAGGTTTCACTAACGCATAGCGGTTTTTCGGCCAATAGGTTCCGCGTCTAAAGGACGCGTGGGGTCAGCTGGGCAAATTACCAGATGCACTCTATCACGATTACCCGAATTCATGGCCGTATGCATCTTATGCGCATCCATTTCGTATAGTTGCCCATCTGCAGGTATGTGGTGAAACGTGCCAGTTTCATCATTCACGCCAACTATGTAACAACCAGGATTCGTTGTAATAGCATAATGATAACGGCGAGTAGGGTCAGCATGAACCGAGAGGCAACTTTTCGGCTGCATTCGCATAAGCCGCGTTCGACCAAACATGAATGGAAGATTTTGCAGAAGCCGCTCGACCGCAGTTCCAACAAAAGGTTCCGTAATTTCCCTGTAATCCGCTTCCGAAGCTCCTTCGGGTAGCCAGCCGATAGCATCAGTTAACGGCTTATTTGCTCCGGTTCTGCAGGTTACGCTGATCTGATTACTTTCAGAAAATAGTGGGGTGGTCAATTCCAGGACTTCCTGAACCGAGGTCAGGTCTTCTTGAACGTTCATCGCTCGAATCATAACACATCTCCCAAGCTGTCAATTGACTGCACAAGCCGCCCGGTTTTCTGATTATTAAAGTTGCAAGGTTATACCCGTCAAGTCCAGCGCTTGCAGGAATTGGCGGCGTTCCCTTATGATCTCTACCCCGCCGCAAAAATAATTCAAACCATTACAGAATGACCAAAACTCAACCCAAAAACTACAGCGAACAGATTGCTCAGTTTAATTGGTATCAACAGATACCTTTAGGTAACGGAGGTCACACGCCTGGAGAAGATAATTTCACCGAAAAAAAACTTCCGATGCTTAAGATGCCGACAGACTTATCCGGTCGATCCGTTTTGGATATTGGGTGCAGCGAAGGATATTTTGGTCGCGAGGCAGAGCGTCGAGGCGCTGAGCGAATTCTTGGCATCGACAAAGCAGAAAAACTGGTCGAAAAAAATGCATTGCTGCGCGAAATCACCGGATCTCGCATGACATACGAAGAAAAAACTGTCTACGATCTCGACCCAATAAACGACGGAAAATTTGATTTGGTTATTTTTCTTTCCGTGTTCCAACATCTAGATTATCCGTTTCGTGCCCTCGACGTAATTGCTGAGGTCACCTCTACAACAGCGATCATGGAAATTCCAATTGCCGTCGCAAACAATAACGATGACGCTTTTCAATTGGAGCCATACGCAATCTCACGCCGGAGTGCGAAAGGCCGGCGTATTTTTCTGCCTAATGAGGCGTTTTTGCTTGAGATGTTATTGGATGCTGGGTTTACCGCGACGGACTTTATTACGCGCCACCGGGCACGGGATGTGCCAGGGTACGGCGCTCGCTTCCGACAAGAACGCTTAATACTTCACACGCACCGCAGTACTTCAGCAAGGCTTTAGGGGTGGGCGCGGATTCTCTCTAAAACCTGTGCTTCCCGAGCACTGTTTAGCGGCGCCCGATCAAAACTACGCAACAGTTGCAACCGCGAAATTATCTTAATTGCCTCAATATTGATTTCATACCCCCTCATTTCTTTGTAAACCGCCAGAGCATGCTCAAGGATATCAGCACCACAGCGGTAAACCTCTGGGAAGTCCCAGAGCGGATCACCAATCCAAGCTAAAGTAAAATCGAGAACGCCAACCAATTCGCCTGTCTCGCGATTACAGATCAAGTTTTGTCCATGAAGGTCCTGATGCAATAAAACGAGTTTGCCGTTCCGGTTGCGAACTTCTTCCCAAGCCTCCAGCGTTTCCAAAATCAATTGGCCAACCTTGCCCTCCGGATCCCGTTTTCCAATTTGGCTCGCGTTTTGACGAAGTCGGCGCAAGAGTTCCTCGCTATAATCCCGCGGCAGAAAATTGAATTGATCAGCCGTCTGGCTATGAAGGCGTGCAATAAATGCTCCAAGGCCAGCACCAAATCGTTCACGACACTTTGAATTTAATGTACTAACAGCGTCACGAGACGCGACCATTCCTTCAATGGCCCTGTAGGTCATGAATACTGGTTGCTCATTAAAATGGATAACCTGTGGGATCGATACCCCAAGTCGGCCTTTTAATTGATTGAGTAATTTGCGTTCACGAAAAAACGCTTCACTCACCCAGTCGTTTTGTGGAAAACGCAAGATACACCCATCACTCGTCTGATAGACGAAATTCGAGGTTGTCGCCGAAACAGGCCAAAGCGCTGTTTCAGAAGCATTGGTAACAGTGGCGCGGAGGATGCTTTGCGCTTCCCTAGTCGTGCTTCCAGGAGGTTTTTTCATTGCACCAAGAGGAAATTTGGACAGTTGGCAGGACGATGGTTACGCAATGAGAAGCAAATTTGCAATCAGAAGACACGTTCATTTCTGAATTTTGACGCAGCGTATTTGAAATTAATGATATATGCATACCAGCTGAAACAATTATTATTAAATAATACACTCGTTATAGTAATTTTTTGAACCGAACTCGAGTAACGTAAATCCAAAATTTGGTTAATTTTCTAATTACAACTGAATGGCGGACGTTCTTGAATATAGACATTTAAAGGACAGATCCGTGGGTAAGACAGCTCACGTTCCGGCGGAAAACCCGAATGCCAATGCAATGGATATCTCCTAATTATGCATGCATAAGACGCAGAATCTATAAGGGCCGATGGCATGACGCTGTTCAATCAAGTAATTATCAATATCAGGATGCTAAGTTTCTTGCGTCTTGGCGCAACCCAGCCTATGGTCGCGCCCGCGCTGAAAAAGCGATATAATTTTAGCTTATTGCCGATGTAGCTCAGTTGGTAGAGCAACGCATTCGTAATGCGTAGGTCCGCAGTTCGAGTCTGCGCATCGGCACCATTTTTCTTCGTTACAAAACCTCAATCAAAAAACCGATCTGTAAATCAAGCAACTCATCCGCCCGCCCACAATTAGCAGAGATCTCAATCAGACCCATTGAGTTACGGTGCCAGAACACACCACCTTTTGGAACATCCAAAAATTTTCGGGCATACTTTAATATTCGGCCACCGACTAGGATCGACTGATTGTCTGACAATAACGATCCCCCGATACCTGTCACCAAGTTCCCATACCCATCAATATAAATAACTTCGGGCAAATTATCTGGCCAATCCGCACCATTCCGCCTTTCCGATGGAGAGACGGACGCTGTCTCGACGTGTATTCCGGTTGCCATCCAAGCAGTAACGGGGGCAAAGAGATCGCGGCCATGAAAAGTTGCAGACATTATTTCAGGTTGCCAGGTGATTTCTTTCAACGAAGCCCCCTCGATCCGTCGAGAGATCAGCTCAAACAATCCATTATCAGGCCCAACAAAACAGACACCGCCGCAGTCGAGCACAACCGGGCGACGACTTCCGCCCACACCCGGGTCAACAACGCAGAGCCAAATATCTCCCAATTGGCTTTCTTGCGCTAAAGCCGCCAATAAGTAAGCCGCTCGTTTCGGATCACAGGAAGGGGCGTCATGCATAAGGTCGATGATTGGCACACTTGGCGCCAATCGGGATAACACGGCCTTCATTTGGCCTACATAAGGCCCGTCATATCTAAAGTCTGTGAAGAGAAAGATCATTGGGGAGATATGTTAGGAACATGCTAAATAAAAAACCGCCCAGGAAAGGCCTGGGCGGTTACAAAATTTAATATGGAGTTAGCGTCACTCGCGGCTTCCAAATATCGAGAGCATCCAAATGAACATGGTCACAAAACTTCCGTAGAGAATGAAAGCACCGAAGATGGCCTTCCGGTTCTGAAGATCTTCTGTGTCACCCTCAAAATACGACTGCTTGATTGCCTGTGTCTCATATGCCGTCAAACCAGCAAAAACCAAAACGACAACGATCGAGAGACCAAGATGGAAGAGGCCACTTTTCAGCAGGAACATATTCACCAATATGGCTACTAAGATGCCGATGGTCGCCATCGACAGGAACCGCCCCATTGCAGTGAGATCTTTTTTAGTGGTGTAGCCATAAAGACTCGTTCCTGCAAACGCGGCGGCAGTAATGAAGAAAACACGTACGATACTTTCACCCGTATACATATAAAACATGGGAGCGATTAGGGCGCCCCACATCGCGGCATATAGCCAAAAAGCACCTTGCGCCATTGCCGGGCTGCCACTGAACATGATCTTACCGGAGAAAAAACCGAGGCCTAAAACACCTATAAACAGAACCCATTTCATCGGGCCAATTGCTACAGCCTGCATAATCGCCGGGTTGAGAGCGACGGCCATCGCAATAATGCCCGTAAATGCCACACCAAGCGCCATGTAGTTGTAAACACTCAGCATATACTTCCGAAGACCAGCGTCGACGTCAGCATCAACTCCAGCATATCCGGCCGTCTGCGCAAAACCTCTATTTCGGGGATTTAAAGCCATTCTTATTTCCTCAATTGCTACGCTTTACTTGAGGTTTAATATCGGGGATGCAACAAATAATTGCAACATTTTCACATATTAATCATTTCGAAGAAGCGGCGCCGCTTTAAGTGTTAACGCACGCCACGTTCCGGCGAACCCTAAGGCCAACGTAATGACTAAAGCGAGAATTAGGGTCCAACAGACCGGCAAAGCCGCAAAATCCCATCCCATATTCATAACCTTTACAACAATTACCCACGCAATAATGCTTCCAAGTACCGCAGCAATTGCTGACGCAATAATGCCTAAAATGCCGGCCTCTGCTAAAAATGCCATAAAGATACGCCGCCGCGTCGAACCGAGAACTTTCAAGACTACCGAATCGTAAACGCGTCGGCGATGATCGGCCGCAAGGGACCCACCCAACACCAATATACCGGCCAATATCGCGATTGCCGCAATACCGCGCACCGCAACCGCCAAACTTGAAAGGATTTTTTTCACATCCTCCAGAACTTCTTTAACCCGAATAGCTGTAATATTTTCGAACTGCGAAACTACTGCGCGTTCGAGCGCCAATTCCTGATCTGGTTCAATCTGAACTGTAGCAATTTCAGTTTGCGGTGCGCGTTCGAGCAAGCCCGGTGAGAAAACCATAACAAAATTAATACCAAGACTTGTCCAATCAATGTGCCGCAGATTCGAAATTCGCGCACTGACTTCTTTGCCAAGGACATTTACTGTTAGCATATCTCCAATTTTAAGCTCAAATGCTCTTGCTGCTCTTGAATCAAATGAGACAAGCAGCTCGCCTGAATAATCGGCGGGCCACCATTCACCCGCCGTGATCCGACTCCCGGCAGATGGCGGCCTTCGCGCCCAAGTCAGACCACGGTCCCCCTTCAATATCCAGGCATAGTCGGGCGGCACTGTGATGGTCTCCACGGGCACCCCCTTCATTTGCGTGATACGACCCCTCAGCATGGGAACGCGTTGAACTTCTCCTACCCCCGGATGATTGGACAACAACTTATCAAATGCCTTTGTCTGCGTTGGTTGGATATCAATGAAATAGTATCCAGGGGCCTCTTCCGGAAGGACTTGTTGTATTTGACGTTCTAAGTTGTGCTCAAGTAACGCGACAGCGACCAATACTGTCAGACCTAAGCCAAATGATAGAAGAGCGGCCGTCATAGGCGCGCCTGGACGATGAAAGTTCGTAAAGGCCAATCTAATCAATGGATGGCGAATGCGTGGCATCCGACGCAGACCAGCAATCATTGCGGCACCCGTTAGTCGGAAAATTCCAAAAACCAGCGCAGAGCCAAATATATACCAGGCGGCAATTTCGGGTCGGACAGCGGTTAACACAGCGATGACACAGATCAAAAGTGAGAGAACAGCCAATGCGAAGTAAAACCGCCGCGGTGGCCGGCCAGATAGAGGCTCCACATCCGAACGGAAGAGAGAGGTCGCACGAACTTCGCCCGCTAATCCGAGGGGCCAAAGCGTGAAGATCGCCGCCACCAAAACCCCAAAGGCCGCTGCAGTGATCAATGGAACCGGATAGAAACCGAATTCAGCTGTCACCGGCAGCTGACCTTCCAGTAGTGGAGATATTAGCAACGGTGTAACCACACCCACTGTCACGCCTACCAAGTTGCCAATTGACGCCATCAGACCAATCTGTAGAGCATAAATTCGAATTATCGTCTTACTTGACGCGCCTAAACATTTTAGCGTTGCGATGGAGCGAACCCGCGCATTCATAAATGACCGAACGGAGTTAGTCACACCAACCCCACCAACCAGCAAAGCGGTCAAACCAATAAGAGATAAAAACAAGGCCACTCGTTCCACAAACCTCTGGATGCCAGGAGCTGCGTTTTCAACATCCCGAACCCGCCAACCGGCACCTGGAAAACGCGCATCGAGCTTAGAACGCCATTCACCGAGCACTTCATTAGGCAATAGCGCAACGCGATATTGATAGCGAATTAGGCTCCCCGGCTGGATCAAACCCGTAGCCTTGATTGCAAGCTCCGAGACAATCACGCGCGGACCCAGTCTGAAAGCTTGCGTCCCGCGGTCCGGTTCGCGCTCAAGAATTGCAGACACAACAAACTCTGCACTGCCGATCTTGAATATACCCCCATGTTCTATATCCAGGTATTGTAATACACGTGGGTCAACGACCGCGCCCCAGCGGCTTTGTTTTTTTGTCAGAGCCACGCCCAAGTCTGCACCATCGCGTAAATGAAGTTTGCCATAGAGCGGATAAATGTGGTCTACACCCTTTAATTCGACCAATCGCTGCTTTATGCCGTCAAGACGACGGGCCATTGTGCGCAGTTCTGTCGCCAGGGAGACAGCATTGCTATTTTCACGCAACCAATTCAGTTGCTCAACGGAAGCTTGACGGTGCGTGAACATCAGGTCGACATCACCCCCTAATAGCACCCGGCCTTCCGCTTTGAGGCCTGTTTTAAGAGCAGTTGCAACCGAGCCAACACCGGCAACAGAAGCGACGCCTAACGCTAAGCAAGCAATCAATATTCGAAAGCCTTTGAAACCGCCACGAAGCTCACGGCGCGCAAACTGCCATGCTATGACCCATCCGCCCATTTAAACGATGCTCGGTTGGCTGAGAGGTGTCTGCTCTTCGACGCGCCCGTCAACCATTCGAACCACTCGGTCACAGCGCTGAGCAATCGCAGTATCGTGGGTGATTAGCATTAGCGTCGTTCCAGAACGCTCCGCCATCCCAAACATCAATTCGACGACCCGTGCTCCGGTGTCGCCATCCAAATTGCCGGTTGGCTCATCTGCTAACAACAAACGCGGCTCGATGGCGAACGCGCGCGCCAAAGCGACACGTTGCTGTTCCCCGCCTGACAATTGCCCAGGATAATGCTTCAGACGCGTTGCTAACCCAACTTCAGCTAGAGCCTCACCAGCCCGTTGAAATGCGTCGTCTCGCCCCGCCAACTCCATCGGAACAGCAACATTTTCATGTGCGGTCATCGTCGGTATCAAATGGAAGGATTGGAAGACGATACCCAAATGATCTCGCCGGAATTCCGCTAAGGCATCTTCGTTGAGCGCGGAAATTTCCCGCCCAGCAACTAAAACTCGCCCCGAAGAGATAAGTTCCAAACCCGCAATCACCATGATCATGGAGGTTTTACCGGAGCCGGACGGCCCCACCACCCCGATGGACTCACCCTTCGCAACCGAAAGGTCAACACCTCGTAGGATGTTGATCTCCCCAGCATCACTATTAAGTATAAGCTCCACTTCTTTGAGATGAACCATCGGTTCAACCATAGAGACCTGATTCATGCTCGACCCGATTCAAAAAATTTTCCCGAATATGCTCTGGCGACTTGCGAAGTTGCTTAGTGCATATGGCAAACATTCCCTCCAAATCAACGTTTTACTGGTCTTAACTCTGTTCTCACTTGTATTTGATATATCTGCCAAGGCACAAACTCATGACATCCAAATTCTCGCCTTAGGTAATAGTTTGATCGCCGGCTACGGTTTATCGAAGAGCGAGGCATTTCCCAGCCGTTTGTCCGCTGCGCTAAATGACAAGGGTATTTCAACGAAAATAGTAAATGCCGGCGTTTCAGGAGACACAACATCCGGCGCCCTTCAACGCCTCGACTGGCTATTGGATCGACCATTCAGACTCGCAATTATCGAACTCGGCGCTAATGATGCGTTGCGGGCTGTGCCCCCCGCTATCACTCGGCGAAATTTAGAAATCATCATCTTGAAGCTAAAGGCAACGGGAGCAAAAGTTTTACTAGCGGGCATGAAAGCGCCACGAAACCTTGGACCATATTTCGCTGGAAAATTCGACCCCATTTTCCCCGAATTAGCGAAATCACACGATCTCCACTTCTATCCGTTCTTCCTCGACGGAGTAGCAGCCAAACCTAACCTAAATCAGGAAGACGGTATGCATCCTAATTCTAAAGGAATTGGGATTATCGTCGAGCGTATACTGCCATTCGTTATGCAGGCCCTCGGAAAGGAATAAAAGTGAGTGACCAAAAAAAATTTTTAGTGGCACATGCCAGTTCACAGAAATGGCAAGATGCGGCAGCCGAAGTTGTTCTCAGCTTGGATAATGTCACGGTCCAGCACCGTCTCGGCTTCCTCTACGTTACAGATGACTATTCCGAATCACTCAAAGATATCACGGATTTCCTCAAGCAGGCCACTGGTGTACCGCACTGGATCGGAACAGTTGGATTTGGTATTTGCGCGCCGGCCACCGAATATTTTGGCAAAGCGGCGATGTCCGTCATGCTCGCACCTATCCCAGAGGAGGCATTTCGGATTTTTAACGGGGTGAAGGACGATGTAACTAAAGTGGTCAGGAATATGAAAGAGTGGATCGGTGATATGCCACCTTTAATTGTTACGCATGCCGACCCGCGAAACCAAAACGTCCCGCAAATAATTGAGGACCTCTCGCGTGAAACCAACGGGTTTTTGATTGGAGGACTAACCGCATCACGCGGCGCACATCCGCAACTCGCCGAAGAGGTGGCGGAAGGCGAAGTATCCGGTGTCATGATGTCGCTCGAAGCGGTCCCCGCTGTAGCAGCATTAACACAAGGCTGCTCACCCATAGGCGAGATTCACCGTATTACGTCCTGCGAGAAAAATATCTTGATTGAGATTGACGAGAAACCAGCGCTCGACGTGTTCAAGAAAGACATCGGTGAAGTTATCGCGCGCGATTTACGCAAAGCAGCCGGATACATTTTCGTGGCATTACCTGTCAGTGGATCTGACACGGGCGATTATCTCGTCCGGAACCTGACCGGTATTGACCCCGAAAAGGGCTTGTTGGCGATTGGTGAGTACGTAGAGCCGGGTGACCCTATTATGTTCTGCCGTCGTGATCATGACAGCGCTGTGGGAGATATGCGACGCATGTTAAAAGATCTTCGGAAACGTGCCGGCAAGGCCCCAATTCGTGGCGGCCTATATTACTCTTGCTGCGCGCGCGGGCCTAACCAATTCGGCAACAACAGCGAGGAACTAGGCCTAATTGCCGAAGAGCTTGGGGACTTCCCATTGGTCGGCTTCTTCGCTAATGGCGAGATTAGTAATAATCGGCTTTACGGGTATACAGGAGTGCTTACGCTATTTCTATAATTCCTGTCTTTAGAGGATATTAAAGTGGTTCGCCTTTTTGTCGGCCTACCAATTCCTGCTGACATTAGGTTAAGTCTTTCCATGATATCCGCTGGTCTGCCCGGCGCCAAATGGGTCAAAGAGGACAACTTTCACGTCACACTTCGGTTCATCGGGGAAGTGGACGAAGGCCTCGCTGACGATATAGATGCTACATTGAGTCAGGTGAACCATGCATCTTTCCATCTCTCTCTTAAAGAGGTCGGCTATTTTGGCAAGCCAAACGCTGCCCGCGCCGTCTGGGCTGGCGTGGCAAAAAATGAGAACCTCATGCATCTTCACGCCAAAATCGAAACTGCGTTACAACATATAGGACAACCCGCGGAAGAGCGCAGATACACGCCACACGTCACACTCGCTCGGTTGCGCGGTACACCGAAGACCCGACTAAATGAGTATATCGCGGGACACATGAACTTTAGAGCGAGACCGTTTCATGTAGGGAATTTTACACTCTTTTCGAGTTACTTATCCTCTGCAGGTGCTATTTATAATCCCGAAGCAAAGTATACCTTGGTGTGATTATCGCCCACGAATTTCAAGCAATCTTCGCGCGGATGTGGGCTTAAAATTTGTACCGGTGCGCGTCAATTCGACACCAACGGATAAAATTATGTCCATCTCTTGCAATGAATTCAATACATTCTCGCTGAGTAAAAGTACGATATTGTGAAGGCTCAGTAATACGACTTGTGAGTCAGGGTAGGCAGACTTTACGAAATCTTTGCTAGGCGAATTTTTAACCCGAAAAACATTTTAACCCACCCCTGCACGCTAAATATCGGCTTAATCCTCAAAGGCCTAAAAAGTATGGGTTTAATTTTTGTTATTTCTCGCTTCGACGGAATTCGATTGATAGATCAAATCGGGGTAGCTATTTCCTCATTCTTTAATTATGACTGTAAATGAGGAGAGACCACAAAATGGTCGAAAAGCTCACTGAACACCAAAAAATATCCGCGCTCACAGAATTGTCCGATTGGACACTGGTCGACGAACGAGACGCTATAAAAAGAAATTTCACTTTTGCCAATTTTAATGAAGCCTGGGGTTTCATGAGCCGAATTGCGCTGGAAGCGGAACGCATGGATCATCATCCGGAATGGTCTAATGTTTGGGCTACGGTTGACATCACACTCTCAACACACGCGTGTAATGGCTTAAGTATCCGGGATGTAGCGCTTGCGAGATTTATTGATAAAATCGCGTAAACTGGAAATCCGCTTTGGAGACTGGCCGATGCCTTATTTGAACCGCTTAATCGTCCTATTCGCACTGCTAACTGCGTCTCCAGCAATGTCAGATCAATTTCGCGAAGGCCTACGCGCTCTGCAGCTTAAGGAGAATGACAAAGCAGCAGAGATTTTTCACAGGCTTGCTGCAGACGATAACCGGGACGCTCAATTCATGCTCGGCGTGCTGCACGAAGGTGGATATGGTGTCAAAAAAGATTTTAATAAAGCTGCTCAATGGTATCTCAGAGCCGCGAAGGCTGGCCTTTCTTCTGCACAGTATAACCTTGGTATTTTTTATCAGTTCGGCCAAGGCGTACGTAAAAGTGATGCCGAGGCTTTCGCTTGGCACAGCCGCGCCGCAAGCCAAGGTCACGCACCCGCTCAAAACAATTTAGCCTCACTTTATTTTGCGGGTAATGGCATTGATAAGGATCCAATGGAAGCCTGGAAATGGTATGAGATCGCGGCTAAGAAACTCACAGGCAACGCGAAATCCATCGCCTTAAAAAACCGCGATAAAGTTGGCGAAACCTTGAGCACCGACCAACTTTCCGCCGCGAAGCGACGCGCCAAAGATTTTCGTCCCGTGCGGGAGTAAAACTTAGTTTGGAGCTAATCGTATCGCACTATCAAGGCGTATTACTTCGCCATTCAAAATGGGATTTGCCACCATATGCATTACGAGCGACGCATACTCCTCAGGCGTGCCAAAACGAGATGGGAACGGCAAGGTTTGCGCCAGGCTATCCTGCACATTATCCGGTAACCCCATCAACATCGGCGTCGCAAATAGCCCTGGCGCGATCGCGAGGACACGAATACCGTTGCGGGCAAACTCACGCGCCGCTGGTAACGTTAACCCAACAACCCCGCCTTTTGACGCCGAATAAGCCGCCTGGCCTACCTGCCCTTCATAGGCCGCGACTGACGCCGTATTAACGACCAATCCACGCTCGCCATCCGTGTTTGGTTCGCGCGTCATCATGTCCGCCGCCACGAGACGCATAATATTAAAAGTCCCGATAAGATTGATATTGATTACACGGGCGAACTGCTCGAGGTTCATTGGCCCGCTCCGTCCAACGATCCGCCCTGGTGTACCAATTCCCGCACAATTAACACAAATCGCGACTGGGCCATTCACATCCCGTGCTGCGTCGACGGCTGCTTTGCCGGATGCTGCATCCGCGACATCACACTCAAATGCAACGCCGCCAACATCCTTAGCAACCATGTCTGCAGCCGATTTATTGATGTCCAGAACAGCAACCTTTGCACCAGCTTTTGCCAGAGCCCGGGCCGCGCCGGCTCCAAGCCCAGACCCTCCGCCTGTCACGATAGCTGGCAGTCCTTTTGCGTTCATCATGTCCTCTCAATTCTGAAACCCAATTCCGATAAACGGTATAAAAAAATGGCACAATTGTTCCCACACACGTACATTGCTTAAATAAAATAACAATAAATTGAAGGCATAAAAGGTAACACCGCCAGTCCAAATCAACGGTTAAGGTTTCGACCTAAACAGAACTTACAGAAATCTCCAAAAGCTCTGAAAATCCGAACTGGTTGGAGTTGTAAGAACAACTACGACACGATTTATAGCTATATAAAGCAGTAATTTACTTCCAATTATTATGCTGCATTTTGTCCTGATAAATAAAACCCTTACGTGTATCAGTAACGCGCTCATGCAGCGCTACTGCAGCGGGCGCCATATCGTATTCAGGTGCCGGTTCCATCTCAAAGTTGCCATTTTTGTCTTTACCGCGCACCAAAGTCGCGGCATCCGGAACTCCTGTCACCTGGCGGACACGTGGCGTCACATAACGAAGAGCAAGTCCAATCCGCCGGTCATCCGAACGGTTTGGCGCCGAGGCATGTGCAATATTTACGTGATGAAGTGATATTTCGCCGGGCTCTACGATGATGTCAATCGCTTGCTTCTCGTCGATATCGTGCTTCATCACTTGCCCACGAGTTAAAAGATTGTCTTTATCAAATGTGTCTTTATGCTCAATTGAGTCCCACCGGTGCGAGCCCGGTATCATCTTCATGCAGCCGCTCTCGACACTGGACAGCGAAAGTGCCAGCCAAGCCGTTACCACCTCCTGACTGCTGAGACCCCAATAATTACCGTCTTGATGCCAAGAGACGAAACCAGAATCCCCTGCTTCCTTTATGAACAGGCTGGTTTGCCAACAAAGAATATCTGGACCCAGAATATCTTCAACAGCGTCTAGGATCTCAGGCCGACGCACGACATCTGCCATCCAAGTCTGCACCAAATGGAGTTTTTGGCGTCGCCCACCATTTAAATATTCTGGGTGCGCGCACTCGAATTTCTCCAGAGCAGACCGACATTTTCTGGCTTCTTCCCTGCTCATTACAGAAATCGGATAGACGACGCCGTCACGATGGTAAGCGTCAACCTGCTCGTCTGTTAGTTTTATAGTCATAATCATCAATATTGTCGGCCAATCTGGCTTGAGGTCAAGACATCCTGAAGGTCATTGAACCTGGCGCATGATGAGCGTAGGTTTGCGCTATAACTCTAAACAAAGAGTGGGCGGCTCATGCCGCGCGAAGTACAAGGAATTTGCCTTATGTCGTATATCGCCTCCCGGATGAGCCGGGTTAAGACTTCACCGACCATGGCCGTCACGGATAAGGCCCGCGAGATGAAAGCAGCGGGTGAAGATGTTATAGGCCTCGGTGCCGGTGAACCGGATTTCAATACACCAGAATTTATTCAGGAAGCCGCGATCAAAGCGATGCGCGATGGTAAAACCAAATACCCGCCAGTCCCAGGCATCCCCGAGTTACGCGAGGCTGTGTGCCGTAAGTTTGAGCGCGAAAACGGACTCAAATATACGCCAGATCAGATACAGATTGGTGTTGGTGGAAAACAAATCATTTTTAACGCAATGATGGCAACGCTGAACCCAAGTGATGAAGTCATCATCCCAGCTCCATATTGGGTGAGTTACGTCGACATAGTCGCCTTCGCCGAAGGCACGCCCGTGATAGTGCAATGCACCCAAGCAAACGGTTTCAAAATGTCCCCCGGACAATTGGAAGAGGCAATCACGCCAAAGACCAAATGGCTAATGCTTAATAGCCCTTCCAATCCGTCAGGCGCGGCCTACACCGCATCGGACCTAAAGGGTTTGGCAGAAGTACTAATGCGACATCCTCACGTGCATATTTTCACAGACGATATTTACGAGCACGTCACTTACGACGAGTTCCAATTCGCCACTATCGCCCAAGTCGAGCCGGGCCTCTATAGCCGTACCCTAACGCTGAACGGTGTCTCAAAATCATACTGTATGACTGGATGGCGAATTGGCTACGGGGCCGGTCCCAAAGAAATGATCAAATCGATGAACGTGCTTCAGTCACAGAGCGTATCCGGCGCCTGTTCGATCAGCCAGTGGGCATCCGTTGCCGCGCTGGACGGCGACAATGGCTTCATCAACGAACACAACAAGGTCTTCAAAGAACGGCGAGATCTTGTCGTGAGCATGCTAAACCAGTCCAAAGGCCTTAATTGTGCCACGCCCGAGGGGGCATTCTATGTCTACCCATCCTGTGAAGGTACGTTGGGCATGAAGACTGAAGACGGCGTGGTGATCGAAAACGACGAGACTTTTGCCGCGCAACTTCTGGAAAAAACTGGCGTCGCCGTCGTCTTCGGTGCGGCCTTTGGCCTCTCTCCTCAGTTCCGCATCTCCTACGCCTACGCTACCAAAGACCTAGAAGAGGCGTGCCGCCGCATCCAAAGCTTTTGCGGCTCTCTGAGCTGAGTAACCGAATAATCCAATATTGCTGACCTATGACATTATGCACTTATTAAGGTAATTTAAACGTTATTAAACAAAGCAGCTTGATCCAATGGAATCATTTTGTTTCGCATGAAAGGATGGCGACTACTTCAATTCCTAACTAAAGACCTTGGCGCACTTTCGGTAGCACTTCTTCCGCCATAATATGCATCTGCTCGGTGACTTGGCTATGCGGCATTCCAACCCACTGAATGCCGCAGAAAAGCAAATTGAACCCAATCGGCTTTGCTAGCGCAATAATCTGTTCAGTCACTTCGTCGACCGAACCAAAAACAAATCGGTCGTCCAAAAGCTCATCAAAGTTCATACCAAGGTCGTCGTCCCCTTTCGGCATTGCCTTATCTTGCCCCCATTCGTGATAAGCTTTGTACTTAGCTTGCAGATAGGGCCGTGCTAGTTTAATGGCTTCCTCACGTGTACGGGCAACGAAAATTTCTCGCATCATCGGCAAATCGTCGGGTAAGGGTTTGCCAACCTCGTCCAAGGTCCGCTTATAAAGATCCATTTGCCGCAATATTGTCTCGATTTTGTTATGGGGATTGATTATCCACGCGTCCGACATCCTTGCGGCGCGCTTAATAGCAATATCCGCGTTAGCGCCTATCCAAAAAGGTGGGGTGGGTTTCTGCAATGGTTTAAGCGGGCATGTCGCCCCTTCGAGTTCGAAATGGGAACCGATCATATCCACCGAGTTTTCTGTCCAGAGGCGCCGCACCGCTTCCAAGTTTTCTTCAAATCGCTTCCCGCGTTCCGCCATCGGCGATCCGTGACCCTTAAATTCCACGTCACGGTATCCAATTCCTGTTCCAAAAATAAAATTACCGCCACTCATGACGTCTATCGCAGCAAATTGCTCAGCTATATCCATCGGTTTGTGTAATGGTAGCAGATTCACAGCACTGATTAGCTTTAAATTGCGCGCTTGCGCGGCGAGATAAGCGAGCATAGATGTCTGATGAAAATACTGGAATGGCGCACCACTGAAGTGACTCGGCACCGCAACGCCCCAATAATCTAAACTTTCGGCCAGTTCTACCTGCTTCGAAAGGTCTTCCAAACGCACTTCCATATCATCACCGGTAGGGTATTGCCCGCGCAATACCATGATGAGGTCCATCACCATTTGGTATCTCCGATCATTTCATGTGATAACGAAATTATCACAGATTTGGCTAATAAATTATCGTGCCTTTCTGGCAAGTCGACCAGCGTAGTTGTTAAGGGTAACGCACACCCGGTAGTATGGGATGCCTACTTACAAGCATAAACATTTACAAAGATAAATTAGAGGAATGAAACAGCCAGATAATTGGGGATGGAAAGCACGCATCGGTATGTTCATCGTGAGTGTCGAGGCGGTACCTGAAGCTGAATGGTGGGCGATGTTGCCCCCAGGTGTGTCTTTGCATATAGCGCGAGTTACGGCGACAACTCCTTGGGCTAAATGGTCTTCGAGCGGCAAAGAGGTTGAATTCCAAGACGACCTGGCGCGGGGAGCCACACAATTCGCCGCAATGCATCTTTCTGCTGTCTTAATCGGTCATACATCCAGCAGTATTATCGGAGGCAAAGGTTGGGATACAGCCGTTGTGAAACGCCTGTCAAAATCTGGGCCAGACGGCAGAGTAGCAACGACGAATGGCCTTGACTGCCAGGCGGCACTCCGCATCTGCGATGTCAAAAGACCCTTTCTCATCTTTCCCGCATGGTTCAACGATCGAACCATCGAGGAAGGTTGCCACTATTTCAGCGATCACAGTTTCGCCCCAGCAGGGCAAATGCGTTTCAACCCCGGTCAGAAATGGCAGGGCGTGCCGCCCAGTAAACTTTATGCTAAAGGCATGGGATTCGACCAGGATGTAGATTCCCTCTACAGGCAAATACGCGCCGGATGTCCACCGGAGGCTGACGGCATTTTGATTGCTGGGACTGGCTTCCGATGCATCTCAATCCTGGACGCCTTAGAGAAAGAACTTCGGCTACCCGTTATTTCTGCCAATCAAGCCAGCCTGTGGCATTGCCTGCGCCTCTCCGGTCTGCAAGACCGAGTCGACGGGTATGGTAGTTTACTGTCCAAAAAGTAGTGACAAAACAGAAAAAATAACGCAATGGCGTCCATTCCAATTTGAAAAATAAAAATTACTCAAATCCCGCTTTTCGAAGACCGTTTAGGAGAATTTCTGAGTGTTCTTTGTTTTCGAAAATCTGATTTTCTCCACGAAGTAGACTTGGGATAAAATTTGGAGCGGACTTTGAAAGTGATTTATGATGCTCATCAAGAAGTGATTTATTACCAATTTCAGCAGCGTGTGCGATCATCATCGCGCGACGGATGGGGGCATTAGGAGATGCTTGTATTGCTTTATTTGCCCACAATTCGAATTCCGCTTTTTCCTTTTGGATAAATGCGCACATCGCTAACGCGAGAAATGCTACGTGCATACCTCTATCTTTGGGGCTTAATAAGATTGCCATGTTCGCATGATTTTTTGCTCTCTCAAAAACACCCGAATGTGCCTCACAACAAGCCCACCACCGAAGAACATTGGAGTCATTTGGGTTGAGATTGTGCGCTTTTTCGAAATCTAAATTAGCAGCGGAATAATTGCCCTCTCTTAACCTGGCTAGACCTCGACTATGATAAGCCATGTATGAGTTGGGTAGTTGCGAAAAGAATTTGTCTGCCCATTTCGTCGCCAGTGAGGTCGCATTCGATGGATCTTCACCCCAACGAAATAAACTTTTCATTGCATATCCACGACAAATTACTTCGTAAGCTTTACCGCACTTGGAATCAAGATTTACCGCGTCAACAGCAAGGTCAATTGCGTCGTCCAATACATCGGGAAGGCGTTCATCAATTGCTTTATTAAAAAGGCTATTAGCCCGCCAGGCCTTTTCATGCGCCTCGTCAAACACGCGTTCCCCCTTGCCAATTCTATCGAGTTCAGCATGGGAAATCTGCAAATCTATGGTACTAACAACTTGCCGAGTAACATTTTCTTGAAGATCAAATACATCTTCAAGGCTGCCGTCGTAACGTTCCGCCCAAATATGTCCACCATCTTTTGCATCGATAAGTTGCGCCGTAATCCTTACTTTTTGTCCGGCTTTGCGAACACTTCCTTCCAAAATAAAACGAACGCCAAGTTCTTTTGCTACGCTCTTGATATCAATTCGTTGGCCTTTATAGCTAGAAGAGGAATTACGATCGATGACAAGCAAATTTTCAAAACGAGACAATTCAGTAATAATATCTTCAGCCATACCATCTGCGAAGAACTCCTGCTCGGGATCGCCAGACATATTGTCAAAGGGCAGTACCGCTATTGAAGGCTTATCAGTTAACACATTTGTGTCCAATAATTTACCACTTTGAATATTTTCGGAAATTGAAACCTCAATTTTATATACACGCACAGGTGCCGAGACGTGTTTTACCTCGTGTTCTCCCAGATCTTCGAAATTCGCTTGGACGCGATTACGAACTTGCTCAAAGACACCACCCGATATGGATATTCCCCCTGGCTCCGCAAGGGCCTCAAGACGAGCTGCGATGTTGACACCTTCACCATAAATATCTTCACCATCATCAATCACGTCACCCAAATTTACGGCCATCCTAAACTTTAGCGAACTTGTCCTGAGCCCCGTTTGCATTTCAATTGCACAGTCGACAGCATCCTGAACCGACTGAAATTCAGCTAAAAAGCCATCTCCAGTGTGTTTAATGATACGCCCATTTAACCGAGAAATTGCAGGATTAATAACGTTCGCTCGGGCGGACTTTAATTCAGAAACCGTGCCTTCAGTGTCCTGCTCAACGAGTTTGGTATATCCAGCGATGTCGGCTATTAATACAGCGGATAAGCGCCTACTTGGTTCTTGCTCGTCCATCCATCCTACGCCTATTCCAAACAGATTTTTGGCTGTAAATAAGAATAGGGTTATTTTAGGATAAATTCCATCCGCTTTATCAGCTTGATGCCATTTGATTGGATATCTTAGTTGCAAGAAAAATTTAAAAATTTACTACCGAAATCAAAATAAATTTTTAGCATAAGGCTAGTATTGGCATAGCTCCAATCATTATTGATAGGTCCCTAGACGAAGGGGATGCTTTTGACGAAAAAATTGAAGTAACACTTGGCGTTCCTAGATCAAACCGAATTCACCAAACAGCCCCGGACGACAGCGGGTCGACACAGCTTGCCAATCGGCGCAGAATACTGAGGTTTTCAATACAGGAGTTCGATTTTGACCACTGCCATCCGCACTACCTATCACTTGATCTGCAATGAATTGATCCACGTCGCAGTGGCCATACTTGCGGTCCTCGCGGCCGCGACCCCGTTAGACGCTCTATCAGCGGGGACCAGTCAAAACTGCAATTATAAAGCTAGCGGCAACCCAGTTGTATTCATGCCACCCCCAAATGGAACCAAAATACGTTTCGAAGACGTCGGGCTGCACGCTGGTGCAGAGCAAACCCGCCGTGAGGTCGACTATACATCGCGGGCTGGCGCCGAGACAGAAATGGAGTGGACAATCCAAATGGCGAGCGGACAGGCGCTCGCAGTACGCACATTCCTAGGTTTGTTGCAGACCGAGACCTCAAACGGCACTATTAATGAATTCAACCGAAAACATTATGCCACTTTATGGCCACTCGATTCCGGTAAAAGCGTCGAATTCGACCTCACTACTTCTTCCACTGGCGGTGCGAAATATACATCCCGTGTTTCAATGTGCGTAAGCCGTTTCGAAAAAGTCACCCTTGCTGCCGGCGACTTTGATGCCGTAGTTATTGATACTTACCGGCAAGTCCTACAAGGAGGCAAAACGCTTCCCTTTGATGAGTTATATACACGTTATTGGTATGTCCCACAGTTTGGAATTTACCTCCAGCGCGTCCGAGCTATGTTCCGTGAAAAACGCGAAGTTTTGAAGCAAACACGTCGCGCAATAAGCATCGGCAAATAACCTGTCAACCGGCCAGTCGGCTTGCGGTTTGCACGAAAAGGTCAACATCCGCCTCCGCCGTATCGAAAGTTGTCACTAAACGTATAAGTGAACCGTCTGGCTCCCATCTGTAAAACATGAACCCATCCGCCAAAAGGCCCTCTATGACTGGAAGCGGTAATCGGACAAATAACTCGTTTGCTTCAACCGGATAGGCAAACTCAACACCTGAGATCGTGCTCAACCCTGCTGCCAAACGCGTCGCCATCGTATTTGAATGCCGTGCGTTGCGCCGCCAAAGATCGTCAGCCAGATAGGCATCAAACTGCGCCGAAAGATACCGCATCTTGGAAAACAAATGTCCGCCTCGTTTGCGGCGATAACCCGCTTCCCTTGCTAGGGCACTATCAAAAAACAAGATCGCTTCCGCGCACATGGCGCCGTTTTTTGTCGCGCCAAAAGAAAGCGCATCAACGCCCAGTACATGACTGCAGGCCGCTGGCGAAACTTTCATTGCCTCAATCGCATTGGCGAACCGTGCCCCATCCATGTGAAGCTTTAGCCCATGCGCTTTGCAGACAGCCGATATTGCTCGCAGCTCATCGAGGGTGTAGATGGTGCCCACTTCTGTAACCTGCGTAACGCTAACTGCGGCAGGTTGCACATGATGGACAACATCAGCGCCATTGATAGCGGAGTTCAACGCTTCAGCAGTCATCTTACCGGCCTGACCACCGACGGTAACGAGTTTCGCGCCGCCGGAAAAAAACTCCGGCGCACCGCATTCATCTACATTCACATGGCTGTCGGGATGACAATAGATAGCCCCGAAGGGCGGCGTCATGGTGGCGAGCGCCAATGCATTGGCCGAGGACCCAGTCGCCATCAAGATCACTTCTGCCTTGGGTGCCTCGAACAATTCGCGGAATTTCTTGACCACATTCTTAGTCACCTCATCAGCGCCATACGGCATTGCAGAGCCATTATTAACTGCACCAAGAGCCGCCAAAATTTCAGGTGACACACCGCTGACATTATCGCTACAGAAGTTCATTGGACAACCCCTTCTCCGAGGTGAATCAGTCCCAATTTTTTACCAGTGCGTGCGTCAATTAAAACCAGCGCTTCACGGCCATCTGTCTTTTCCAATCGAACGAGGATTCGATTGCCTTCAATCCGCGTCTCTATGATGCGCGCTCCCTTTGGAGCGGCGACAGTTGTTTCTATAAACTTATCTAAATGTGGCGGCACATTTCCATCCGTTTTAAGTTTTGAGATGATGCCATAGGCAAGAAAGCCGAATGCCACAAATATTAATACACCAAGAAAAATAACGAGGGCCTTGAGCGGTTGCATGATTTAGGTCCAGTCTTATTCATATGACCAATACAGAATTCAAAGGCGACACACATATCGTCACTCCCGAAGCCGGTTTACGACTGGACCGGGGCCTTACAGACGCCCTTCCCGGTTTATCGCGAAACCGCGTGAAGCATCTTATCAACGATGGCTTAGTCGCTGCAAAGAACGGGACGATAACGGACCCCTCATATCGGGTCAAACCAGGCGATACGTTTAAAATCTCAGTACCGCCGCCTGAGGATTCGGTATTGCGGGGCGAGCAAATTCCACTAAACATACACTACGAAGATGACTTCCTTCTCGTCATAGATAAACCTGCTGGTTTGACAGTGCATCCAGGAGCCGGTCAACCAAATGGAACATTGGTAAATGCACTCATTGCGCATTGTGGTGATAGTCTTTCTGGGATTGGTGGAGTGCGTCGGCCTGGTATTGTCCACCGCCTCGACAAGGATACAAGCGGTCTCATGGTGGCGGCGAAATCCGACGCGGCTCATTCGGCTCTGTCCACGCAATTTGAAGCACGAACTATAAAACGAGCCTATCAGGCATTTGTCTGGGGCGCATTAACACCGTCCGAAGGCAAAATCGAGAGCAATATCGGCCGTAGCCATCGCAACCGAACCAAAATGGCTGTCGTTCCAGACAACCGCGGTAAACGAGCATTGACCCACTATCGTACAATCGAACGCTTCGGCCTCATCGCAACACTTCTCGAATGTCGGCTCGCAACAGGCCGCACACACCAAATTCGGGTACATCTGGCTCATATTGGGCATCCACTTTTGGGTGACCCAAACTACGGCAGATCAACCGACTCGCGGCGCAGCTCACTGTCGCTCGAAACCAATTCATTGATAGCCAAGCTTGGCCGGCAAGCCTTACATGCGACGGAAATTGGCTTCAAACACCCTCTCTCAGGCGATTACCTTAACTTCACAAGCCCGGCACCAAAAGACATGCAAATGTTGCGGCATCGACTTATTTCCGACACATACGCCGTATAAATTAGAATTATTCTAAAATCCTTGAAATTTGTTGAAGTGATCCCCATTTGGCAAATGGTCGTATAGAGTGCTAAAGTACGACTATCAGGAGACCAAAAGCCATGACAACGTTGCCTAGCGCGATTTCAATTAGTCCAGAAAGTAACTTGCAGCGCTACTTGCAAGAAATTCGTCGCTTCCCCATGCTTGAAAAGGGGGAAGAATATATGCTGGCAAAGCGTTGGCTTGAGCACACCGATACAGCCTCTGCACACAAGATGGTAACAAGCCACTTGCGCTTGGTTGCCAAGATCGCCTCAGGTTACCGCGGTTATGGTTTACCGCTCGCAGAACTGATTTCTGAAGGCAATATTGGGCTGATGCAAGCAGTCAAACGCTTTGATCCTGAGCGTGGTTTTCGTCTTGCAACTTATGCGATGTGGTGGATACGCGCCGCGATTCAAGAATATATTTTGCATTCCTGGTCTCTCGTTAAAATTGGCACCACGGCAGCTCAGAAAAAGCTGTTTTTCAACCTTCGCAAGCTAAAAGGACAAATTCAAGCGTTTGAAGAGGGGGACCTTACGCCGGAACATGTAGGAGAAATTGCCGAACGGTTAGATGTTTCAGAGGCTGAAGTTATCTCCATGAATCGGCGCATGGCTGGATCTGATCATTCGCTGAATGCCCCACTTCGAGCGGATACAGACGGTGAGTGGATAGATTGGCTCACCGATGATTCGGAAAGCCAAGAAACACGACTGGCCGAATCAGAAGAATATTCTATGCGCCAAAATTTGCTCCAGGAGGCGCTTCAATTCCTCAACGATCGTGAACGGCATATCCTGACCGAAAGACAGTTAAAAGAAAGCCCCACCACGTTGGAAGACCTCAGCAAGGTGTATTGCATAAGTCGGGAACGTGTGCGCCAAATCGAGGTGCGGGCTTTTGAAAAATTGCAAAAAGCCATTCGAAACGCGGCTAAAGAAAACAACATGTCACCAGCTGAGAGTTAGCCAAAAAACATTAAGGCTGTTCTCTCTCTTTACTCGCAACACTGTCTATCAGTTCATCTTCTTTGATATTTACCGAGTCTTGCTGTTGTTTTGATGAGGTTGCCGGATGGCGTCCTCTTACTTCCGGACCCCATTCCTTTACAAGAGCTTCTTGTCGGCTAGCAATTGCGTGCCGTTTCGCTTCGTGTCGGACAACGAGATAAGCCGACATTATCGGCGACATTAAGAAGACTAGCATCCAGCCAGCGGCGGCAGAACTGTACATGATCATTAGAGCAGACGGGTCAAATACCAACTCAATAACGCCGGTAATCGTGTTTTTGCCGGTCCAAAGGTTAAACGCATATGGCAGACACCCCGCAAAATTAAGGTAACCGATTGCACGCGCTGTTACTTTACCAGGCCGCACATCTACAATGTACGCGACAATTGACGGTGCCATACCAATCACCATGAGCAGAAAAGTCGGAAAGAACGCAATGCAGACGAGCGGTGCAACGACCCACGCAATGATCGTCCTGCCTTTCGTCGTCCCTTCCGCTTGTTGCTCCTCTGACATCCCCCTCCTCCCTAAACGCTAAAATAACATCATGAAAACGAAAATTAGAACAGACGCAATACACGTAATAACCCCAGAAACTGTCGCTGCCATCTGAGCGCCCTTTTCACGCGCAAAATATTCACGGTTTGTTTTTTCGTATTCTACCCACTGATCCTCCATCACTGTCTGCGCATAGGCAGCGGATGCTTGCTTAAATGCCTCTGCATCTGCTGCAACATTTCGGGGATCGTTGACCGTTCCGACTAGATGGGATAGGCGACCGGTTCGAGTAGCCTTTTTCAACCCATCTCGCACCCGTTTGCGAACAGTCCGACTATGAAATCGTTCAACCGAAGGTCCGAGCATCGTAGCTACCGCGCCGGCTAAATCTACAAAATCCGTTTTAGCCACACGTTCCTGGAGAGTTGATAAAATCTTAACAGAAGCAATTAAAGGGACATGCAGATCAACCTTATTGTCCAAATCACGGAGGTCCGCCTGCACGTGTCGCTCCATTTTTGACGCTAGAAACGCCGCCATATTTCTATCAACGAGTGAGCTAAATTCCACGCCACTAGTCGCAAGATGTTCCAATGCGGGCAACAATTGATCTGCCTCTATGACGTAATCATTGGTCAATATCGGAGATCGGCACGGTAAATTTGAATTCAAATCGTACGCGACGCGTTCGACGCCCAACCCTAGCCCAATCCGATCCAAATTATTTCTGGATCGGTCGTAATCGGCAACAAACTTCTGTTGTGCCTCGCTAATTCGGGCTTGGTTTCTTTGCCAATAGGCATAAAGCTGCTCGCGCATCACCTGTGCAAACGAATCACGCATATCGTCATCTTCGAGATAATGGCCAATCAACATTCCAAGGCCTTCAACTGTCGCCCGAAGTTTGCGATACCTCAGAGGTGCATCTGGGTCGAGAGCTATGCACACTCTGGCTACAAGCGCATCATCGGCCCTGTCTGCAACAACTGGATCAATCATCGCATCATTAACGGTTTCAATTAGTGCTTCGTCGCTAAAACCTCTACGAAGCCAAACGTTCAGTGATCCATCTTTGATAGGCGTAACGGCTGCATCCCAATTTTTGACAAAGGCGTTCGCAAGTTCGCGAGGTGTCTGATATGCATTGCCATTAAAGACAAAAGGTCGGTTCGCTTTATTAGGAATTAACCTCGGCTTTGGGTTCTGTCGCAGTCCATCCGACCAAAACACCAAATCGCTTGTAGCCCAGCGCTCCTTCGGATCATCATTCAAAAGGCCCCGTAATACCTCCATCATTGTCAGAGATACTCGCTCACGCCCAACTAACGCTTTATAAGAACCGTGGGTCAGCTTCTCCTCTATCACTTGTTCGTCCGTTAATTTAGCCATCGGAACATGCCCGATTAACAAAGACAGAATCGTGACACCAAGCGAATATAGATCATTCGTCGATGAGCCATCGCCTCGACCAACGGGGAGCGCCATTCCACTTTCAATTGTTTCAAACACGGCCGGTTGGGCAATTGCTGGTGGGGACGAGGAACAATCGCCAAGAACCATGCGCGTTTGTTCAACGTCTCTATAAAATATGTTATCTGGACGAATTGCGCGGTGTGTTAGATTTTTATTACCTATGAGTTCAAGAAACTCTGCTGCGGGACGTATCAACAACCGAGTGATCAAATCCTCATTCATTGGGCTAATATGCGTGTCCAGACTAGGCATAACCCGTGGGCCTAATGGTCGGTCTACAATCACGATCGGGCAGCGGCGGTTTTCGATTGGCCAATCAGAGACGCCCCAATCATGGGGCTTTAGTAACATCCGTGTATCAAGCATTTGAAGTGTCGGAATTTTATCGGCCCGTATTGGCAACTGCGGATCACATACCAGCGCCATAAGTGATTGTTTCTTGCCGGACACCAATGTGGATCGATAGGCTACTGCCGGAGCCACGTCGTACGATGGTAACGCCGCTCCCAAGTTTATATTAAACTTGTCCTTAAGCGTAACCGTACCGCTGACCGTATCGCCTCCATTGCTTTCCGATGGGTTTAGGGCCATGTCGTCACATCGTCTCCGCTATCTCACGGATAATTGCAATCAGCGCCCCAAGCAAGAAATTTCTCACTTGTTTAATGCATCAAAAATTCTTTAGCTAAGCAAATTAAGTTTATAACACCCCAGTTTAAACGATGAATGGGTCACGCACCATTATTGTGTCGTCCCGTTCAGGACTTGTTGAAAGCAAGGTAACAGGCACTCCAATCAATTCCTCAATACGCCGAATGTATTTGATCGCCATTTCGGGCAATTCAGCCCAAGAGCGGACCCCTTGTAAGCTTCCATCCCAACCTTCCAAAGTCTCATAAATCGGCTCCGCAACCATCTGCAATGTTGAGCTAGAAGGTAAATAGTCAAACTCTTGGCCATTAATTTTATACCCAACACACACCTTGATTTTGCTTAAACCGTCGAGAACATCAAGTTTCGTAAGGGCAATCCCATCTATCCCCGATAGGTCCACCGATTGGCGCACTAAAACGGCGTCAAACCAACCACACCGCCGCTGACGCCCCGTAACAGTCCCAAATTCTCGCCCTCGCTGGCCTAATAGGATCCCCATTTCATCGTCTAGTTCCGTTGGAAATGGCCCAGAACCGACGCGGGTCGTATAGGCTTTGGTAATGCCAAGAATATATTCGAGTGACTTCGGGCCAAGCCCAGTCCCCGCAGCTGCCGATCCAGCGACCGTATTTGACGACGTAACGAAAGGGTAAGTCCCGTGATCGACATCAAGCATGATACCTTGCGCCCCCTCAAAAAGGATTCGCTTACCAGCAGCCTGCTCCTTGCCCAATTCCTGCCAGACGGTCGCAGCATACGGCAGCAGCCTAGGCGCTAACTCTGCCAGTGAATTCATTAATTTTTCGCGATCGATCTCATCTTGTCCGAATCCCCGAAGCAAAGCGTTGTGATGTACTAGGAGTTCGTCAACTTTAGCACCAAGATAACTTTGGTCTGCCAAATCGCACACGCGAATTGCGCGACGGGCTGCCTTGTCCTCATAAGCTGGGCCTATCCCGCGACCAGTCGTTCCGATTTTTGCCTTACCTCGCGCCTCTTCCCGCGCCAGATCCAAAGCGCGGTGTAGTGGTAAAATTAGCGGCGCATTTCCCGCTATCTTCAATCGGCTAGGGTCTATTTTAACACCCTGCTCTTCGACCCGACCAATTTCCTCCAAAAGCGCCCATGGGTCTATTACGACACCGTTGCCAATTATCGAGAGCTTGTCAGGTCGAACAACTCCAGATGGAAGCAAGCTTAACTTGAAAACTTCGCCATCGATGACAAGTGTATGCCCTGCATTGTGGCCACCTTGAAAGCGCACAACGACATCGGCGCGATCCGAAAGCCAATCAACAATCTTTCCCTTGCCCTCATCGCCCCATTGCGAACCGATGACCACAACATTTGCCATTGCCGCGTCCTTATTTTTCAGTTGCCCGATAGAGCAACCGGCTTACCGTCAGCCAGAACATGTGTACATTCCTGTTGGCGAGCTGCATCTTCTGTCTCCTCTTCGGGTGACAATCCGGACAGTGTGATCCAACCGGCATCACGGAGGTCTGCGCCAATCTTTTCGGATGTTCCAAAGGGAATAAAAACCTTTTGAACGTCTGTAGGCCATCCAACTGCGCGCACGATACTATCAAGAAATAAAGTAAATCCAATCGCAGGTTCCGCGCCGATACCAGTAATATAACGACCACCTCGCCCCAAAGACCCTCTGACGCCTCGCGCAAAGAAAGTAAAACTCAAGCCTGTATGGTATTCGAAACCCCGATTTTCAACCGGGTCAATTGTGAGGGTCAAGTTGGGAACAGCTTCGGAGATACGGCGCGACACTAGTCGCAACCGTTCATATGTGTCGCTCGCAGCATCTGGCAAATCTAAATCTGATAAAGCACAAAGTGCTGATTCCATTGGTCCTGCAGCATTTAGGAGTCCACCCAAAATTCTTGCAGCTTCACCACCAAGCTCTGCCACGCCTGCCGCATCCTTGCGATCCAGCGCTAATCGAGCTCGCTCCATCTTGGCAGCATCCATACCAACGCTATCACAAACCATTGGCGTTAACGTCGGGACGTTCAAATCTATCGACAAGCCTTTAACACCAACTCCCATCAATGCGTCCGCCGCCAATGAAACAATTTCGATATCCGCCGCTGCTTGTTGCGGACCAAAAAGTTCAACGCCGACTTCGTTGAATTGCCGTTCCGGTCGAAGTTGATCGCCACGCACCCGCAAAACCGGACCGGCATACGCCAATCGCAACGGACGGGCCGCATTTATCAGTCGAGTCGCAGCAATTCTGGCGACTTGTGGTGTTATATCGGCGCGCACGCCCATCATGCGTTGGCTAACGGGATCCATAAGTCGGAACGTGGCCAAAGCAACATCTTGGCCCGCACCATCAAGTAAACTGTCTTCAAACTCGACGAGCGGCGGTTCAACGCGCTCATACCCTCGTGCACCAACGATTTGCATCAGGCGATCAATTATTGCGGCCTCGTGGACCGCATCGGGAGGTAGCGTATCGCGCAACCCATCGGGTAACAGCGCTTTATTAGATGAATCACTCATCGGACGTCCATGGAATTATCGGCAGACGGAAATACCTAGCGTGCGTTTCCCATAACAGCAAGTATCGTGCTAACCGAAGATCGCCTTAACTGCTCCTTTAGAATTAGCTTAGATTGCGGCAATAACCCCGTAATCGCAGCAATCACCTGCTACGAATCTAGTCTAAATAACCGAAATGAACCGTTCATCCGCAATACATTTGAACTGGCAGCTCCTAAATATTACAAGCCTGAATGATCCAGCGTTCTCCATCAAGAAAGTTAAACTCGAAAACTCTGAACCACCAATCCTCCGAACGTTTCTTGTAACAATGTTATCAAGACAATAAGCGAAGATAGCGACCTCTCGATTTCTCTTTCGCACAAGCGCGGATAATGCAAATAGCAAGCCCTTTAACCCATTCGGAATCTTGCGCAAGCACCTTAAAATTCTAAGGCTTTCACTTGGACTATATTTTCCAAATTCTCGAGTTTTTCAACGACGCCAACTGGCACAGCATCATCAATTTGCAAAAGCGCTATCGCGTCATCGCCTGGGCACGACCGTCCAAGATGAAAGGTAGCGATATTGACCCCGTTATCAGCAAGTGTTTTCCCCAAATCACCAATAACACCCGGCCTGTCTTTATTGGTGATATAAAGCATGTGTTTGCCCCACTCAGCTTCGATTGGAATTTTCTTAATTTCCACAATCCGCTCCCGATTACCACCAAATATCGTTCCAGCAATGCTACGGCTTCTGCGGTCTGTCTTCACTGTCAGACGCATCAAGGTTTCGTAATCTTCCGGCTGGTCATGTTTGGTCTCGGTAATGGCAATGCCACGGTCCCGCGCCACGGAAGTTGCATTAACCGTATTGATATTTTCAAGCAACGGACGCAATAGGGCAGCGATCGTTGTGGAAATTAGCGGCCGCGTGTTTAGCTTGGCCACATTACCATGAAATTCGATGGTAATTCCCTGCAAACCCGTTTCTGTCAACTGTCCCGCGAAACTACCAAGTTTCTCAGCCAAGGACATGTACGGCTTCAAATGTGGTGCTTCTTCAGCCGTCACTGACGGCATATTGATGGCGTTAGAAACGGCACCAAACAACAGATAATCAGACATCTGTTCAGCAATCTGAACCGCCACATTCTCCTGCGCTTCGCTCGTTGCCGCTCCCAGATGTGGTGTGGCTATAACCTGGGGCAAGCCAAACAAAATGTTTTCCCGTGCGGGCTCTTCGGCAAACACATCAATCGCAGCACCGGCAACTTTACCACTTTTGATTGCATGGCACAGGTCCGCTTCGACAATAATACCGCCACGCGCGCAATTGACGATCCGGACACCATCTCTCATAAGAGCAATGGCATCTGCATCCAGCAAATTTCTGGTCCCGTCTGTCAGGGGCGTATGGATAGATATAATATCCGCCCGGGCCAGAAGCTCATCAAAATCAACTTTTTCGATACTGAGATCCATTGCTCGCTCAACAGATAAAAATGGATCACAGACAACGACGCGCATCTTTAAGCCCTGCGCACGGTCGGCGACGATCGAGCCAATATTACCGCAACCAATCAGTCCAAGCGTTTTGCCAGCGACCTCCATTCCCATAAAGGCGGATTTCTCCCATCTACCCGCATGGGTCGATGCATTCGCTAGTGGCAATTGCCGCGCCAATGACATAATCATAGCTATCGTGTGCTCGGCCGTTGTAATGGAATTACCAAATGGTGTGTTCATGACAACAACACCGCGTTGGGTCGCAGCTTCGATGTTAACGTTATCGACCCCGATACCCGCCCGGCCGACAACTTTCAGATTCTCCGCTTCGTCCAACAGTTCGGGAGTTACGGTTGTCGCCGAACGTATAGCTAGGCCATCGACATCCCGGATCGCCTCTCTGAGTTCGCCTTCACTCAAGCCGGGGCTGAAATCAACCACAATCCCGCGGTTCTCAAACACATCCACCGCCTTCGGGCTAAGCTTATCGGAGATAAGAACTTTAAGCATCTATGTTTCCAGTTATTAAGCCATTTTAGAGCGTACAATTTCGTCAAATGCCCAATCGAGCCATGGCAGTAACACCTCGATATCTTCCGGATCTACCGTCGGCCCGCCCCAAATCCGTATATGGGCCGGCGCCTCCCGATGTCCCTTTATATCCAATGCAACCCCTTCCGTAGCCAGGAGATCCGAAATCTCCTTCGGCGCAGATTCGCGATGTTTTTCAGACAATCCGGCGGCATCAGATATCTTTAGGCAAATCGATGTGCTTGAACGAGTTGCTGGTTCATCTGCAAGAAACTCAGCCCAAGGCGTCTTCTCGACCCATTCTGCTACCGTCGCCAAACTCGCCTCTGTACGCGCCCGCAGGGCATCATATCCGCCGATCGAACGCGCCCAGGCCAGCCCGTCAAGTGCATCCTCAACGCAAAGCATGGATGGTGTGTTAATCGTCTCGCCTCGAAATATAGCCGCATTCAATTTACTATTTTTAGTCAGGCGAAAGACCTTAGGCAGGGGCCAAGGTGGTGTATACGCCTCTAGCCGCTCAACGGCACGAGGCGAGAGCGCTAGCATTCCATGTGCTGCTTCGCCTCCAAGCGCTTTTTGCCAGGACCAGGTGACAACATCTAATTTATCCCATGGCATTTCCATGCAATAGACTGCTGAGGTCGCGTCGCAGATCGTTAGCCCTTCACGATCCCTATCAATCCAATCGCCATTTGGAACCCGCACACCGCTTGTGGTACCATTCCAGGTAAAAACAACATCACGGTCAAAATTGATAGCAGAGAGATCTGGTAGCGCCCCATAGTTGGCCTCAAAAACTCGCAAATCCTCAAGCTTTAGATGCTTTTCAATGTCGACCGCCCATGTCTTGCCAAAATTCTCCCAGGTGAGAATATCTACACCACGTGCACCCAACATCGACCAAAGGGCCATTTCGAAAGCGCCAGTATCTGAGCCTGGAACGATTGCAATTACGTAATCGGACGGAAGGCCAAGCAAGACATGACTCTCATCAATCACTGCCTTCAGCTTAGCCTTTCCATCCGAGGACCGATGCGATTGGCCGAGAAGCGCACCTTGTAATGCCTCGAGTTTCCAGCCAGGCCGTTTGGCGCAAGGGCCAGAAGAAAATTCAGGCCGCTTAGGTCGTAATTTGGGCTTCGCCATCTTCGTCCTCTTTATAGCTCATAGCAGGAACGGGAGCCGAGGCCTCCCTTTGGCCGGCGAACACTATGAAGGAAGACAGGGCCCGTCAACGCGATTATTTGGCATCGCAGCTATTCTAATTCTTTCTTGCGACGCTTGATTAGTTGCTAGATAACTTTCGTGAACCGGAAATTTGGAACAGCCAAAGTTAAGGCAACAAAACAGGAGTTCCTTTAAAAACCTTTGTATGACGTTGCGCCTGTTTACTAGGAGTAACCTTAAAAATCATTACAGTTTTGGCACTGGATATATCGATACTCTAATCGAGGGTGGAAATGCTCGACGGCCCTATCTAAAAACTCAAGAAGCCAATGAATTAAAGCTTAGTTATCGAAGATAAGTTCATTGATTTTCAATATTTCACCCATCCACATCGCGTGAACTGTATGATCCGCAAGTCCGTCGCCGCTTTCTGGATGTACAAGGATTGCGAGCCCGTTTCGGTTGAGCGCTAACCACGGCACAATCTCGGGAAAGATTATGCGGTTGAACGCCACCTGATACATAGAGCGCGTGTGTGGACCCACATTCTTATCATGCCAACGACCAAGACGAATGGTTCCTCGGAATTTGGCATCCAACTCATCTCGAATTTTTACCGCCCTGTCCCGCGTATCAGGCCCGTAATAAATATGAGCATGGTATCCAGTAATATTTCCAATGTCGCTTGTCGTCATCGTCGTGCTCCAGATACTTACTGGTATATAGATATCTTTGGTGCCAAATTAATGAGAATTTGCGTAATACAATTGTCTTACTAAGAAGTGGCAATGGACACAAATAGCCTGAACGCCCAAAATTTCTCTCATTAAGTAAAGCATATTGAAATTACAGAAAAATCCAAAAAATTCAGAATTATTTTGGAGAAATTTGATTCATGATTACAATTCTACAATCCGTATTACAGGTCGGCTTTTCGAATTTTAAAGGCCCATCCAACATAATCCGTTTTGACAGCTTCCAGTTCGCTCGCTATGACGAAGTTTGGGGGGAGATGAGTGGGGATATGGCATGACCATCAAAGTATACGACCTATGCGGTGCCGGCGACCGACGGTTTAGTCCATTTTGCTGGCGGATTCGAATGGCTCTAGCTCATAAGGGCCTTGAAGCCGATTTTGAGCCCATGCGCTTCACCGAAAAAGACAAAATCGCATTCGCCCACAGTAAAACCGTCCCGGTTTTGGTTGACGGCAATGTCGCGATGAACGAATCCTGGGATATCGCCGACTATCTAGAGGAAACTTATCCGGATAAACCTTCATTATTCGGCGGTGAGGCGAGCCGTGCGGTGACAGGTTTTATAAATGCATGGACCAATTCCACTTTGCATCCAGCTTTGATCATGTGTGTTTTAACAGACATCTACGAAAGGATCGATCCGATCGATGTTCATTACTTCCGTGAGAGCCGCGAAAAGCGTTTCGGTAAAACTCTCGAGGAAATACGAAACGGACAAACCGCTGCGCTTGAACAATGTGATCAGACCCTCGCGCCGCTTCGCACTATTCTTAAGTCTGAAGAATGGATTGCTGGGGATGCCCCAGCCTACGCCGACTACCTAATCTTCGCCGCTTTCCAATGGTGCCGCATAATGTCTCCAGCCGAGATTATCAAAGCAGGCGATCCAATCTTCGAATGGCGCGAACGTATGCTCAATTTATTCGACGGATTAGGACGCAGTTTTGAAGCAGCGCTTTAGTTTCCTCTATGCTATTGACGACTCGGCAAAAGGGATTGAACACGACAACTTATAGACTCAATTCCTTCATTACCACTTTTGGCACGTGGGAGTGACTTAGACATGTTTTTGCTGCTTCAAGCTCCGCAACGGAATTGCATGACCTAACTTCACTTTACCGTCGCTACTGCGGGTCTCGAGCCTGATTAACGTGTTCGCTCCAGCCCAATCGATCGAAATCAGACCAAAATTTGGATTAAAATAACCTCCGATCTTGCGGCGAACGTTTGGCCGGTTTCTGCGGCTAGATTGATTGAGAGCGCTCGACGTCATATCCCAAAATGGATATGGAACACCATCATTTATCAATGAATAATCCGAATAATGAGGATCACCACTGAGAAACATCACACCTTCCGCTTGCGTTCGTCCAACCAAAGCAAATAGACGCTGTCGTTCTTCCGGTATGTTCTCCCAGCCCTCTTCGCGACCAATACCCTCAGCGATCACTCGTGATCCACTAGCTATAAATCTCAGTTCAGCCGATTTACGGAGTTCACCCTCCAACCATTGCCATTGTCGTTCGCCGAGCATTTGGGATTTTGTTCGTTCATAACGCCCATCCAGCAAGATAATCTGCGTTCGCTGTCCGCTCGGCCCAAAAATATAGGATGTATAAATTCCATCGGGCTGCACACGCCGAAGAGAATTAGCCGGCTCCCCAAAAAAATCGCAAAAGATTTGCCTCGCATCTTTCTTCATCCAATATTCAGCACCTGAATTATTCCAGCCGTAGTCATGATCGTCCCACGTAGCAACAACCGGCGTTGCTCGGCGCAAAGCCTGGTATCCTGCATTCGCCCAAAGCTGCGCATAACACGAGTGCATCTCGAACGCATGATAAGTATCAGCATAGATATTATCGCCTAAATGAACGAAAATATCAGGTTGAACATTCCGAATCGACTGCCAAACCGGCTGTATTTGGTCCTGTCTAAGACAAGATCCCATTGCAATTTTCGAGAGCGCCTTTGAGGTATCGTGGCGGCGTGTGACCAATTCTTTTACATTCAATGTCCGGCATGACGGTAAAAGAGTCGATCCAGCCATTGCCACCAGCAGCGAGCGCCGGGAAAGATACGGCATCGCTTAAATACCTCTTTGAGTAATATTAGTCCTGCTTATACGTAATCTTTCGGATAAGACGGTCGCCTTCCCAATGCAGCAGATCAAGGCCGCGCATTGTGCGCTCTTCCTTCGTCTCGTGGTCGATCCACATGCGAAGGGTCCAACTGTCCATTACTTTACCTGCAACAGCGTCAATGAACCGGTCTTCCGCTTCAAATGATATTTTTCCCAGCTTGCCATTGACTACAACATCGAATTGCGCCCGGATATCAGCTAGAGTCTTATGCTTTTTCCCGTAGGGGTCTTCATAGACCGCGTCGGGAGCAAAATAAGACATAAGGTCGTCAAGATTTTGACGATTGAATGCGCCAACGAATCGGTTCGCTAGGTCATCCAATTCTTCACGACGATCAGTCTGGGTGGTCGCCTTCATACGTCACCTCTTAGGCTGGCAATGATTAATATTCATACTGTCACCGAATTGCCCTGAGGTCATATCCCAATCGTGGAAAGTGGACAACAATTTTGCTAGCTCTCGGGTCCCAGCGGCGCACACCGATTTTTCTGGACCCAGCTCCACAAGTTCTCCTTCGACTGGATCACGACCATAGTCGTCAGCCCGAACACGGACGTGAGCACCACGTGGAGGATCTTCAGTAAAAGTATCGCAGTCATAATTCCCAACCGGCTCAGCTTCTGTTTCGGCATCTAAAGCCATTTGCGCGAAAATTTCATGCCGTACGCCATGCCCAAATTGCTCTATCCGCGCCATCCAAGATTGGATGTGTAAACAATTTGCCAGCTCAAATGCTAGGCGGTCGGTCCGTGCGGTCGGGAACCAGAGCACATGATATAGAGCAAAGTCGGCAACCGTTACCGTTGCCCCAGCAGCCCAGTCGCGGCCATCCGCGAAGAGGTTATCTACTCAATTGATCTGAAGGCGTGCGAGAGGCGCGTTTCGGTTTGCAGCCCGGCAGACGGTTTCTGGACTAGGTTCGGGCATGCCCCGCATCCGAGAACGGTCAGCCTAAAAGTTAGTGGACAGAACATCATGATTGCTTCCCGATACATAGAGCGATATCGGCCGAAATAATTGGTTTTCCGCCCTATAAGAAATCATATTCGCCACCTCTCCCAGTCCCGGTGGATAGAATGTGGGTTCCGGCTGGAGGCGCTCCAGCTCGAGCATAATCCGTCGTGTGTCACAAAAAATATCAGCACCGATTTGTAGCACCCGTGGGCGGCGGTATCCGCCAGTCAGCGGCGTCAGTTCTGGCTTGGGTGCCGTCGATGGAATAATGACCGAATACCAATCGAAGCCTTTAAAACCAAGTGCTAGCCGCACCTTCTCTGCGTAGTTCGAGAAATCATAATGGTGAAGAATTAGATCCATACGACAATTCTGCCGAGATAGTATTTAGTTATTTTTCCTTTTCACACTAATATTCTGACATATTTCCGAGGAAGCTTAGTGTAAAAAGAATTCGGAAATAACTACGTTTGCGTTGCGCCATTACAAGCGATCATCTGTCCGGAAACGAAGCCTCCCTCTTCAGACACCAGGAACCCACAAAGCCCGGCGATGTGCATCGGCTTGCCAAGATGACCGAGTGGGATCAATTTTTCCTGCTCCCGAATATGCGCCCCCATCTCTTCATCTCGATAGTCGCCTTCGATAGGCCCAGGCGAAATTGCATTAACAGTAAGGCCTTTTGGGCCGAACTCTTTCGCCATCGATTTAGTAATGCCCCATAGGCCATGTTTCGCAGCAGATACAGGGCATCGTCCGTTGTACCCATGCATAGCATTCATGCCGGTAATGTTGATAATTCGCCCCCAGCCCTTCTCAACCATACCCGGCACAAAGGCCTGGCCTGTGAAGAAGGCTGAGTGCATGTCGACCGCGATCACATTGTGCCAAAAGTCTTCGTCCATCTCGAGGAAGGGCTTAAATGGCCGGATAGCGGCGTTGTTAACAACTATGTCAACGCTACCAAATTGATCTACTGCAGCCTTGGCCATCGCTTGAACTTGAAGATTATCACCGATATTACCCATTGCCACAATCGCGCCCACGCCAAGGCTGCGGGCCTCTTCTGCAACTTTCTCCGCACTTTCTAAGTCAGTGAGACCATTGATCACCACATTCGCACCCCTACTCGCAAATTCGATTACAATGGCACGACCAATATTATGGCCCGAGCCAGATACGAAAGCAGTTTTCCCATCAAGTGTCATATCCGTCCCACTATCTTTGATTTCGGTTGATTGGAAGTTAGGTCCTAGAGGAATGGCGAACAGGTAGAGCCGCCCTAAATTTATTCAAAACCATAAAGAAGGCTAATCATGAATAAGAAAATTGACCCAGGCTGGTCACATTTTGCAAAATATACGTTCTCGCCAGGGATTGAACGAGACGGTTGGCTTTATATCTCTGGCATGACCGCAAGTGGAGAAAGTGGAGACATCGTCTGTCCCGGCGATATTTGCGGCCAGACCGATTATATCCTTGGTCGCATGGGTGAGATTCTTGAGGCCGCCGCATGTACCTACGACGATGTGGTGAAAACCACTGATTTCATAACTACAACCGAAGGATATAGGGGCACGGGCGAGGTACGAAAAAAATATTTTAAGGAACCCTACCCAACCGCAACAGGCGTCATCGTCGCCGATCTACTCCGGCCTGGGGCCTTAATCGAGATCGAGGCCGTGGCAAAAATTCCCCATAAGTAGGATTTCTTTGAGATGAGCAATAGACCAACTTTCCGCACCCAGCTCTGTGATATACTAGACATCGAGTATCCCATTATGCTGGCAGGCATGGGCTCGATGGGAAAGGCAACACCTCCAGCCCTCGTTGCCGCCGTCTCAAATGCCGGTGGTATGGGCGTTATTGGTGGTGCTGGATTAGAGCCTGAAACCATTCGTCAGAAGATACGCGAGACCCGGAAGTTAACCGACAAGCCGATCGGTGTAGACCTTCTACTGCCAGTAAATCTCGATATCAATGCGGAGCCTACACGCACCATGCTTCGCCAACAGATCGAGCGAGACTATCCTAAGCACTACGCACTTATGCGCGAACAACTAGCCAAATATGGTGTCGAGGAAGTTCTGGTCCAAAGCGAGACCGTCGTCTCCGTTGATCAGACTCGAGCACAGGTGAATGTTGTATTAGAGGAGGATGTGCAGGTTTTTGCAGCCGGGCTCGGAGACCCAAGCTGGGTTGCACCTATGGCTCGAGAAAAAGGAATGACTGTTGTCGGCCTTGTTGGCTCTCCCCGCAATGCTGAGCGCCAAGCCGCCGCCGGATGCGACATCGTCATCGCACAAGGATATGAAGCGGGCGGACATACCGGTAAGATCGCTAGTTTCCCATTGATCCCGCAAGTGGTCGACGCCGTGGCACCTATCCCGGTGGTCGCAGCGGGCGGGATCGCAGATGGACGGGGTATCGCGGCAGCGCTCTCCCTGGGCGCTATCGGCGTCTGGATTGGCACTGCCTTCATTGTTGCTGAAGAAGGTGAAACCCACGAGGAGAACAAACAGCAAATCATTGATGGCCACAGTCAGCAGTTCGATCCGCAACGTTGGTATACCGGTAAACCGTCGCGTCTTTTTGGCAATGACTACATTAAAGCGTGGGAGGCCTCTGGCCTGGATCCTTTACCGTTGCCATACCAGCGGGTTATCACCGATGACTTTAATGAATCTGTGGCTGCCGCTGGGAAACTTGAACTTCACATGAATCCCGCCGGCCAAATTTCTGGCATGATCACGGAACGCAAAACCGCGAAACAGATTATGGGAGAATTGGTCAGCGGCACCATAGCTGTTCTCAACGAAACGCGGGAAAAAGTTGACATTGCATAATAAGACCTCGCGCTTCCAACAATTGGCACTTTCATTGTGGTAGCCCAGCCGGTCGCCTTTAACTGGGAAGAGCTATTACTGCGCGCACAGGAAAGAAATGCGCGAGGTTAAACTGGTAAAGGTGCCTATATCGGGGGATCTATAAAAGCGCCAAGGAGGCACACCAAGCAGTATTTCAAATATATCTTATAATAAGCCTACCGGGCAGTTATCTAGTCTCCAAGTATTTTGTCCACTGAAGGGCCAAGCTATAGCTTGGCCGTCGGGTCCTCCGAGACTTTGATCACCACCTTCCCGAAATTCTCCCCCCGAAGCAGGCCCATCAGAGTTGCCGGAGCATTTTCCAAGCCCGCAACGCAATGTTCCTTATATTTCACCTTACCTTCGCGCACCCAGTGGCTCATTTCCCGTTGAAAATCGGCATGCATATCAGCGAAGTCACGGACAATAAATCCTTCGATATGCAAACGATAGGTCAGAACAGCTCGCATAAGGGCGGGCAGCATGTTCGTACCCTGCGGCAAGTCTTGCATGTTATATTGTGAGATGAGGCCACAAACGGGCATGCGAGCCCAAAAGTTGAAGAGCGGAATGACAGCTTCTAAGACCCGACCAGCAACGTTCTCAAAATAAATGTCGACACCACCAGGACAAGCGGCAGCAAGTTGAACCTCGAAATCATCTGCCCGGTGGTCAATACAAGCATCAAAGCCGAGTTCTCCAACCACGAATTCGCATTTTTCCTTACCTCCGGCAACCCCAACAGCGCGACAGCCTTTGATCTTAGCAATTTGACCTACATTAGCGCCAACTGCCCCGGATGCGGCCGCAACAACCACGGTTTCACCCTCTTTTGGTTTCCCGAGGCGCAGTAAGCCTGAATAGGCGGTCATTCCCGGCATCCCCAGGACGCCCAGCGCTGTCGATATCGGCGCTACAGACGGATCTACCTTACTGAGTGATGAACCGTCCGAGACTGCGTAATCTTGCCAACCACAACGACCTACGAGGACATCACCTTCCTGGAACTTGCCACCGTTCGACTGCTCTACAACACTAACTGTACCGCCCTCCATTACACCACCGACTGGCACCGGCTCAGCATAAGATTTTTCCGAATTCATGCGTCCACGCATATAAGGGTCAAGTGAGAGGTAAACCGTGCGTAATAGCATTTCATTCTCACCCGGCGTCGGAATATCAACTTCAGCAAGCTCAAAATTTTCAGCAGTCGGTGCCCCATTCGGGCGGCTTGCAAGCAATACTTGGCGGTTCTTGTCCATATAAATGGCCCTCCCTTTGCACAGAAAGTTATCGGTTTGTAGCCTTCTCGCAAGTCCCATAAAAAATTGCAGGACACTATTGGACCGCCAGCACCAAGCGCGTCATATTAGCGTTATGAAACAATCAGTTCCCATCGAAGAAAAAAACAAAGCCAAAGACCCAAAGGACAAGCGGATAGCGGTAATCGGAGCAGGCGCTTGTGGACTTTGTGCTGCGAAATTCCTGACGCAGGCTGGCCTGAACGTAACAATACTTGAAATTGGCACGCAGATCGGTGGCATGTGGTGCTACGAAAACGACAATCAACGTTCATCCGCATATCGTACCTTACATATTAACACCTCCCGAGACGTAACACGCTTTCAAGACTTGGATTTTGGTCCAAATGTCCAGTTCTTTCCGGATCACCAAGATATGCATGAGTATTTGGTCAAATATGCCGAGCACTTTGATATCGCCAAACTGATCCGCTACAAAACCAAAGTCACAAATGTGAGCCCTCTGTTCGACCCAAAGACCGAAGCGCCGCTCTGGAAACTCACGTTCGAAAACGGCACGAGCGAGGTATTCGATACGGTTATTGCCGCGACAGGCCACTTGTCAGTTCCAATGCATGTGCCAATGTTTCAAAAAGACTTCAAAGGCGAATATTTGCACGCCCACTATTACCGTGAACCGGAGCCCTATGTTGGCAAGCGAATCTGCATTATCGGCGTCGGCAATTCGGCCTGCGACATTTCCGGGGACGTTTGTGCGACAGCTAAGCGATGCGTCTTGGTCGCGCGATCGGGCGTTCTCATTCTGCCAAAGCTGCTCTTTGGAATGCCGTTTACAGATATCACCCGAAAAATTCAACGGCCTTGGATACCGAGCAGCTTACGTCGGCGCCTAACCCGTTTACTGACGTGGTTAGCACATGGCAGCATGACAAAACTTGGCTTCAAGCCGATGGACAGCCGCGCTCATGTTACGAGCAATGGAACTATTGTGACAGATATCGCATATAACAGAATTGCGGTGAAACAAGGCGTAGAAAGAATTGAAGGGCAGACGATTTATTTCGTCGATGGCACAGCAGAGGAGTTCGATACACTCATCACCGCGACGGGCTATCTGATCGATCTGCCATTCATCTCCCGTGAGATCGTTCCGTTGGAAAACAACCGTCTCGATCTTTTCAAAAGGATGACCCGCCCCGATTGGCCTGGCCTCTATCTGATGGGTTTCTTCAATCTCGATTCTGCGCTTAACATGGTCTATGAACACCAAGCTCGCTGGGTTCTCGACATTGAGCTTGGCGAAGCAAAACTGCCGTCTGTCCCGGAGATGGAAGCAGACATAAAACGCAAGGCGGACTGGGTAAAAAAATACTATCGAGATTCTCCTCGCCATACGATCGAAGAAGAACATGTGCCATATATCCAGGAGTTGAAGAAGTCGTTAAAATCGATGCGGCGGAATGCTGGAAATTAAAACCGATGCATTGATTTCCCTCGACCCCATGCTGGGTTTTGCGGTTGGCGCTATTTTTATCGGCGGCCTTTCCCGCGGATTTGCAGGTTTCGGTGCGGCCTTGATCATTGTGCCGGCCTTAACCCTCGTCTACGGTCCCGTTCCGGCTGTCGTAATAATGTCACTTATAGAGGTTCCGGGGGCACTGCAGCTCGCTCGGACAGCGGCTCGAGATGCTGACTGGAATAATTTGGCACCACTTTGTTTCGCTGCAGCCGTTACAATACCCATTGGGGCCTGGGCCCTTGCCGTCCTGGATGTAACTCTAATCCGCCAGTCGATTGCCGGAATAGTTATAGTCTTTGGCGCTATGATCGCGACTGGTTGGCACTATAATGGTGAAGTTACGACAGGCTTAAGCGCCGCTATTGGCGCAGTCAGTGGTTTTTGCAGCGGAATTGCGAGCCTTGGCGGCCCGCCAGTCGTGATGT
>CEUN01020783.1_pt1 | contig 61147 bp, 66 predicted proteins | sample 361501 | NCBI WGS metagenome assembly CEUN01 (sample SAMEA2622801, study PRJEB7988) | marine metagenome | biome: marine biome (ENVO:00000447); feature: marine epipelagic mixed layer (ENVO:xxxxxxxxx); material: "saline water (ENVO:00002010), including plankton (ENVO:xxxxxxxx)" | depth 120 m | reverse complement strand
AGTAGGAAGACATTCTTCGATAAACCAGCCGTTCTGGCGCAAATCGCGACCGAATAGCTGATCAACGTTGGTTAGCCCTCCTGGCTTCTGACCATTAGGTGTCCGTTTCGTCATGACCTCATACCGCGAATATCCGTGAGCTTGCCGGTGATCGCTGCTGCTGCCGCCATGGCCGGGCTTACCAAATGTGTCCGACCACCCCGACCTTGACGGCCTTCAAAGTTACGGTTCGAAGTGGCTGCGCAGCGCTCGCCCGGCTGTAACCGGTCTACGTTCATAGCAAGGCACATAGAACAACCAGGTTCGCGCCAATCGAAACCAGCATCGATAAGAATTTGCGCTAAACCTTCTTCTTCAGCCTGTTGCTTCACGAGACCAGACCCCGGCACAATCAAGGTCCGAATGCCTTCCTTCACCTTGCGACCCTTCGCAACTTCGGCAACAGCCCGTATATCTTCGATACGCCCATTAGTGCAGGCGCCAACGAAAACCGTGTCTATTTCGATATCGGTCATTCTGGTGCCAGGCTGCAGGCCCATGTACTCGTTTGAGCGTTTAATCGCCGCAGCTTTATCTTCGTTCGGCGCATCTTTGGGATTCGGAACGACTCCAGAAATGGGCACAACGTCTTCCGGACTGGTGCCCCACGTAACCTGCGGCTCAATTTCACTTACATCGAGGATAACTTCAGTATCATAAGTCGCGCCTTGGTCCGAGGGCAGCGTATTCCAATAAGCGACAGCGGCATCCCAATCCGCACCTGCCGGCGCGAAGGGCCTGCCCTTTAGATATTCGAAAGTTTTCGCATCTGGCGCAATAAGTCCCGCCCGTGCCCCAGCCTCAATGCTCATGTTCGAAACAGTCATCCGGCCTTCCATCGACAGCGCAGCAATCGCCGGGCCGGTATACTCGATTACGTGACCAGTGCCACCACCAGTGCCAATCTTGCCGATCAGCGACAGGATCAAGTCTTTTGCGGTACAAGCCAACGGCAATTCGCCATTTACAGTGACGCGCATGCTTTTAACTGGTGACTGCAAAAGCGTTTGGCTCGCCATAACATGCTCTACTTCAGACGTGCCTATACCAAAGGCAAGCGCGCCAAACGCACCGTGGGTCGCTGTATGACTATCACCGCAGACCAAGGTCACACCCGGAAGGGTAAAACCTTGTTCCGGGCCGATGATATGCACAATCCCGTTGCGAGGGTCGTCAACTTCGAATAGCTGGACGCCAAACTCAGCGCAATTACCGCGAAGCGTATCGACCTGTAATTGCGAGTCATCAGGAATTTCCTCATCGCGGTTAGTTGCTATATTGTGATCGATCACAGCGAGCGTCAGTTCCGGTCGGCGCACTCTGCGCCCCGACAACTTCAACCCTTCGAAGGGCTGTGGGCTCGTCACCTCGTGAATGATATGTCGATCGACATAGAGAAGGCAGGTGCCATCCACTTGTTGGTCAACCAAATGAGATTCCCAAATCTTATCTAGCATCGTACGCGGTGCAGCCATGTTCCGTCCCTATATGTCTAGCCAGACTATATCTTTTCCTGAAGCTCGTGTTGTTCAATCCTTGCTCACAGGGCCCTCGGCTACAGGCTCAGTTGCAGCTTTGCCCGTTGTCGGCACGTCAACTTCCCGGCGGGTCGTCTTCTCAGCAATCCTTGCGCTCTTGCCACGACGGCCGCGCAGATAGTAGAGCTTGGCACGGCGAACATCACCACGGCGGACAACGTCAATCGACTCAATCCGCGGGCTATAAAGTGGAAATACACGCTCAACCCCTTCGCCATAACTGATTTTGCGGACCGTAAAGGCACTGTTCAGGCCCGAATTGCGGCGCGCAATGCATACGCCCTCAAATGCCTGCACACGCTCTCGCGTGCCTTCGACAACCTTCACGTTGACGCGCAACGTGTCACCGGGCCCAAATTCCGGTACCGGACGCTCTTGTGTCAGTTTCTCTAACTGTTCAGCTTCCAATTGTTCGATAATGTTCATGACGAAACCCTCGCTTCGTTTAGTCCAGCAACATACCGTGACCAGAGATCGACACGCCGCTCGCGCGTCACTCTCTGCGCCTCAGTAAGACGCCAGTGTTGAATTCGTTTGTGGTGACCGCTGAGTAAAACTTCGGGCACCTTTCTTTCACCCCACTCAGCAGGACGCGTATATTGCGGATACTCCAAGAGACCCGCCTTAAAACTCTCTTCCGACAGCGAATCAGCTGCGCCAAGAACGCACGGCAGCAGACGTACGCAGGCATCAATCAAAGACATTGCTGCATATTCGCCACCCGAGAGAACAAAATCACCTAGGCTGATTTGCTGCATCCCACGCGCCTCAATAACACGCTCATCTAAACCCTCATAGCGACCGCACAGCAAGACTACACCATCACCAACGGCCAGCTCTTCGACTACCGATTGATCGAGGCGTCGGCCTCGGGGCGAAAGATAAATTTCCGGTCGGCCCCCTGCATTCACCGCCTCCAGCGCAGAATTTACAACATCGGCCCGCATTACCATACCAGGCCCACCGCCGAAAGGTGTGTCGTCTACACTGCGGTGTCTGCCAATAGCGTGATCACGTATATCACGCACCTCCAACGACCACTTGCCATCCTTCAAGGCGGCACCCGGCAGCGAATGGCCAAGCAAACCTGGAAACGTTCCAGGGAAAAGCGTTAGGACTGTGGCTGACCAGGTCATGATGACCCCTCGCTGTCACTTTCAGCTTTTTCTTTCATTGGCGACGCCGATTCAGGTTCACCAAACATCTCCGGCGGCACGACCATAACCCAGCCGGCATCCAAATCGATTTCCGGCACCACCTCTTTCGTAAACGGCAGGAGTACGTCGCCACTCCCATCCAACATAAATTCAATCATATGGCCAGCGCCGAAGTCGTGGAGCGCTTTAACCATCCCGTAAGGTTTCCCGTCCGGCAGCACCGCGCTCAGACCGATGAGATCGGTATAATAAAACTCTTCGTCATCTTCAATCTGTGGCAACTGGTCTCGGCTAACAAAAAGTTCGACTCCGCGCAGCGCTTCCGCGGCATCACGGTCGCGCACACCTTCAACCTTGGCGAGCAAGACGCCTTTTGCCTTGCCGACGAACTGCAGGCAGTATTCGTTCCTGCCACTCACGTCCGTCAATGGCACATAAGCAGCAATGTCTTCGGGCGCGGCAGTGAAGCTCTTTACTCGAACCTGGCCGCGCACGCCGTGGGAGGCCGTTATCACACCGACGCACAACCTACGGTTCGACATATCGAGTGCCTCTTTCGTCACAATCCGCCTCTAACTAGCTTTCGTCTTTGGTTTGTTCCTCAGCTGGCGCTTCCTCGACTGGCGCTTCCTCGACTGGCGCTTCGGTAGAGGCAGCAGCTTTCTCTTCGGCTTCTTTCAAACGTTCCTGCGCCTTCGCCTTAGGCTGATTCTTTTTCGTTTGCTCCGGAATCTCGCGTTTTCCAATGATGTCGGCCGTTCCAAGAAAGCGTGCAACACGATCAGACGGCTGCGCGCCAACCGACAACCAATGCTGGATGCGCTCAGTCTTCAATTCGATCCGCTCCGGATGTTCTTTTGGGAGCATCGGATTATAAGTACCAACCCGCTCGATAAACCGGCCATCCCGCGGCATACGAGAATCGGCTACCACGATCCGGTAAAAGGGGCGTTTTTTAGCACCCCCACGCGCTAGTCTAATCTTCAAGGACATCTGGTCGTTTCTCCAACTTAAGTTAAACGTTTAGAGTAGAGCTGGTTCTCTAGCTGAAGCCAGGTGGAAGACCACCTTGCGACATGCCGGGGAGTCCATGGCGCATCATACCCTTATTCCCCATTTTCCCGACTTTTTTCATCATCTTGTTCATCATCTGGAACTGCTTTAGCAGCTTGTTAACATCCTGCACAGACGTACCTGACCCAGCTGCGATCCGACGTTTGCGGGAAGCCTGTATAAGTTTCGGGCGACTACGTTCGTTCTTTGTCATCGAAGAAATAATCGCACGTTGACGGCGGACCATCGTCTCGTCAAGGTTTGCCTCAGCCATCTGCTTCTGAGCCTTCGCAACGCCCGGCAACATGCCCATGATACCGCCGAGGCCGCCCATCTTCTGCAACTGATCCAACTGATCGGCGAGATCATCGAGATCCATATCGCCTTTTTTTAGCTTTTTTGCGAGTTTCTCTGCCTTTTCCGTCTCAACAGTTTCGGAAACCTTTTCAACCAGGCTAACGACATCGCCCATCCCAAGAATTCGGTTCGCGATCCGGTCAGGGTGAAATGGCTCAAATTCATCAAGCTTTTCACCAACACCAATCATCTTTATCGGACAGCCAGTGACTGCCCGCATCGACAAGGCGGCGCCCCCGCGCGCATCGCCATCAACACGCGTAAGAACAATGCCCGTCAGCCCAACGCGTTCATTGAAATTCTGCGCGACGTTTACCGCGTCCTGACCTGTCATAGCATCAGCCACAAGCAAAACTTCGTGCGGTTCGCTGACGCTGCGAACTGCGGCAACTTCATCCATCAACATCTCATCGACGTGAAGTCGGCCCGCTGTATCGAGAATGACTACATCATAACCACCAAGGCGTCCGGCCTGCATGGCGCGTTTCGCAATATCGACGGGTTGTTGGCCTTCAACAACTGGCAGCGTGACGACTTCAGCCTGTTCACCTAAAATCGCCAATTGCTGCTGCGCAGCCGGTCGATAAACATCCAACGACGCCATCAAAACTTTCTGTTTGTCTCGAGTTTTTAACCGTAACCCTAACTTAGCTGCAGAGGTTGTCTTTCCAGAACCTTGCAGTCCAACAAGAAGGATTGCCACTGGAGGGGTTGCCGCCAAACTTATGCCAGCCTCTTCATCATCACCTAACATGGCGACTAATTCGTCATGGACTATCTTAACGACCATCTGACCCGGCGTAACAGACCGCAAGACCTCGCGCCCACATGCTGCCGGCTTAACCTTTGCGATGAAGTCACGGACAACTGGAAGTGCCACGTCAGCTTCCAGCATCGCCACACGAATCTCTCGCATCGCTTCATCGACGTCCTGCTCTTTCAAGACTCCGCGGCGTGTGAGGCTATCGAATATACCTCCAAGGCGATCACTCAGCGCATCAAACATCTTATCCACACTCAACAAACAGTAAAACACCAACAGCGCCAGTGCGCGAAAACTCGCGGACTGGCGGGGCCCCTTAGGGCCGGGAAATTAGCGTTCCCAGGAAATTAATACCGGCTACTACGCCTGTGCGGCAACCAAGTCAAGCATCGCTTAGGGATCTCTGGTTAAAAGTGCACCTAAGATCATAACGCCTATTGCAACCAATTTCCGAAGAAGTTTAACGCAACCAATCTCGCAAACCGGTAGACAGCAGGCCCTCCCACCCCCTATAAGGCTTCAAAAAATATTGATTTATGCGCGGAGCGGAATTGCAATGTCGATGGTACCTTTTACGAAGATGCACGGCGCGGGGAACGACTTCGTCGTGATAGATCTACGGGCGCATCAATTAGACTTATCAGCAAATACATTTGCGGTTATTGCCGACCGTCACCGTGGAATTGGTTGTGACCAAATAATTTTAATTGAACCGTCGCAAAATGGCGCCGATGTCCGCTTCCGATTCCATAACGCGGACGGCAGCGAAGCTGGTGCCTGCGGCAATGGCACACGCTGTGCCGCATCGAAAGTAATGGATGAAGACGGAACCAATAAACTTTCCATCGAAACGCATTCTGCTATCCTTAGTGCCAAACGGGCAGCTAGCGGCGAGATCACCATCGATATGGGGCCAGCCTATTTGGATTGGAAAAATATTCCACTCTCAAAAGCGATTAAAACCTGCAATCTGCCGTCCTTAATCGACGGGATGGCCGCGCCCATCGCCGTTGGCATGGGCAACCCACACTGTGTTTTCTTTGTCGATGACGCGGAAGCAGTCGAAATTGAATTACATGGACCCGTTATTGAATATCATCCGCTGTTTCCCGAACGGACGAATGTCGAATTTGTTTCACTTCTCGGCGGCAATCGCATGCGCGTCCGGGTATGGGAGCGCGGTGTTGGCGTTACACTCGCCTGCGGCAGTGGCGTCTGTGCCGTTGTGGTGGCAGCAATCCGGCGAAGATTAATCAATGGACGGTCCGCCGAAATCGTCGCTGATGGCGGCATACTCTCGGCATCCTGGCGCGAAGACGGTAATGTGCTGCTCACCGGACCGGTCGCGACAAGCTTTCTCGGAACTTTTGGAACCAATCTTGTATAATGAAACGCAAGCCGCAAATCATTACTTTCGGCTGTCGGCTAAATGCCTATGAATCTGAGGTGATACGCAGCAAACTTTTGAATACACCAACAGAAGATATGGTGGTGATCAACACATGCTCAGTCACCCATGAGGCGGAACGACAGGCTCGACAGGCCATCCGGCGCGCCCGACGAGACAATCCTTCAGCGGAAATCATTGTCACGGGCTGCGCAGCGCAAGTAGATCCAGCTTCTTTTGCTCGAATGCCGGAAGTCGATCGTGTTCTGGGAAATATTGAAAAACTTCATCTCGCGAGCTACAGATCTGCGAAACCGATCCTCGTTAATAATATTATGTCTGTTCGCGAGACTGCCGGCCACCTCTTACAGGGTTTCGAGGACCGTGCCCGTGCCTTCGTCCAGGTTCAGCAAGGCTGCGATCACCGCTGCACGTTCTGCATTATTCCGTTTGGCCGCGGCAACAGCCGTTCTGTGCCGATTGGACAGGTCGTTACAGAGGTACGCCAACTGGTGGAGAACGGTTATGTGGAAATTGTCTTAAGCGGAGTTGACATCTCTTCTTATGGAGATGACCTGCCCGGACATCCTAGCCTAGGTCAAATGATCCGCCGCTTGCTCGCACAACTGCCTGAACTGAAACGATTGCGAATTTCATCGATTGACTGCATCGAAATCGACGACGATCTAAAGAGGATCATCGCTGAAGAAGAACGGCTGATGCCGCATCTGCATCTCTCCTTGCAATCAGGCGACAATATAATTCTAAAACGCATGAAACGGCGGCACAGCCGCCAAGATGCTGTGCACCTCTGCGACGAGCTGCGGTCCTTGCGGCCAGATATAGTCTTTGGTGCCGATCTGATCGCCGGATTTCCAACCGAAACCGATAATATGTTTCGAAAGAGTTTAACTTTAATCGAAGATTGTGGTCTTACATGGCTGCATGTCTTCCCATATTCCGAGCGCAGCGGAACACCAGCGGCGAAAATGCCACCCATCGACAAAACAGTTCGCAAGGCCCGAGCAGCCAGCTTGCGTGATGCTGGCGCTGGGGCAGTCCGAAATTACCTTGAAAGCCGCATAGGGCAAATAGAAGAGGTCCTGATTGAAAAATCGAATTTTGGGCGGACTGCTCATTTCGCCCCCATCCACGTTAGCGGGGATATTATGCCTGGAAAAATTGTGATGGCTCGCGTTACGAGTATCGATAAAAATAAAACGCTTCAGGCAAAAGCCATACGTCGAGACACCGCATGAGCGGCGGCTGGCTATCCCGACTTAAATCGGGCCTTTCAAAATCCTCACTGCGTCTTGTTGATGGGATTGCCGGCGTTTTTAAGCGGCGTCGCCTAGACGCGGCGGCTATTGAGGAACTTGAAGACATTTTGGTTATGGCAGACCTAGGCCCAGCAACTGCCGCGCGGCTGACAGGGCAGCTGGCGGCCCGACGTATCGAAAGAGACGTCGAAGCAGACGAAGTCCGTAAAATGTTAGCCAACGATATTGCCGCAATTTTGGAGCCAGTGGCACAACCCCTGCTTATCGGCGATACCACGCCACACATCGTGTTGATCGTTGGCGTGAATGGCACCGGTAAGACAACAACCATTGGAAAATTGGCAAAACAACTGGTTGACGAAGGTCGCTCGGTTCTTCTAGCGGCGGGCGATACGTTCCGGGCCGCTGCGATTGAGCAACTGGGTGTTTGGGGAGCACGCGCCGGTTGCCGCATAATTGCCCGTGAGGCAGGCAGCGATCCCTCAGGTTTGGTATACGAGTCGATAGAACAAGCGCGTATATCAAATATTGACGTGCTCCTCATCGATACAGCCGGACGCCTCCACAATAAAGCCAACCTTATGGCGGAGCTCGAAAAAATTCAGCGTGTTATCGCCAAGTTAGATCCGACAGCACCGCACGAAGTACTCATGGTTCTCGACGCTACGACGGGTCAAAACGCCATCGCCCAAGTCGAGACTTTTCAGAAGATGATATCGATCACCGGCCTAGTGGTCACAAAGCTCGACGGCACAGCAAAAGGCGGCGTGTTAGTCGCACTAGCGGACCGGTTCAAAATACCGGTCCGCGCCATTGGCGTCGGTGAAGGGGTGGAGGACCTCCGCGCCTTCTCAGCGCATGACTTCGCCCTCAATCTCATGGGAGTGGACACGGATAGGCCCGCGGCTTAGACAGCTTTCGTCAAACTAGCTTATCAATTCCAGCAAGTCTCATGTCATCTTAGGCAAAGTAGCAGTTTAAGCATCCCAGGGCCTCCATCGCGTGGGGCAAGCTCTCCTCAAATAGACAAGCATGTCTCTGCAAACAGAGGGGACTAATATTAAGATCATACCTCACGCCTACTCACATGAAATTCGACCCATCCGCGCCAGCAAATTCAGAAAACAAGCGTCTTTTAGTTGAACCTTATCAACCCCGTGTAAGCCAATTTTCAGGTCAAACGAGTATATTGAGGTAATAGCCCCGCGGGACCTCGGTACGCGGCCCATTCGTATCTGCCGCAAGCAGCTGCGCCAAGCGATCAATCGCCGCTTCAATATCCGTGGAATCGGCAAAATAACGTCGCCTGCCACTAGGCGATGGCGACATTATTGGGCGCATGTTTTGTTCACGCGGGCTCGCCTGCCCAATTTCGCTTATAGCGGTCCCGGCAGGCGGAATTCTGGATCCTTCCGAAGGCATATGCGAGATTAATCCTAAAGCTGGTCATGCCGCAATAGCCGTTAAAAGGGCATCGGTCGCTTCGCCCACTCACATGACATTTCAGTTGAACAAATAGAGTTAAAATGAAACCGGCTTATTCTGCGCCGTAGCTAGTTAATTGACGCAATCTGCAGCCTTCTGGCAAAAGCTGTTAAGTGTGGCAATGTTCTTTTCGTAGTCATTCGCCAAGAAGCCTATCGGCGTTAGCCTGTAATCACTTGGCTTTTGATTACCACTCGCGCCGCTTATCTGACTGTCTTAGAATTATCAAAGACTTTTAATTCCACCCCGGGATAAAATATAAAATCACTATGAATCACACACCACGCCCTTGGCTGAAACCACTGGTCGACTTCGGCCCTTTAGCGATATTTCTTTTGCTCTACTGGCAATATAACCTATTCGCCGCGACAGGCGGACTCATGGTAGCAGTGACAATAGGCCTTGCACTCTCCTATGGCCTAGAACGTACGGTGCCAATTATGCCACTGGTTACGGCCGGCCTCGTTCTAGTCTTCGGGGGATTGACCTTGTGGTTAGATGACGAGCGCTTCATCAAGATGAAGCCAACGATTGTCCAAGGCCTCTTTGCTATAGTGATGTTTGGGGGGCTTCTCTTCAACCGTCCGGTCCTTAAACCACTGTTTGGCCAAGCCTGGCAGCTAAACGACGACGGTTGGCGAAAACTGACATTTAGATTTGGCGTATTCTTCCTCGTCTCCGGCATCCTGAACGAAATCGTATGGCGTACGCAGAGCACGGATATTTGGGTAAACTTTAAGGTTTTCGGCCTGATGGGCCTAACCCTCGTGTTTATAATGACCCAGGTGCCAATGATCCAAAGGTATCAGAGTGTCCCAGAGGAAGACGAGAGCGGCGAGAACAAAAACTAATAGCTCCCAAGATCACCTTGGGGATTACTGTGTGGCGTAAATTCCTTGATGCCTTCGACGGCCCGGTAGTGATTAAGCGCCCAATGAACCGACGGAAAAGCGATATCTTCCCAAGGAATATTGTCCCAAGCAAAAAGGGCAACTTCCTGAGTTTCTTCACCGACGCCAAAATCCGGTTCCGATAAACTCGCACGATAGATAATTTGTACCTGGCTTATACGCGGTACATTATAGATTCCAAGAACTCGATCGATATCGATCTCCGCACAGACTTCCTCACGAGCTTCGCGCCGCGCACCGTCTACTACAGTTTCATTTAGCTCGAGATAGCCCGCCGGTATTGTCCAAAAGCCTCGGCGGGGATTGATATCACGCCTGCACAAAAGAATTTTCTTATCATAGCCGACGACCGCGCCGACGACGATTTTGGGGTTCTCATAATTAATGAAGCCACAATCTGGGCAGACTAATCTTTCGCGATTATCGCCCTCCGGAACTGCAAGAACGCGGGGGCCGCCTTCAGCTGTAATGTCAGATGCGGGTGTCATATTGCGAAGTCGACCCTCCAAGATGCACGCGGCGGCGCATAGCACATAGTGAAACCCACCTGGGTGTCTTTAGTCTCAGCTAGCGCCGGGTGCTGTTTTTCGGTCAACACTTCAGTTTTCACCTGAAGACATTCGGAATAAACCACAGATCTCATCTCCTGAATTTCCGCTAGACCTATGTTGTGACCAATACCTGAGAAGGAGACAAACATAATAACTTTAATAATTTTCACCACGTTCAGATGCTAGCGCGAAAACGGGGCCAATTTGTTATTTATTTAGCGCGGCGACACCCGGCAACTCAGAGCCTTCCATCCATTCGAGAAACGCCCCCCCGGCCGTTGACACATAGCTGAAGTCATCTATCGCATCCGCGCGACGCAGAGCTGCCACCGTATCACCACCACCCGCGACTGAGACCAGGGAACCCAACGCTGTCAATTTCGCAGCCCGTTGTGCTACGGCATTCGTCCCGGCATCGAACGGCGTAACCTCAAATGCGCCTAGCGGGCCGTTCCACAGCAAGGTCCCGCAATTTTCCAGATGCCGGTTCAGGGCGGCGCGCGTTTCGGGACCAACATCGAGGATCATCTGGCTTGGCGGAACGGCGGCAATCGGTACGACTTCAGTGGCAATTCCCTCTTCCAGTCCAGCAGCGATGACAACATCGCTCGGCAGCACGATGCGGCAGCCAATCTCATCGGCAAGCGCCATAATTTCGCGGGCCGTGTCCGCTAATTCCTTTTCACAAAGACTGGCGCCAATATCGGTGCCGAGGGCAAACAGAAATGTATTAGCCATACCGCCGCCGATTATCAAAGAATCAACCTTATGAAGAAGGTGCCCAAGAACCGACAGTTTCGTCGAGACCTTGGCGCCACCCACAAGAGCCACAACCGGCTTTTTCGGCACTTCGAGCGCCGCGGAAAGGGCTTCCAATTCAGCCTGCATGCCACGCCCAGCATAAGCCTGGAGGACGCCCGCTATTCCCGCTGTCGAAGCATGTGCACGGTGTGATACCGAAAACCCATCGTTTACGTATAGGTCTGCATTTTCTGCCAAGGCGGCTATAAAGATTGGGTCATTAGCCTCTTCGCCCTTATGAAACCGAAGGTTTTCCAGTAAAACTATCCCGCCGTCCGGCAGCGCCTCAATAGCGCTTTTGGCTTCGGCACCAATGCAGTCGTCAACAAACGCGACAGCCCGTCCACCCAAGGCTGTCGACAAAGCGTCAGCGATTGGCCGCAAACTCAATTCCGGCCTCACCTCTCCTTGCGGGCGGCCGAAATGGGAGACGATGGCGACGCGAGCACCCTTATCGCTGAGCTCCCGCACCGTCGCCGCAAAGCGATCCAATCGCGTGCTGTCTGTAATGGCACCGCCTTGCATTGGCACATTTAAATCGCCGCGCACGATTACGCGGCGACCGCGACAGTCGATCTCATCTAAATTCTTAAACATCTGACCCTCCCAAATAACTATCCCCGACTACCCGATAAAGCCGACTGCTGCAATCCGCAGCCTTGATTCTTTCAGCATTTTTGCGACATGATCTTCCAGCCAAAGGACCGCTATATGCCAGCACCGTTCGACAAGTATATCTATCAGGCAGCACAGAAGTTGCGGTCGGCATGGTATTCCGCACATTATGTTGCTGCCATGCGGTTGTCACCGGCGATTGACTATCAGGAAGACGGCCCTCTGCCGAGCTGGCACGCGATCTATGCCGATCTCAATAATTTGTTGGTGCGCGATTGGAGCAATATCCGAAAAGGGCTCTACCCAGCCCCACCGCTGACGGAAATAAATCCCATTTCCAATGCACGGAAGTCCGTCGCTTTTTTTCGAGATCTCTCAGCCGTCAATCGCCGCCGCCAGGCGGGGATTGGTCAAGAAGTTTTTAAACCTGGCCTGCGCGGCCACTATCCTCGCTATTTTCTGCAGAATTTCCACTACCAGAGTGGTGGATACCTGACGGACGAATCGGCAGCGCTCTACGATCATCAAGTCGAGGTACTCTTCATCGGCGGTGCAGACGCGATGCGGCGGCAATGCCTTGGATCACTATTGCAATTTACACAGTGCGCCACTGACCAAAAGACAAAACATCTCGATGTGGCCTGCGGGACGGGACGGTTTCTCGCGATGCTCAAAGATGCCAGACCGCGTATACGCGTTGCCGGCGCTGATCTTAGCTTGCCGTATCTTCGGGAAGCGCAGCGCGGCCTTATGGATTGGTCGCGAACGGGGCTTGTTCAGACCAACGCCGAAGCGCTTCCTTTCGATGATGCAAGCCATGAAACCTTAAGTTGCGTCTTCTTATTCCACGAATTACCACGGCATGTTAGACGTCAAGTCGCAGCCGAAATGTCGCGCGTCTTAAAGCCAGGCGGGCGGCTGTTCTTCCTAGATTCGATGCAGATCGGTGATCGGCCTGATTACGACGGCTTGCTTCGGCGATTCCCGCTCGCGTTCCACGAACCTTATTACCACGATTTCATTACAAGCAATCTCACCGAACTGTTCGAACAATCGGGATTACGCATCCTGAGGACGCAGCGAGAATTTTTTGCTAAATTGATTGTAGCCGAAAAACCAGAGGCTGCGACTAAGGTCTAACGGCCCGCATCAGGCTCTATTTATCGACTTCACGCGCCCCTTAAACAATCTTAAATCACTCACTACGGAAATCAGGTAAAGTTGATCAAGACGCAATCAATGCATCAACACTTACGCCGCGGCTGTCCAAGCAGCATCAACGACCGCTGTAATGTTCCGCGTTGCATCTTCATTGAGATGCCTGTGAGCCATTTCGTGCTCCTTCCAAAGTAACGATGTAACGTGAAAAGCCCTGTCATATGGAATATAGTTTTTGCAGCATTCAATAGGGAGACTGCTACATGTCATCCGAAATCGAGATTGTCCGCACAGCGTGCCCACATGATTGCCCGAGCGCGTGCGGGCTAGAAGTCGAACGGTTGTCTCCCACGCGGATAGGGCGGATTCGCGGTTCAGCCAGCCTACCCTTCACTGCCGGAGTAGTTTGCGAGAAAGTGGGTCGCTATGCCGAACGGGCCCATCATCCGGATCGCCTAAAACACCCAATGAAACGAATCGGCGCCAAAGGTGAGGGCAAATTCAAACGGATAAGCTGGGACGAAGCACTCGATGAAATTGCTCGCGCCTTTGAATTAGCATCGAAAACACACGGTCCAGAATCAGTATGGCCTTATCACTCCGGGGGCACACTTGGTGTCATCCAGCGCTATGGAATAGAGCGACTAAGCAGGCTGCTTGGCTATTCCGGTATGAAGGGAACGATCTGTGTGACACCCGGCGTCTCGGGTTGGCAAGCTGGCGTCGGGGAACAACGTGGCGTGGATCCGGTTGAGATCGAAGATGCCAATCTCATTGTCGTTTGGGGCGGTAATCCCGTTCACACAAATGTCAATTTGATGAAACACATTCAGAAGGCCCGCAAGTCAAACAGTGCCAAATTGGTTGTTATTGATGTCTATAGAACGTCGACGATGGCAGCGGCCGATATCGGCATTGTGCTAAATCCTGGGACCGACGGAGCACTAGCCTGCGCCATGATGCAAGTCATTCTAGCAGAAGGCTTGGCTGACGAAGCGTTTCTCGCTGAGTTCACTGATTTCGGTGAAGATGTTCGCGCCCACCTAGCCGAAAAGACTCCGGAATGGGCTGCTAAAATTACCGGGGTCTCTGCGCCAGAAATTCGCGGTTTTGCTCGGTTGTACGGCCAAACGGCCAGGAGTTTTCTGCGGCTTGGCGTCGGATTTACCCGCAGTCGGAACGGCGCCAGTAATATGCACGCAGTTAGCTGCCTACCAGCAGTCACCGGTGCCTGGCGGCACAAAGGTGGTGGGGCTTTTTTTGCCAGTTTCGACATTTGGGGCTTAGACACTACGCTGGCACATGCGAGCGATTATACCAAAAACGTAACTCGGGTTCTCGATCAATCGCGCATCGGTGCTATCCTATGCGGTGATCAAGAAGCCTTGGCCGGTGGCCCACCGGTCACAGCAATGTTGATACAGAATTCCAATACAGCATTAGTTGCACCAGATTCCGCAGCAGTCCGCCGCGGCCTCGCGCGCGAAGACCTCTTTATCAGCGTGCACGAACATTTCATGACGCCGACCGCTCGCTATGCTGATATACTTCTGCCAGCGGCTACGTTCCTCGAACTAGACGATCTCTATATGGGCTGGGGACATACGGCCCTAACTATAGGCCCCCGCGTCCTAGACCAATTCGCCGAATGCCGCAGCAACCTGGATGTCGTCAACAGCTTAGCCAAACGACTTGGGGCCGATCATCCAAGCCTCTCAATGTCTTCTGAAACTTTGGTCGATGCAACCTTGAAGGCGTCAAAAGGTGTCTCGCTGGCCGATGCCGCCCTCCGCGGCTGGATCGATTGTGGTTCCAAATTTGAGGAAGCACACTTTCTGACGGGCTTCCCGCATCCAGATGGCCGTTTTCGGTTCAAGCCAGATTGGGCGGCAATCGGACCATATCACGACGGCATGCCAAAAATGCCGGATCATTGGGCCGCAATCGACACGATCGACATTCACCGACCGCTGCGCTTGGTGACACCCCCGTCCCGCACTTATCTCAATACGTCATTTACCGAGACACCCAGCTCTCGCAAGCGTGAGGGGCGGCCAACCGCTCAGGTTCACCCCAGGGATGCAGCAAAATTGGGCATCGTGAATGGCGAAAAAATTCGAATGGGCAACCGAAGGGGTGAAATAGCCCTGCATGCGGCGATTTCCGATGTCGCCAAACCTGGTGTTGTCATCTCGGAGGGCGTTTGGCCAGACGAAGCTTTCGAGGGTGGGATCGGTATAAACCTCCTGATCGACGCAACTCCAATACCACCGGCTGGTGGCGCTGCCTTTCACGATACAGCGATTTGGCTCAAGGCTTCGGCCGAATAATGCACAGTTAGCCCGCATTAGGGTGAAACAATTTTAAGGAAGAATACTGTACTTGGCAGGCTCTGTCCTCCCAATCAGGCGATAGTCACCAGAATACTACTTGGATTGGGGCCCTAGCAGCGGGTGTTCCAAATGAGATTTGCAAAGGAAAATTCAGGCGGGATACGTATGCTATTAGCCCTCGGTGACCCCGCCTTATATTTAAACGATCATTAGCGCCTTCTGGACATTCCGGATCACGTTACTCGGTTTAGAACGAATGTGCGCTTCTTATAGTGTTTAGTCCGCCATGAACCCTCTCCGAACTGATTAGCCAAGCCCATAACGGCTTCAACTAATGATGCAATTAAATCGCGAGTTCGTTTAATTGTTCAGCCACAATTATCCACTTTTGATTGAAGCGAATACCGGCCTAAATTCGCATAAGCCGGGCCATATAGACCGAGGGTAATACCGCTATGCCGATTATTGATTCACAAGTCCACGTCTACGCTGCCAATACATCCGATCGCCCGTGGGATACCATCCCGAATTGGCCGGATCATGTCGACGGCGACGAAATGGTCGCAGCGATGGATGCAGTCGGTGTTGATGGGGCAATATTTGTCAATTCTTTTTCGATGTATCGTTATGATTCCAGTTACGCACTGGAAGTCCATAAAGCGCATCCGGGACGCTTTGGTCTCGTGAAGCCTGTTGATCCAAGCAATCCAGCGGTAGCCGATGTGATTGCGGATTGGAAGAAAACTTCCGGCACAGTTGGTCTTCGAATTATGTTAACCCATAAACCGGAACGCCCAATCAACGATCCTGGCTACGACTTAATCCTGAGTGAGGCCATGCGCCACGACTTGCCGGTCAACCTACTTTGCTGGGGTGTGTTGGATAAAGGAATGGCCCTCATTGACCGCCATCCTAATGTGCAATTTGTTCTAGACCATCTGGGTCTTCTTCAACCGCGAACGCCGCCTGCACCGCCAGAACCATGGAGTGAATTGCCAAAAGTGCTAGATCTAGCAAAACGGCCGAACGTTGTCATTAAGGTAAGCGGAGCCTGCACACTCTCAAGAGAGCCATACCCCTTCCCAGATATTTGGGAACCACTAGCTCGTATCTTTGACGCTTGGCGAATGGATCGCTGCCTTTGGGGAACTGATTGGACTCGTGCCTATGCGGTGGTCAATTACAAAGAGGCAGTTGAACCATTTAGACTCACAGAGCGCCTAAGCGAAAGTGATCGAGAAACACTAATGGGTGGAGCATGCGCACGCATTTACGGCTGGAGTCCCACACAGTGAAATCCAAAATCTGCAGAAATTTAATCGAAGAGGATTTGTATTTCGAGCATGGGCATTTTTCCAGCGGCATTGAGGAGCATTATCGACAAGCGGAGCGTCGCCCACAGGACGAGATGCTCAATGCATGCCTAAGATGGGAGAAATTCGTTGGCGCTTCAGAATAACCGTACAAACGATACACTCTGCTGTCCACGTAAGCACGATCCGAACGATACTTGAACTTTTATTGCCGGTATCAACGAGTAACAGAGAGTTGCGAAAACCCGCAGGTTCGTGAGGGTTTTTGCACTTCCCCTGATCTCTTTGTCATAGCTGGTTATAGCTAGTATCAGGGAGGTCGTGACCCATTTGTGACCCACTTTTGCAAAGTTACCGTTTTAAAGGTCTCACTTACATTCTTATAAGTTCCAAACGATACAATGAATGTGTTGAGACGTAGATCTTCTGGGCAACATGACGTCTCGCGTCCAAATCATAATTGTGGACTTCATTAACCGTCGCACCGGGATATTTACTAAATTTGTCGGACTGAAGCTTAATTATTTAAGCGGAGAAAAATTGGTCGGTTGTAGCAAAACATTATTCAACTCGCGTAAGTACGGCCGACCTCTGCCTTGAAATTCTCGCCAGCGTTCATCTTGGCTTACCCTAGCACGCGTATCGGTCCTCGCATTTAAATCCGGATAAACCCAAAGGTGCGAAACCTCGTTGGGCTGGCCTATTTCAGTCTGCCAGAGGCCCACAATTTTTGAGTATTTTTCCCGGTTTGGGAGGGCTCCCTTGAAATGCCTAATCCAATTGCCAGCTTTTCCAACCGCACATCGGTAATAGCGGTACTCGTAGACATTCCCAGCATCTTGAGGGGGAACGAACGGGGCGTGCGGATTCATAATCCGAATATCCATTCGGCGCACCCACTCCTGGACCACAGGGAGATAGCCATCAACCCAATCTCTATTTTGAGATAGTTTGGTGCGTAATTCCTCGCGCTGGGCGTAACTTTCATATCGCCAAAGATGCCAGACCTGGTTCAAGCGTCCAAACTCGCTGGTCCAATACCCGCAGTTCACCCCGTAATCGTTACGGCGCACTGCACGGCCAACTTCTTCCGCATGCTTCAGGTACTTCGGCAGGTCTGCTGGTAAAAAGGAGTAAGTGCGCATTTCAAAAATCATCGATACTTCCCTCACTGGCTTCTAAATTCGGTTAGATTAATTTTCGATGTTACCCAAGAAGATAGATGGTTCTCAAATCGCCGTAGCGGCCGTCGGTTTGATCTCAATACCCTCGGCATTCAGTGCACCGACGATAGCCTTTCCCATTTCAGCGGCGCCGGGTGTGTCACTGTGCAGGCAGAAGGTATCGGCGGTCATCGGGATCATTGTGCCGTCTACCGCCTCAACCATACCATCGCGCACGACGCCAAGGACCTGGGCCCCGGCCCTTTTGGCGCTATCCACCATTGCTTGTGGATGGCTGCGGCGAACAATGCGGCCATCCGAACCATATCGTCGGTCGGCATAGCATTCGGTCGCGACCCTCAGGCCAGACGCCTTCACTTGCTCTAGGGTTCCCGATATGGCTGGCGCGACAACAATAATTTCCGGATTGAAGGCGCGGATCGCCTTGATCAGCGCCGCGCAGGCCCATTCCTTTTCCGTGACGTCAAAATACAGCGCCCCATGGCATTTGACCGTGCGGATACGCTGGCCGAGTTCGCGCAGTACGCCGTCGAGCGCGCCGAACTGGTAAAGGAAGACACTGACCAACTCCGCCTGGTTCATTTCTATATGGTCCTGCCCAAAATTGAATATTCCGGGATAGGACGGATGGGCGCCGATCTCTATTCCCTTCTCCATGAGCGTCGGTATCAGGCGGTGCAGCACCAACGGATCGCCGGAATGCAGGCCGCAGGCCAGATAGGCCGAGGTGATGATCGGGAGTAGCACGTCGTCCGCCCGTTTCATGGTTTGGCGCGGGTGAAAACCAGCACCCGTTTCTGGAATGACGGTTCGTTGCAGGACATTGGTCGGGATACCGGCGGGCGGCAGGACGAAGCCTTCCGCCAGTTCAGTCGACAAGTCGACAGCGGTTTTTTTGCTCATGAGGTCATCTCCACGCGAACCTCAGTTGGGTTTATTTTCTTGCGAGGCATATAAATTAACCTCCAATGCCGTGCGAGAAGATTAAGGCCAGCGATCACGCATGTTTCTGATCTAATCGAATCAAATTATTGTAATTCTATTCCGGTTTTGACTTTGGTTCCATTTACGTAAAATGGTTCTCGCGCGGCGAAACATGCCGCTGAAATCCGAGGCGTTTGGCGATGCTTGACTGCCATTTCGTAAGGCTCGGCATCTCGGGGGCGGGGAGATTAAAAAGCGTCCAACGATAGGCAGCGCACGCAGGTGCGATATCTCCGACCGTAAAGGTTTCACCAGCGATATAGGCGCGATTGGAAAGATGCCGGTCGATGAGTTTAAGCTTTGGTATGATTCCGAGACGCGCCCGCTCGATGGCGTCCGGATCGCGTTTAGCCTTCTGCATTCGGACTATATGCATCACCAATATGTGCAGATGCGGCTCCATCTGGGTGTTGGTCCAGTCCATCCATTGGCTCGCATGACCCAGTTTTTTCATCTCATTACCAAACAATTCGGGCGCGTAGGTTTGTGTGAGATAGCGACAGATTGTGTTCGACTCCCAAAGGATATAGCCATCATCGTCAATGGTGGGGATGGTACCGTTCGGGTTCATCACCAAGTACTCAGGCGTATCAACAATGCCGAACGCCTCACCACCGCCGGAGACGTGCCCGCTCGCACCCATGGTACCACTGGCGAGAATCAGTTCGAATTCGACTCCCGCCTCAACGCAACACCAAAGAACACGTTGAGTGTGTGTCGAACTAGGGCGTCCCCAAATTTTGAGCGTCATCGACTTAATTCCCTTCGCGCAAGATCGATTTAAATTTCTTAAATTCTATTCGATCATTAAAGCCAAGCAACCTGCTAAGATGTCGAGCCCCGCGATCAACCGTCCACGTGCCTCGTGGTCCATTAGCCACTAACAGCCAACGTAATAATCATCAAACTCGAAAACCTCCGTCTCCATGGGTCCATGCCATCCCATATTGTACAGGTCGCGCTCTGTTGGTGGGTCTTCCAAATTCAATTGGGTTAGCAGGTCCATTAACTCCGCACCGCCGCACCAATCAAATTCACAGGCATACCCCTCCGGGAATCTGTCCATAGTCACATTCCTCATGGCTTGTCCTTAATCGCGGGGGCTCCCAAAGCTGGGAAATCAACCTTTATGGAATGGGTGACATTCGAGGTTAGCAGGGCAGACCCCGTTCTGTACCTTGCGCTTGAATACTCCAAACCGATGGCGCAACAGCGCTTCAAATGGATGCCGGCATCTTGCGACATCCGCTTCTATTACCAAGGCGACGTTCCAAGGATGGGAGAGGGGGGCGAGGAATTTTTGGACCGTCTCCTCGAAAAGCTTAAACCAAAGCTGACGGTCATCGACACGCTTGCTCACTTTAAAAAGCTAGCTGCTGAGAAAGGCTATGAAGGTGAAACCGTCGCCATGTCAGATATTAAAGCCACATTCGCCAAGCACGATCTGAGCTGTGTCTGCATCCACCATTCTCGCAAAGGCAACGTCAACGACAATCCCAATGATCCATTTCAGAAGATTCTCGGCAGCACTGCATTGGGTGCCGTGCCGGATAATGTGTTGATTTTGGAATCGAAGGAGGATCAAACTGTGCTTCACACTAAAGGGCGGCTTGTTACGACCTCAAAGGTGTACTTCAACTTCGCCGCCAACTGCTTCGTACTCGATACAAGTCTCGGTGCTGGTCTTCAGGGCGTAGCGGACATTCAACAAGCAATAGTAAACTACCTTGAGGACGGTCCGGCTACGCAGAAGCAAATTGGCGAGGACCTACAATTGCAACAGGGCCATGTGAGCAACTACATCAAGAAGCTCGTTGATAAAGGCTTGGTTCGCAAGAATGGCCGCGGTCGGCCGGTGGAGCTTAATCGCAGGGACACGGTACTGGTCACATGACCGCCAGTGTCCACACACAGGTATGTATATTATGTATGTATGTATTTAACACCACCAAATCGATAAGCCGTTATTATGTGTTATGCCTATTATTTTATATAAATTACATATTATACACCCCTTCATCCTTAGGTTGGCGGCAATGATGTTTGATCGCCGCGACTACAGCGTCATACCTGTGAGAGCCTGTCACATGGTCAAACGCGCCCAGTCATGGCGTGTCCTGGCGGCCTTGGGCAACTACGCGAGCGGTTGGGGCCTTTGCTATCCGGCACAGAGAACGCTTGGCGAATTGGCCGGCAACATGGACCAAGGCGACGTTAGCCGCGCGCTCAAGGATTTGCATCAGCTCGGTCTCGTGCGCGTTCTTCTGCCCAAGGGTCGCAAACGTAAGGGCAGCTTTCAACGCGGGAACAGGTATCAGGTTCTTTATATCCCCGATGCGCCGCTCCCCAGCGACAAAGAGATCGACATTGGCTGGGGCGCGCGGACAAACCGATGGTGAAGTCCATCGAAAAAGGGGGTCCGGGGGATGAGTTGCGCGTGTCTTATGCATCTGATTTGGCGGTATCCGAGGCCTTCCGCGCTGACCCGCTGATACGACATCAGCTGTTAGAGGCCGGGTTTCTGCGGGTTTTAACTCCAAAACTTCCGCAGTTTACAGCCAGCTTACGTGGCGCCCAGAAAACACACCCCCCCCTGGCCCCCTACCCATGGTGTTGCCATCGGACATCGCTCTCAAAATTTTCACACTTCCAGGAGATCAAACATGACGATGATCGCGAAACACGAACACGCTATCGGACGGCTCGATGCCGAACTCAAAGCGCTACAGGGCCGCTTGGCCAAGGCGCAGAATCTGTCACTGCAACCAAAGACGCCAGCTGCCAAGATCGCCGCCACCCGGCTCCGGTTACGCGAGGAAATCAGCATTGTGCAGGAGCGGCGGGTACAAGCCCAAGCCCAGCTGCATGAAGCCAGGGAGGATGCGGCATTAAAAGAGCGCATGCTTGTGCGGGATCAAATTTGCGCGCTAACCGACACCTTGGTTACCGAAGCACGAAAGGTTGAAGTAACCCTGAAGAGGGGTGCTCGCCACTACCAAAAGCTTTTGGAACTGGTGGCGGAGATCCGGCGCCTGGCGCCCGACGCGGAAGGCTGGCCGAGTGATTTCTTTGGTCACTCGAACCACGGCCTATGGTCGTACGGGTTCCTGTGTTCAGCCATCCCGAAACATTATGGCCTTACGGGACAGCATATCAGTGGCTGGCCAACGCAACGCGATTGGGATCTCAACGGAACCCCGGAGCGCGCCTATAGTGGCCTCGTTGAACAACGCGACCGATGGCGTCATCCAGAGCAATTTGTGGGAGGGAAGGCAGAGCCTAACTGGCGTGAAGCCCCCGCGGAGGAGATCGAGAATGAGGCTTGAAAGGGAAACTGTCTATGGGATACGTGGCCCATTAACACCCGGCAAGTCGGTCTCTTATAGAAATCGTATTTATCGCCTATTGGAGCTTTTGGATCACACGACGCGTTATGGACGCAATACCAAGTTGCTCAGGCGGGAAACTCATTGCATTGAGTGCGGCGAGAAGTTCACGTTCAAAACAAACAAGAGCAAATTCAGTCCGCTAGTGAGGTGTAAGCCGCACCGGTGAACAGTAATTAAACCCCAATTAAATACGGGTTTCGACACTTGATGTTGCCCGTCAATACTCCCAATCAACAGTGCAGGCTTTCCAGCAGATCGAGCGTAGACGCCTCAACTTCAATTCATGAACCGTGTTATTTGATAACCTCGCCGGTTATCCAGTTGAAAGTCTGCACGGATCCATTAAGACCGCCGACAGAGGGAATAAAGACCTTCGCGGTATCACCTTGAAAAAACCAACAGAGGTTTTCGTTATCGTGAATCCGTCCAAAACAGGAGATGTGTTCAGCACCACCGTAAGCATGCGCGGTCTTAACCGGACGATAATCAAAAGCGATTACACCAAGGAATATCGCAATCACTGTCAGAACGGCTTTTGTGTAAAGGTCAGGCTTCATTTCGTAACTCCGGTCATTGGTTTTAACGTGGTAGCGATGCGACGAACAAATGGGAAGGTATAGTTTCCATACAATATCATTATAACGCCTCTCATTTATTTTAGCAGTCGGTGTTCGGTAATCCGCTAGTAATCTCAATCATACCACTCTGCCATCCAGTAACGGCCTTTTTCCGCTCAAACAGTTTTCAAAACAAATGTTTCTCATGCGCAGCATAAAATTCATTAAACAAACCGAAAAAGAACGACCATAATAGAGCAGCTATAACAATTTGCCGTGCCGTAAATGCTGATAGTGAGCGTAAGCTGGACGTAAGCCAGCCGGCGCCCAAAGGGGAAGCGCCAAATAGGTTGTGAATAGACGTTTGTTTTATATAGGTAAAATGGCGCGCCCGGGAAGATTCGAACTCCCAACCTCCTGATCCGTAGTCAGACGCTCTATCCAGTTGAGCTACGGGCGCGCGAAAGAGCCGGACACTACTCAAAGGGGTGAGAATTGACAAGCAGAATGACGCCGCACCGTTAGGTTTATAGAACACACGCCCGTGACTTGCCCCCGTCAATTACAAATATTAGTGTATGACTTGGATCTGGGGCGTTCTTATTAGCTATGAAATACGTCGAAGTATTCCGAATTGTGCACGAACGGCTCGGTTTTCGTTGACAATATTTAGAAAACGGCGTGTATTCGTAATAGTATAGACGCTATTTACAATAATGAATTAGCAAGCTGTCGGCGGAATATGAGAGAAATGAAAAAATTCGTCTTGCCCCTAGCGTGCGGTTTTCTGATCACAGGCTGTTCCGATTTGTGGCCATCGCTCAAAGCTAGCGAACCTGCGTCAACGGCGCAGCGTATAGTAATACAGCCATCACAAGCCGAAAAAGTTGGCGGCCCAACTTTTAACAAATCGAACCAATCACCTTCACCCCTGAAGCGTTCATTAGCCAGCACCTTTAACCAACCAGCTGCAACGACACGAGCCAGCGCAGCCCAACGAGCAGCAGCGTCGGACGGGGGATCCACAGGGACATTTGTTGGCAATAAAGTAACAGCAATGAAAGGCGACTTGGGAAAGCTCAATGGCCGGATCGCTGAACTAAACAAACGCATGCGGGGGCTGCGCAATGAGACGGCCGCCTCTTCTCAGAAATATCACGCACTAACTGCGCAAATGAATGCCAAGCTGCAGAGCGGCACCACGCCAGGCAATCCCACGCTAACCAATCAACTCAAGGAAGGTCAGCAACAAATCGAGGCTGTGGCAGAAAACATCTCCAAACTTAACGATCTGTCCAGTGACGTCGATGCGGAAGCCGGAACTGCAAGTTGGCTGCTTGATAGTGTCGGGGCAACCTACGCCCTCAGCGGCGCAGTCGATCTAGACCATGAACGCCTGCGTGCACTCGAAGATGAGGTGAATCAGGCGGTGGTACTGATCGACCGTCTTTTGAACGAGCTAAGCTCCGATGTAAATCGGCAAACCACTTACGTAAACAATGAGCGTCATAACCTTCAGTTACTATCTTTAGCTATAAAGAATGGCGAACTTTATGGCTCAAGCTTAGTAAACCGAGCGTTTGCGCAGGCGCAAGCTCGCACTGCAGCGAAGGTTCAGGCCAGTCCATCGCCGCAGTCAGCGGACAGGCCACTTGTGGTAATTCGGTTTGATCGGCCGAACGTTCCCTATCAGCGCGCACTCTATACTGCCGTGAGTCGAGCCCTCGACAGAAAGCCAGATGCCACCTTCCAATTGGTCGCTGTGAGCCCGCAGTCCGGCACGCCAGCGCGCACAGCCCTGAACAAGACGGCGGCAAAGCGCAACGCGGAGGGGGTCCTACGCGCATTAGCAGATATGGGATTACCGGGGCATAAAATCAGCTTGTCCTCTAAAACCAGCGCCGAAGCAGAAAACAACGAAGTGCGAATTTTCGTACGCTAGGCTGCTGCGTAAACGGATAAGTGAACAGGCTTTGCAGAACCCCTTCGCGGCGGCGCTTCTCTTTTTAGAAGCGAGCCATTAACCGAACCTTTGAAAGGGTGGTTCATGCCGGCGGGAGAGGAAATAAGGGAATTCCCGGTCTCATGGGACGAGCTTCATCGACATGCGCGGGCTCTAGCTTGGCGACTTCTAGAACTCGGTCAATTCAAAGGAATTGTCGCTGTCACTCGCGGCGGCCTAGTCCCAGCTTCAATTGTTGCGCGAGAGCTCAACATCCGACTGATTGAAACCATTGGTATTGCTTCCTACGACCACAAGTCCCAGGGTGAGATCTCCGTGCTCAAGGAAGCGGACGCCGGCGATGGAGCACAATGGTTGATCATTGATGACCTCGTCGATACCGGCGCCACAGCGCGGGTCGTTCGAAAACGCCTGCCAAAGGCCCATTTCGCGACAATCTATGCCAAGCCAGCCGGTCGGCCTTTGGTTGACACTTTCATTACGGAAGTCAGCCAAGACACCTGGATCCTGTTTCCTTGGGATGTTGCTTTAACCTATGCGCCACCCATTGGTGGTAATAAATAGAGCGGCAACAGCTTATACCGCGACATTGTCGATCAAACGCGTTTTGCCAAGATGAACAGCCGTAAACACTCGGGTGGTACACCCTTCCATCCACTCTTCTGACAGAGTTCTCGCATCGCGGATATCCAGATACTCGACCCGATCAATTCCCGCTGTAACTAACGTTTGGGTGCCTTTCGCCACAGCCACTGCAGGATCATCTCCGCCGCGGATCGCTGCCGCGACGTTGCTGATAGTTTTGTAAATCACCGGCGCGATCGATCGTTGCACATCAGAAAGGTAGACATTTCTTGAGGACATCGCCAGACCGTCCGCCTCACGAACGGTTTCAACCGGGATGACTTCGACCGGTATGTCAAGATCTTGCGCCATCCGCGATACAATCAAATACTGTTGGAAATCTTTTTCACCAAAATAGGCGCGGTCAGCCCGAGATTGAATGAAGATTTTGCTAACAACCGTCGCCACGCCGCCAAAATGGTGGGGCCGGCCCGCCCCACACATAACTTCTGTAAGGCCTTTTACTTTCACGCTTGTGGCGAACCCATCCGGATACATCTCTTCCATGTTGGGTGAAAAAACGAGATCAACGCCAAGCTCTGAGAGTTTTGCGATATCTTCCTGCTCACCACGGGGATATGAGTTGAGGTCTTCATTTGCTGCAAACTGAATTGGGTTGACAAAAATTGTTACTATCACCCTATCACATGCCGCTAGCGCGGTTCGAACAAGGGCAAGGTGACCTGCGTGCAATGCACCCATCGTTGGCACAACCCCGACCGTTCCACCAACCGCCTTCCAGCGCGTCACTTCTCGACGCATTGCGGCAACGGACCGCACGACAAGGGGTTTTGTTTCACTCATGCCTTGCCCAAACTCCCAAGATCGCAACATGCTAAAATATGGACAGTTAATTAGTTCATTTACTGCAGCGCAGCAATATAGAGGTCGTTAAACTAATGGCTGAGTTGCACCTCAATGACCATACGATCCGGTACCAAGACAAGAAGTTTGCTTAACCCTGATTTCCTATACCCAATGTCTATTATCCAAAATGCTGTTAAACAATAATTTTGACACCCGCGACCCGTACTCTGGCATCAAAAATTCGCTTGATGCTACTGGCCGGGTCATCTGTGAATTACCTTGCAAACACGATATTAGAAATCGTATGGCGATAACTAACATAAAGATGCCGCATTGACTTAATCCCAATGACCTTCTATACAGCGCCCCGTTTATCAAGCCTGATGGAGTGATTGCCGTGAAACGGACATTTCAGCCGAGCCGCCTCGTGCGTAAACGTCGTCACGGTTTCCGCAGCCGTATGGCCACCAAAGCAGGACGGCGTGTGTTGGCACGCCGCCGTGCGAGGGGCCGCAAGCGTCTTTCAGCCTAGCAAAATGAGCGCCGCCGTCGAAACATTGAAGCGGCGGCACGACTTTCTCCGCGTCGCCGCCGCTAAGAACAGCCGGGCACTTCGGGGGCTCGTTTTGCAAGCATCTCCGAATAATAATTCTGAAGACATTAGGGTCGGCTATACGGCTAGCCGACGGGTCGGCAATGCCGTGACACGGAACCGTGCACGCAGGCGCTTGCGTGCCGCCGTCGGGGAGGTTATGCCTCTGCACGCAGCGCGGGGATTTGACTACGTGGTGATCGCTCGGGTGGCTACGGTCGCAAGACCTTTTGTCGCTTTACGTGGTGACCTCGAATCCGCGCTCAAACATCTCAAAGTTTGGCGCGACGAATGAAGCGAATCGGAAGATGAGAATCGGTGCCAAGGTGCTTAAAGCGGCCATACGGTTTTACCAATGTACCCTTTCCTTGCTAGCAGCCGGGAGCTGTCGGCATGCGCCGAGCTGCTCCACCTATGCGATTGAAGCTCTGGAGCACCACGGAGCACTGCAAGGCGGATGGTTAGCCATTTGCCGGCTATTCCGGTGCCACCCGTGGGGCGGTGCGGGTTACGATCCCGTTCCGGAGAAAATCGACCCGATAAAAATGCGTGAAACGGGAGGCGCCTGATGGCTGACCAGAAGAACCTCTTTCTTGCCATCGCGCTATCTTTGGTGATTTTGATCACTTGGAATGTTTTGGTCGAACAGCCAAATCTCGAGCGGGATAAAGCGGCCTTTGAACAGCAACAGGCGGCAGAGCGCGCTTCAAAAGCAGCTGGTGCCTTGGCTACTAAACCTCCTGGCCAAGCCACAACACCTAGTGATCCAGTAACTGGACCGGCGACGCAAAGCACATTCCAAAGTAGCCCTCAGCTTGGTGCGGCGCCTAGTGACCGAGGCCGCGCAGCGATTAGCCTCTCCCGCGCTAATGCCATTAGGAAAGCTCCGCGCGTCCAAATAGAAACACCACGCGTTCGAGGCTCTATTTCCCTAGCGGGTGCCCGGCTGGACGATCTGACTCTCAAGGACTACCGCGTTTCACTGGACAAAAACAGCAAACAAATCGATCTGCTACAGCCAGTCCATGGTGAAAAACCGTACTACGCAGAATTTGGTTGGTTAAATCAGGATCTCAAACTGCCAAATCGAGAAACCATTTGGAAAACGAATGGCTCCACCTTGTCGCCAGATAATCCAATCACCCTCTCTTGGGAAAATGGCGAGGGTCTCGTTTTCGAACAACTCTACCAGATTGATGAAAATTTTCTCCTCACCATCACACAACGCGTTCGCAATAAGACCACGAAGGATGTGAGTGTGGCACCTTACGGCCTCGTTTCCCGAACAAGTGTGCCCGATATTTTGGGTTTCTATATTTTGCATGAAGGCCCACTTGGCGTCTTCGACAAGACGCTAAAGGAGGTTGATTACGACGACCTCATTGATGATGGTATCGTGCAACCACCCGTCCGCCAGGAGACAACAGGTGGTTGGATTGGTTTCACTGATAAATACTGGCTCGTCGCCTTAATTCCGGACGCAGCGCAACGCCTCAACACTAGCTTCAACGCGGGCAAACGCGGTGTCGAATCGGTTTTCCAGACAGACTATCTTGGCGATGCGGTTCGTGTGCCGGCCGGTAGCACAATAGAGCGAACAGACCGGCTCTTTGCCGGGGCCAAGCAGGTGCAACTTCTCGACCAATATGCCGAGGTAATAGGTATTGAAGGCTTCGACAAAGCGGTCGACTGGGGATGGTTCTATTTCCTAACCAAACCGATCTTCCAAATGTTAAACTGGTTTTTCGAACAGTTTGGCAATTTCGGCTTGGCTATCCTCGCATTGACAGTCGTCATCAAGCTCGCATTCTTTCCATTGGCAAATAAGTCCTATCGTTCTATGAACCGGATGAAGGTTCTGCAGCCCAAGATGATGGAGCTAAAGGAACGGTTCGGCGACGACAAGCAGCGCATGAACCAAGCGATGATGGAGCTCTACAAGAAGGAAAAGGTCAATCCTGCCTCCGGCTGTCTGCCAATGCTGGTGCAAATTCCAGTCTTCTTCGCACTATACAAAGTGTTATTCGTGACAATCGAAATGCGCCAAACACCGTTCTATGGCTGGATCGATGATCTTTCTGCACCCGATCCGCTGACCATTCTTAACGGGTTTGGACTGATTCCTTGGGATGTGCCAAACGCTCTTTCGATCGTCAATATCGGTCTATGGCCAATCATTATGGGGCTCACAATGTTCCTACAACAGCGGTTGAACCCGACGCCAGCCGATCCGATCCAGGCAAAGATATTTTTGTTCATGCCATTGATTTTCACGTTCATTCTGGCGCCTTTCCCGGCGGGTCTCGTTATTTACTGGGCTTGGAACAACATTCTGTCGATTGCCCAACAATGGGTTATCATGCGAAAAATGAACAAGGAAAAGAGCTGACCTCTTCAACATTCACAGATACGGAACTAGAGGCTGGCCGCCTGCTATTCGCAAAGGAATGTGCGTTTCTTCTAGGTGTAGCCAGGGTCGAACAGCTGCCGGACGACTCTCTGCCAGAAATAGCTTTTGCTGGTCGATCAAATGTAGGGAAGTCATCACTTTTGAACGCTTTGACAGGCAGGAAGTCGTTAGCACGTACTAGCAATACGCCTGGCCGCACACAGCAACTTAATTTCTTTAATCTCGGCAGTCGCCTGACATTGGTCGATATGCCAGGATATGGTTTTGCCAGGGCACCTAAAGCCGCGGTCACCACTTGGACTCGATTAATTCGGGATTATCTGCGAGGCCGAGTCGGCCTCCGTCGACTGTGCCTATTGATCGATGCACGCCATGGCCTGAAACCGGTCGATCGTGAGATAATGGATCTAATGGAAAACTCCGCTGTCGTTTTTCAGGTCATACTAACAAAATGCGACAAAGCGAAGAAACTGCCAGAGCTAATCGCAGCAACAGAAAAGACAGTGTCCAAATACCGAGCAGGGTCTCCGCGAATTATAGTTACAAGCTCACGGCAAAACATCGGCATCGCTCAATTACGCGCCGAGTTAGCAAAACTGGCCCCCAACGAGGCTTTGCAGTAAACCCACTTTGCGGTAAGACAACGTCCTAACGCCCCTTTAAGCGAAGAAATTGAGAAGTCCGATGGACGACGAAACCAAGAAGCGGCAAGAAGACTGGCTCGCGCGTGCCGATATACTAACAGAAGCACTGCCTTATATGCGACGTCATGCCGGCAAAACCGTGGTCGTGAAGTATGGCGGCCATGCCATGGGCGACGACACGCTCGCTGCAGCCTTTGCGCGCGACGTCGTGCTGATGCAGCAAGTCGGCATCAATGTCGTCGTGGCCCATGGTGGCGGACCACAGATTGGCGCGATGCTCGACCGGGTAGGTGTCAATAGCGAGTTCGTCGACGGGCTGCGTGTCACCACCGCAGATGCAGTCGAAGTCGTAGAAATGGTCCTATCCGGCCAGGTCAACAAATCAATTGTAGCACAGATTACCTCGGAAGGTGGGCGGGCGGTCGGCCTCTCCGGCAAAGACGGGGGCCTAATTCGAGTTAAAAAACTGGCCCGTACAAAAATAGATCCGGATTCCAATATCGAAGAAGTCATCGACCTTGGCTTTGTCGGCGAACCGGAGCAAATCGATCCGTATATCCTCGAAGCCATGAACAATGAGGGAATAATTCCGGTAGTAGCGCCCATTGGCTGGGATGCAGACGCCAATACATACAACATCAATGCGGATACCGTGGCCGGCGCACTAGCAGGGGCGCTCAACGCCTCGCGATTGCTAATGCTGACCGACGTCTCGGGCGTTCTCGACAAATCGGGGGCGCTTTTGCCCGACCTGACTGTGGCGCAGTGCCGGAATTTGCAAAAGGATGGAACAATTTCAGGTGGCATGATTCCAAAGATTGAGACCTGCATCGATGCAGTCAACCAAGGCGTCGAAGGAGCCGTTATTATTGACGGGCGCGTCCCACACGGCGTTTTGTTAGAGCTCTTTACCGAGCACGGCTCTGGCACCCTTATAAGGCGTTAAAGTAAATGAGCCGCGAACGAGTCACCGCCGACGTGTGGATATTCGACCTTGATAATACGCTCTATCCGCGCGACTGCGATCTTTTTGCGCAAATCGACGTGAAAATGAAAGCATTTGTCGCAGACCTTCTGGGAATCGATGCGGCCAACGCCTATAAAGTGCAAAAGCAGTATTTTCGGGACTATGGATCAACCTTACGCGGATTGATGGAAAATCATGGTTTGCCACCCCAAGAGTTTCTCGATTTTGTCCACGACATCGACTTAACGCCGGTACCACCGAACCCCGCATTAGATGATGTCCTTTGCAAATTGAACGGGCGGAAAATTGTCTTCACGAATGGGACAGTTGCGCACGCAACAAATGTCATGACCCGGCTGGGCATTACCCATCATTTTGAAGGTATTTTCGACATTCACGCAGCTCACTATCTACCAAAGCCTGCCCGCTCGGCTTATGATAAATTTCTCCGTGAATATGATGTCAACCCTACTCGCGCCGTTATGTTAGAAGACATAGCGCGCAATCTCGAGCCTGCTCACGAGCTTGGCATGACAACGGTTTGGATCCGCTCGAAGTACGATCACTCCGCCATAGGTGCGGATGGCGACCACATTCACCACATCATCGATGACTTGGTGCCCTGGCTCAGAAAACAAGTGGCCTAAACGAAAGCCATGCCTCGCTTTAAGCCTGCCAAAAACAGGCTTGCCGCTCTTATTCCGCCGCTGCCACGTTGCGTCCTTCCATCGCTTGAGCGGCTTTCTGAAAGGCTTCCTCGTCAAAGTTCCAGAGACCCGCACCACCCATGAAGATCGCTGCTGCTGTTTCACGGGTAACATTGTTCAGGAGATTGTTTGCAACGTTTGGAAAATTCGAGTCGAAATGCGGATAGTCGGTTGAGATGCACATACGGTCTGCCCCGATAAGGCCAGCCGTCGCTTCGATCTCAGGCTCGCTGCCCTCTACTGCGGCCCAACAATTCCGCTGAAAATACTCCCTGGGCGTTAGCGACAGATACGGTGCGTGACTATCCCTATATTGGGGATAGTCCCATTCAATCCGCGTGAGAATACCCGGCACCCAAGAATTTTGCGCCTCGAGATAGCCTACCCGTAAGGTTGGGTAAAACTCGAACACGCCACCGATTAACATCGCGATCAGTGCCTGCTGCATTTCAATCCAGTGACTCGCCACGTGTCGGTAGAAGCGGTTCTCGCCATAAAGTATATTCATATGGCTGTTGTGCGCGCCTGTGCCTTCATGGAATCCCATCGCCACATCGAGCTCACAATGCATCTCAAAAAGCGGATTCCAATAATTGGAATGCCAAAATTGACCATCGATCGCATTGGGGCGGACAAATGAGCCCACCGCACCTAGCTCATTGACACAGCGAACCAATTCGGAACAGGCCATGTTTATATCCTGCATAGGCAGCATCGCCGCCCACTTGAGCTGATCCGGGCTGTGTTGGGTGAACTCATGTATCCAGTTGTTGTAAGCTTGGCAAAGAGCCAAAGCGAGATGCGGGTCCATATTGTCCCGCGCTATTAGGCTCAGGCCCATGGTTGGGAACATCACTGCAAGGTCAATTCCTTCGAGCTCCATGCCCATGACCTGCGCCTCTGCATCATAGTTCCGTTCAATGGCAAAGTTAAGATACCCGCCCGCTGCCATGCGCGAACCCGACAACGGTTGCGATGTTTCCATCTTTGCTTTTGGCAGCGTCCTTTTGCGGTATTGTTGCAGTTCGTGATCCAGCGAGGTCGGCTGGCCATCGATCACAACCATGCCCCGCTTCCATTTTCCTTTCGCATCCACGGGCAGTATGACGCGGTCTCGGAATTTCTTATCCAAATATTTATCAAAAAGGTCGACAGGCTCCATAATATGCATGTCGCAGTCGACAAAGCGCAGTCCATCTTTCATGGCAGAATTCTCCGGGTTTGCGTATTTAGCACAGTAACAAACCCGTCCGGACGGACAGAGAGCCCGGCACGGGCACTTTTGTTCTTATTTAATTTATGGTGGCCCAACACAGCAAAGCGACAAGCTCAGACCTCTTAAGGGCAGATCAGCGATTCCGGTGATCGCGCTCGAGACCACGCTCACGCGGATGCGCATAGGCATGATGATAAGTGGATTGGTCATGGTCTAAAGCCAACGCAGCTTTGGCTGCGGTGTTGTAAATCTCCGCCAACTGATCTTCGATAGCATAAAACTTAGTGATCTCGGAAATTTTGTCAGGCTCCGTCGGATTCGCTTTGATGTACTCGACCGTTTTATGGATACCTTCGATGGGATCAACGATATCGCGATAACCAAGGTCCTTGCGAATCGCTTCAATCTCGAGGAATTGATGATGGCTAGAGCCGTAAAACGTGATCATCTCTCGCGCCGGCGAAGCATAAGCGTCCGGAACGGACAGGATGTTCAAGGGCCAGTCCATCTCTTTGGAGATGACCTCTACCCATTGGGCAAGCGTGAATTGGAGTTCGTCGCCACAGTTATAAATTTTACCTGCCGACACCTTGGGATGGTCAACGGCAAGTAGAACGGCATGCGCAATGTTTTCGGAATAGCCGCGCGTCAAAAGCGTAAGACCACCATCCGGTAAAATCGCGTGCGGCCGACGATCACGGCAACGCTGCATTGTCCACTCAAAAACAACAGTCCGCAATTGCCACGGACCGTATACCACCGGATAGCGGAAATGAGTAATGTTCATGTGGCCTTCTGCATGCTGGCGCAGCACCGCATCTTCAGTTTTCTTAACAAGATAGCTAAACTTGCCTTCGCCATAACTTTGAACAGTCAGCGCCGCCTCTGTTGTTGGCACCGGCATACCAGCTGGAAAGTTACTAGAGGCATCGGCGAAACCGCGATAACTCGGTGTACCGCCAATTGTTATAAGGCGATTAGTGCGCTTACTGAGTACCTCTGCGACATGCCGGATCCTACCATAAGTCGCAACGACTATGTCGAAAGACCGTCCTTCAAGAGCAGTCGCCAGCGTATCGGGAAAGTGAGGATCACCGATCAAACGTTCAACTTCCGCCGGAATAGCTTCAGAATCGCGGCTACCCCGATTTAGCATAGTCACGGCGTAACCCCTGTCCAAAAGGCCCCGAATAATATGCGGACCCGTAGGACCCGTACCGCCGATGAGAAGTGCCTTCACTTGTTATTTCCTTTGTCTTTAAAAGATTTATCTCCGGTAATTTAATTCGTTGAAGGCTGATCAGTAGCTAAAGTTCACTTGCACGGTATTTGCTCGGATGAAAGTCCAGAAATTCCGAATTTTCGACCTAGATTCCCGCCTGTGCGAGAATGAGAACGGATTTGCAAAGGAATGATTTACACAGTCGAGCTCAATTATAGCGACGAATTGACGGCGGATGAATGGAATGCGTGGTACGAAACGTACTTGAAGCAATTGGTCACGCTCGATGGTATCGAGACGGCCCAGAGGTTCCGAGCGGTCAATGAATTAAAACCACTCTGGGAATACCTTGCGGTCTACACCTTGCCAAACCTCGATGTCTACGAGACGGAAGAATACCGAAAGATCGGCGGAGGTGGCAACGCCAGTAAAAACTTTCATCATGCTATCTCCCGCCGCCGAAACGTTTACACAGGGGTCGAAACCATGGCCGCCGTTAGCGATAAAGCCCGGATTTTGCTTTGGGAAGGGCAGCCTGACAAATCTGGGTTACCGGATTGCCTGCCTGTGACACTTACCGCAGCGGCTGGCCATCAACAAGCCGGCGCCACCAAACTGGACGGCACGCCGGAGCATCGTAGCATCGCTGTGGTTGATGCCGCCGCGGTCAAGCATTACGATTTCGTCTCTGTTGAAGGATTGACTATCTACGCGCCAATTACCCAGCGTTACGGCTAAAATAGAGCAACTGACAACAGTTCCATAGCCCCAACACATCAGGATACGAACAGGTGCGCAAAGAATATGTTCAGCGATCCAATGACAGCGAATTGGTGGCGGGTCCAAGAAGTAGCTTATCAATTTGTAATCAAACCCGAGCTCGCTTGACTTGACCGCCCGCCCCGCCCAAAGTCGCCGCCAATTTTTAATACCGAGGAATGGGGCACCCCAATGAGTCATAGCGATTTAGAAAAAGCCATCGACAATGCATGGGAAAACGCAGCATCGATCACTCCCGACACCAAGGGCGAAATCCGCGACGCCGTCGCAGCGGCCCTTGATCTAATGGACAGCGGAAATACGCGCGTTGCCGAAAAAGTCGGCAGCGGCTGGCGCGTTAACCAATGGCTAAAAAAAGCTGTTCTTCTTTCATTCCGTTTGAATGACATGGAGCCTATGGACGGACAAGCCGGATCACCTTACTGGGACAAGGTGCCACTAAAGTCAATGAATTGGGATGCTAACCGTTTCCGCCAAGCGGGTTTCCGATCAGTCCCGGGATCAGTCGTGCGACACTCGGCATTTATTGCGCCCGGCGTCATTCTCATGCCAAGTTTTGTCAACCTGGGCGCCTATGTGGATAGCGGGACAATGGTCGACACCTGGGCAACAGTCGGCTCCTGTGCCCAGATTGGCAAGAATTGTCACCTTTCCGGCGGTGTCGGCATCGGTGGCGTCCTAGAACCGTTGCAGGCTGACCCTGTCATTATTGAAGACAACTGCTTCATCGGAGCACGGTCCGAGGTTGCTGAAGGCGTGATCATCGAGACCGGCGCGGTCCTCGCCATGGGCTGTTATATTGGCCAATCGACCAAGATCGTTGACCGAGATTCGGGGGAAGTGCATATGGGCCGTGTCCCGGCCTACTCAGTGGTTGTACCCGGCTCTATGGAAAGCAAAAAGGGCGGTCCAAACCTCTATTGCTGCGTCATCGTGAAAACCGTTGATGAACAAACTCGCGCCAAAACCTCAATCAACGACTTGCTGCGGGATTAATAAAGTGGCTTTGCACGTCGGCGGGTGTCTCTGCGGCACAGTGCGCTACGCGGCCAAGGGAACGCCGCTCTGGATCGCCCATTGCCATTGCTGTTCGTGCCGCCGGCAGTCCGGCGCGCCGTTCGTCACCTGGGCCGGATACCGGCCCGCAGCCTGCACGTGGTTGAGCGGTGCCCCCAATGCGTTCAACTCTTCGGAGGGCGTCACACGCAGGTTCTGCGGCGCTTGCGGCACGCCATTGACCTATGAAAGCAACCGTTGGACAAATGAACTTCACATCCTTGTGGCGACCCTAGACGAACCTGAATTACTTACGCCAACTGCGCATGTATTTTGGTCAGAGCATCTTTCCTGGATCGTAACGGGAGACAATCTAAAGAAGTTCGAAACCATTGGCGTGCCACCCGAAGGCAACTGCTAGGACACACAAAATTATGACCCTCGATCCCGTAGAATTTACGGCCGACCTCATCCGATGCCCGAGCATCACTCCTAGCGAAGGCGGTGCGCTAGACTTGTTGCAACGCACTCTCGAGGGTTTAGGCTTCAAGTGTCATCGGCTGCCATTCTCCGACAACGATACACCGGACGTAGATAACCTCTATGCGCGATACGGCACAGCAGCGCCAAATTTCTGTTTCGCCGGCCATACTGATGTTGTGCCGACCGGGCCATTGGAAGAGTGGTCCACCGATCCCTTCGGTGCCGAGGTCAAAGACGGCGTGATCATCGGCCGGGGCGCAGCCGACATGAAAGGTGCTATTGCCGCCTTCGCCAGCGCCGCGCAGCGCTTCATAGACGCTGGCGCCTTCGACGGCTCTATCAGTTTCCTGATTACCGGGGACGAAGAAGGCCCCGCCATCAACGGTACGCAGAAAATGCTGGACTGGCTGGACGAAAATCAGGAGAAGCTCAACATCTGCGTTGTTGGCGAACCGACCAATCCGATGAAACTTGGCGAAATGGCAAAAATAGGACGCCGCGGCAGTATGAACATGATCCTCAATGTCAGAGGCACACAGGGCCACGTTGCCTACCCACATCTCGCAAATAACGCAGCACACAACTTAGTGGCGATGCTAGACGCCCTGGTATCGGAACCACTCGACGACGGCAACCAGCACTTCCAAGCATCCAGTCTTCAGATCACCAGTATCGACATCGGCAACCAAACAGAAAACGTGATCCCTGGTGAGGCGGAAGCGCGTTTCAATATCCGCTTCAACGATTTGCACACATCCGACGGTCTAGCAACTTGGGTTCACAACAAGCTCAACGGCGCAGCGAATGGGACAGATTACGACCTTAAGATCCGGGTTAGCGGCGAATCTTTTGTCTTTCAGCCGGGTGAGTTATCCAATCTGATTTCAGACGCGTGCGAGAAAGTCGTGGGCCGTCGGCCTGAACTCAGCACTACGGGCGGCACATCGGACGCCCGCTTTATCAAGAACCACTGCCCAGTCGCAGAATTTGGCTTGATTAGCCAGACCATGCATAAGGTGAACGAACAAACCCGGATCGACGATATTCAAAATTTAAGCGAAATTTACTTGGCAATGTTGAAGGCGTATTTTCGCCGACCATGATTACAAACCAGGAAATATACCAAGGTCTTTATGCGGCCTGGCGTCTACTGCTGCGTGACCGGGCCGCGGTAGCGCTTTTCGACGATTCAGCATCAGGGTTTTGGAAATCCTTCGTCAGCGCTGCAATGATCTTCCCAATCTATGTAGCACTGCTGCTTCTGGGTATTGCCGAGTTCGAGTCCTCTCGCAGCACCTTTACTGTCATGCTGCTGCACGTCGAATTCTTTATTATTCGGGCGGTGATATGGCCGTTGGCCATGCACTATGTCGTTCAAGCAGTCAACCGTGACGGAAAGTACTGTCTTTACGTCGTCGCTTATAATTGGGCGAACGTCGTCATGAATGTCATATATTTTTTCGCAATTATCATTTTATTGGCCTCTCCATTATCCGCTGTCTCTCGGGATGCAATTGGTCTTGTTATTTTCATAGCTCTGATGATCTATCAGATTTTCGTGACCCGAGTGACTCTGGATATCCATATCGGATCCGCAATCGGACTGGTGGTTTGTGAATTCATGCTTCATAAGGTAATCGTAGGAATTCAATATAGCGTCATGTGATGACGGGCTTAGTCCATTCCATGTTTTTACTTTCAGATCTGGACGATGCGGCCGTTAGCGAAGAGGCGGCTGTCGAAACTGGTCAATAATTGTGTAATTTTCCTCCGGCACCTATTCGTTATTGATCCAAGTGGTAATGTGACTTACTCAGCCGTTTGTTGAACTGCGGAAATCACGATCTACGCCACGTGCTTTATCATAGCCATGCTCTAAGCGTCGCACTTTATCGAAGCCCATTATCGGCCGGCTTCCTTAACCAGTTAACAACTCATCTTGAACCAAACCCGATTAGACACACATCACGCAGTCCTGCTTCAGCCGGCATCGTCGTAACCAACAGAGACAAGGTACAGCCCTTGCGCAGGTGCGGTCGGCCCCGCCGCCGCGCGATCACAAGCATCCAGCGCCACCTCCACGTCTCGGCGATCCCATTTACCCTCACCGACCAATTTCAGCGTGCCAGCAAAATTACGAACCTGGTGGTGCAGGAAAGACCGTGCCGCAACATCAAGGTGGACCTCCCCATTGACACGGCGGACATCAAGCCGATCCAGCGATCGCATCGGTGATCTGGCCTGACAATCCGTTGCCCGGAAGCTCGTAAAGTCATGATTCCCAAGAAGGGATTGCGCCGCCAGACGCATCGCGTGGACGTCAAGCGCCGTCGGCACATGCCAAACCCGGCCCAACTCCAAGGCAGGTGCGACTCGGCGGTCCAAAATTCGATAGAGATACGTGCGCCTTAAAGCAGAGAACCGAGCGTGAAAATCTTCACTGACAGCCTGTGCCGATCGGACGACAATGGAAGGTGACTCGATGTGAAAATTAATAGCATCGCGAACAGTATTCGCGTCTGTGGGCTTTACGATATCAACATGAGCGACCTGCCCGAGCGCATGCACTCCAGAATCAGTACGGCCCGCCCCCTGGACTAAACACTTCTCCTGAGAAAACCGGAATACTGCGTCTTCCAAAAGGGCCTGGACCGATGCACCATTTGCCTGCCTCTGCCAGCCAACAAACGATGTACCATCGTATTCGATCACAAGCTTCCAGCGAGTCATCCGAATACGTCTCCCCTCTTAACCGCACGACCTTTTAAAAATTCCGCCGCGTCCACCGGACGCTTTCCTTCACGCTGCAGACGCGTAAGCCGCAACGCTGTATCACCACAAGCCACAAGCAGATTGTCATCAAGCACGGCACCCGATTCACCCAAACCGGTTTCCGTGTGGGCCGCGAGAATTTTAATGCGCTCCATCCCGAGACGACTCCAGGCCCCCGGCCTTGGTGAAAAGGCATTTACTTGACGCATGACCGACAGCGCCGGCGCGGACCAATTAATACGAGCTTCAACTTTCTCGACCTTCTTAGCGTAAGTTGCAATCGCATGGTCCTGACTGGTCGGTTGGATAAGCTGGCCTGCATACCCCTGGAGCGCGTCACAGATCATGCGCCCACCCAACACCGCCAAAGAATCATGCAAGTCGCCAGCGTTTGTTGCCGCATCGATCCGCATCTTTTTGATGCAAAGAACCGGGCCCGTATCTAGACTTTCCTCCATTAACATTATCGAGATACCGGTCTCAGTATCTCCAGCAAGGATAGCACGCTGAATTGGGGCAGCTCCCCTCCAGCGTGGCAAGAGGGACGCATGCACGTTGATGCATCCAAGGCGCGGGGCATTAAGGATGGATTTTGGCAGAATTTTCCCGTAGGCTGCAACCACCGCCATATCCACATCAAGTGCCGCAAAGGCCGCTTGTTCGTTTTTTTCTAGCAGAGACTTTGGTGTTCGCACTGAAAGGCCATTATCCGCCGCCCAGGTATGAACCGGCGAAAAGCGTTCCTTCTGCCCGCGGCCGGCTGGCCGTGGCGGCTGCGTGTATACAGCGGCGATCTCGTATCTCGCCTTAACCAAAGATGCCAAACTTGGCAGAGCAAATTCCGGTGTCCCCATGAAGGCCAATCTTAGACCGCTCATATTGAATTCCCCATCCTTAAAAAATCGAGCAGTTGCAATCTTTTTGGGCAGTATCATTGGCTTCGCCGACGCTCAATTCGAACAACTTTCGGCCAACATCTTTGCTCTGTCGCACTAGCTGGATCATGACTTTACTGAGATAAAGCGCGTCGCCACTCTTTTATAGCAAAACGCAGCCAAACCAAGTGCCGCTAAACTTTTCCACCAAAAAGATAAAGCCATCTTCGACCCACGCGTCTATCAACTCAACCGTCGAGCGACGTGCCATGGACAACCGCGACGAGGAGATACTCATATTCGAAGAGTCGCCACTCGTTTAATCCCATTCAATTTCGGGGCAGTCACAGCATTACTCAGCGACAGCCTTCATTTTCTTGGATTTTTGAAGTTTGCGAATTATCATGTTGCGTTTTAGCGACGTCAGATGATCGACGAACAACACGCCGTCTAAGTGATCAATCTCGTGTTGAATACAAGTTGCAAGCAGACCCTGCGCTTCGAGCATACGCTCGTTATTGGTTTCATCGATGTATTTAACACGGATGCATTCCGGCCGCTCCACATCCGCGTAGTGCTCTGGTAGAGAGAGGCAGCCTTCTTCATGGACGGAAACTCCCTCAGAAGCCCAAACCAGCTCTGGATTTGCCATGCAATACGGTTTGCGCTCCTCCTCCGTCTTGCCTATATCAACAACGATTATTCGCTTAGTAATACCGACCTGCGGCGCTGCCAGGCCCACGCCTGGCGCCAGGTACATTGTCTCTAGCATATCTTCCATGAGGGTTGCGATATCGGCATCTACGAACGCGATTAGGTCTGACTTAACTTTCAAACGCTTGTCTGGCGCTGTTATTATGGGCAGGACCGCCATAGGCAAAGGGCCGCAAATCTGTTAGTTACACTCCGTAGGTAAGTTTCATCTCCAGCCTCGTCAAGCCCCGAGGAGTCCCAGGCCCACCCAATGGATGCGCTCACGTTTATCACCATCATTGTTGCTGCCTGCGGTGCAGGCTATTTTGCCCTTAAAGCCAAATCTCGGCTTGGGGCTTCACAATCAAGTGACGCCGAGCTGTTGGAAGCGCGCAATAAGATCTCGGCCCTGCAGGCGGCGGCTACCGATGAGGCACGAAGGACCGCTGAGTCGGATGCACGCTTACAAGAAATCCGCCAACAATTCCAGCATGCCGCAGCTGAACGTGACCGACTACGCGAAGTAGAGAAGGACCTGGTTGCAAAAGTCGAGGTACAAAGTAAGGAGATTGAGCTTCAGAACGTCAAATTGAAAGACTGGGGAGAGGTGCAACAGAAGTTTATGGATAGTGCCAACGCTGCACTAGCGGAAAGCGCCACTAAGCTCTCGAGCAAACTCTTGGAAGACCACAAACGGGAGGCAACAGCGGCGAAAGAGGATTCCGAAAAGCGCGTTAAGAACGCGACCGAAGAGCTCTTCAAGCAATTTGAAACCGTTTCCAACTCGGTCGCAAGCCTAACGGATCGCGTTGGACGAAATGATAATATGGTCGAAACCGTGCAGAAAGCTCTGTCGAGCCCTGGCGGGGTGGGACAATTTGCTGAGATTGGACTAGAAAATAGCCTTAAATCATTCGGACTCCAATCAGGTCGTGATTTCGTTATCCAACAAACTCTGGAAGCAGATGAAGGGCACAGCGTCCGGCCGGATGCCGTGGTGTTTCTACCCTCCGATTCGGTATTAGTGATTGACTGCAAAGCATCGAAATTTTTATTCGACTTAGCTTCAGCAAAAGAAGAAGAGGAAAAAGAAACTGCATCTGAAAATCTCCGACGCACAATGCGTATGCACCTCCGCACCCTCTGTAGCCGCGATTATGAAAGCGCTATTCAGGCAGACTATCGACGTACCGGTAAGGCGAACCAAATTCGGCGCACCCTGAACATTATGTATTTGCCAAACGAAGGCGCTATCGAAAAGATTTCCGAGATCGATCCAGGATTCGCAGCCGACGCGGCTAAGAAACGCATTACGGTCGTTGGTCCAACAGGCCTGCTCGCAATCATTGCTTTCGCTCGGATTGATATTGATCTTGGCCAGCAGGCGGAAAACCAAGAAAAAATCGTCGATGCGACCCGGATACTCCTGGAACGCACGGCTATCATGCTGGAACACGCCGGCCGGGTCGGGCGCGGACTTAAAACAGCATCATCAAACTACGGTAAATGGCTTGCCTCAATCAACGGTAGTCTGCTACCCGCGACCCGAAGCCTTGAAAAGCTTGGCGTACGCACTGGCGCAAAGAGGCTTCCAAACCAACTGCCAAGTTTCCAAGTGATAGACAATGAAGCTGATGCACTCATTGAGGGGGAAGCAGAAGAAGTGCCGGAGCAATTGTCACTGACCGACCACAGTGATTAGCAGCATCCCACCCATGCTTTATGCGGCAAAGACATCTCGTCGTCGACCAAAATCAAACACAAAAATATATGTTCTCAAGATTATCCAACCGTCCGGCGTGACCGTAGCGCCGTCTCCAAGGTTCCGTCATCAAGATAGTCTAATTCGCCACCAACCGGCACTCCGTGCGCCAATCTGGTCACTTCGGTGCCAGTATGTGCCAGGCGGTCCGCGATGTAATGCGCTGTCGTTTGTCCATCAACCGTCAAGTTCATGGCCAAGATCACTTCTCTGACTTCGCCCATTTCAACACGTGCAATCAACCCCGCAATATTCAAATCCTCCGGGCCTATACCGTCCAATGCCGAGAGCCGCCCGCCTAACACATGATACTGGCCCTTAAAAGAACGGGTCCGCTCTAATGCCCAAAGATCAGCCACATCCTCAACGACACAGACGACGCTCCAATCACGATCCTCGTCCGAACAAACAGCGCACGGTTCAACCGTATCAAGATTGCCGCAGTTGCTGCATACGAGGATTGCGTCGACCGCGGCACTCATTGCCTCCACTAAAGGTTGCATCACGCTCTCTCGACGCTTGATAAGGTGCAGGACGGCGCGGCGGGCCGAGCGAGGCCCCAGCCCAGGCAGGCGCGAAAGTAGCTGAATAAGTCGCTCGATTTCGGTCATGCCGGCCGGATCAGAACGGCAACTTCATACCGGGTGGCAACGGCAAACCGCCCATTAGTTTCTGTGTTTCCTCTTGAACGCGGGCTTCCAGCCTGCCTTTAGCGTCATTGTGCGCCGCAACAATGAGATCTTCTAGAATCTCCGCTTCATCCGGATTAGCAAGAGTCGGATCGATCCGCAATTGGCGCATCTCGCCCTTGCCGTTTAGCGTCAATTTGACCAAGCCGGCACCTGCGACACCTTCAATTTCAATCTGGCCCAGTGATTCCTGCATCGCGGCCATCTTATCTTGCATTTCCTGCGCCTGCTTCATCAACTGGCCAAGGTTTTTCATTGACTAACCCTCATCCTCTTCAAATTCGTCCAGAACCGCATCCGCCGGCTCCCGGGGAATAACCTTAGAAACCTTAGCGCCAGGGAAGGCCAATTTCACCGCCTGCACCAGCGAATCAGACTCGGCTTCATCGCGGAGGCGTTGGTCTTCGGCTCGTGCCTTATCGCCTAGCGTCGCCTCACCCTCTTCACTAGAAATCGTGATCACCCAACGGCGGCCGGTCCAATCGCTCAAAAACGAAGAGACATTGTTAGCCAAATCGCGCGGCGCCTCTTCTGTGAGACGGAGCTCCATGCGGCCAATCTCAAAGGCGACCAGATGCACGTTCTTTTGCAGCTGAGAGTATAAAATCATTTCACGTCGGTTGCGGAACAGGTCTGCCACTTCCTTGAAGGATTGGGGCTGAGGCAATTGCACTGCGGGCAGTTGTTCGGGCGCAAGAACCGGTTCCAGTGACACCTTGGGTACCGCAGCAGGCGAAGTGGTTACCATTGCAGTCGGCCCATTGTTGGCGGGACCTGGAGCAGAATCCTCAGGCGAAACAACCGTCGTTACTGATCCAGACCCTGTTCCGACAGGTGCAGATCGAGGCGTGGGCAAAACTGCTGCATCTCCACCAGTCAACTGGCGAACTAAGGCAGCTGGTGTAGGCAAATCTGCAGCATGGGCAAGTCGCACTAGGGCCATTTGCGCCGCTTGTAGCGCGTTAGGCGCAGATTGCACTTCACCAACACCCTTCAATGTCAACTGCCAAGCACGTGTCAGTGATGGCATCGAGAGTTTATCAGCCATGTCCTTGCCACGCGTGCGTTCCAATTCCGGCGTGTAGGCGGCATCCGCCACAGTCGGTGCTGTCTTGATACGCGTTAGCCAATAAACCAAATCCAAAATGTCCTGCAGAACTATCAGTGGATCCGCTCCGTCACGGTACATAGCATCAAAACGATCGAGCGCATCTGCGACCTTACCCGCCATCACCTCGTTGAACAGATCGTAAACCAAAGCGCGATCGGCAAGACCAAGCATGGCGCGCACCGTGTCTGCATGCAACTTATCTGCACCAGGAACCAAGGCTTGATCCAATAATGAAAGGCCGTCCCGAACCGACCCATCCGCCGCGCGCGCAATAAGCTGCAAAGCGTCTTCTTCAACCTCAACACCTTCTTCGGACGCGACCCGTTTGAAATGATGCCCAAGCTTCTCCAACTCAACTCGGCGCAGATCAAAACGCTGGCACCGAGACAAAACCGTCACCGGCACTTTCCGAATCTCAGTCGTTGCGAATATGAATTTCACATGTTCGGGAGGCTCTTCTAGAGTCTTCAACAGGGCGTTGAAGGCATTTCGCGAGAGCATATGTACTTCATCAATAATATACACTTTATAGCGGGCAGAGACCGGCCTATAACGGACGCCCTCGATCAACTCACGCACATCGTCGACCCCTGTCCGGCTGGCTGCGTCCATTTCTATCACATCAACATGACGATCCTCTCGAATAGAGGCGCAACTGTCGCAAACGCCGCAAGGATTGACCGTTGGACCACCGTTGCCGTCAGGCCCAATACAGTTCAAGGCTCGCGCGATAATTCTCGCAGTCGTCGTCTTTCCCACACCACGCACGCCGGTCAGCATAAAGGCGTGGGCCACACGCCCAGCCTCAATCGCGTTCTTGAGAGTCCGCACCAAGGTGTCTTGTCCGATCAGCTGATCGAAGTTCTCCGGCCTATATTTCCGAGCGAGAACACGGTACTCATTATTTTCAGACATCTCTGCCATATCCGCTCACCGATCGTCGGCAGCCTTGCGGTGAAGAAAGTGGAAGACTGGACAAACAACCCGGGCAAAAACTCGTTACGGCTGCTTCCTTCCGGATCTGACCGGGTTGGCGAGACGCCCGTCTATTCGCCAGCCTTCCAAGTTAAATATATCAACACCCGGACGGGGTTTCGCAAGCACGACTTGCTTATCATTGAAAATTAATCTCCCACGTGGGAGATTAATTTCGTTATGAAAGTACAAAATTTTTACGCTTCGATCGAAGTTGAGCGACTAAGCGAAAATCGCCGAGACACGGCTTGGATCAAGCAGCACTTGCGATCACCGCACAGCAATCTCCTACCGATGTGGCATAGTAAAAGCCTTATGGAGGCAGGTGATCCGACACAACCCGCCTTTGTCCCAGTGACAGAAAGCGCACTATCGAAATGCGCAGAACCCATATTTTTAGGCCTTTGGAACGGCCACGCACATTTCGCTGCCGATATTTCCCATCACGGCGCGCCGCCGTTCACTGAATTTGGTACCTATCGCGACCTACGTGAGATTGGACCACTTATATCACACGAAGAGGCCGGCATCCTTGCCTATGCCCGAGCGATGACGACATGGCAAGCTCGCCATCGATATTGCGGACGCTGCGGTAGCCCGACCGAAAGCCGTGAAGCCGGCCATGTGATGGCCTGCAGCAATAACAATTGTGGTTTCCTATCTTTTCCACGCACCGATCCAGCTGTGATCATGTTAATCCACGACGGAGGCAACAATTGTATCCTAGGCCGCCAATCAGTTTGGCGAACTGGCCAACACTCCATTCTCGCCGGATTTGTCGAGCCTGGAGAAAGTCTTGAAGACGCGGTGATACGTGAAGTTCATGAGGAAGTCGGCATAGATATCACCGACGTATATTACCACTCCTCCCAACCATGGCCGTTCCCCTCTTCGATCATGCTGGGTTTCTATGGACGAGCTGTAGCGATCAACCTTCAGGTTGACACGTTCGAGTTAGAAACCGCTCGCTGGTTCAGCCGGGATGAAATTAAAAATTGCCCAGACGACGACACATTTCGACTACCAAGAAGGGATTCGATCTCACGTCGGCTAATCGAAGACTGGATGTCGGAAGTCTAACCTTTCAGACGACGTGGATGCGCTGGGTATACACCGAGAATACGAACTTCGCGGCTGAAGAAGCCCAGTTCCTCCATCGCAAGACGCACTGGTGTATCGTCCGGGTGCCCATCGATATCCGCATAAAACATCGTGGCAGAGAACGCACCACCAACCATATAGGATTCGAGCTTAGTCATATTGACACCGTTTGTCGCGAAACCGCCCAACGCCTTATATAAGGCCGCAGAGACATTGCGGACCCGAAAGATGAAAGTCGTTACCGCCGGGCCAGCTTCAATTTCAAAATCAATAGGTTCCTTCGCCATTATTAAAAAGCGAGTAGTGTTATGGTCATCGTCCTCAACATCTCTTCGTAATTCTTTCAAGCCATATATTTTTGCCGCCAACTCAGATGCAATAGCACCTCGAGTCGGGTCATTTATTTCTGCAACTTCTTTCGCGGATCCCGCCGTATCTGCGTGAACCATCGGCTTTAAGCCAAGTTCACGGAATAATTTGCGGCACTGCGATAACGCATGAACGTGGCTGTGTACAGTCTCCAACGTCTCAAGCGTAGCTCCTTTTGGTGCCAATAAAAGGTGATTAACCCGCTCATAGTGTTCGCCGATGATATGCAAGTTCGAATTTGGCAGTAGATGATGGATGTCGGCCACGCGGCCAGCGACTGTATTTTCAACCGGCACCATTGCCAACTCGGCCTCTCCATTGTGTACGGCCTGAAACATGTCCTCGAAACCCGGACAGGGCAGCGTTTTCTTGCTCGGATAAACGGCCCGGCATGCCATGTCTGAATAAGCTCCCGGGAGGCCTTGAAAAGCAATTTTGCCACTCATACCACTCTTTCCGTAATTTAGCGGGTAAGCATGGCGCGGGCACGCACCAAATCCTCGGGAGTATCAACACCGAGCGGAACCGTGTCAACGAGCGCCAAATCGATTCGCATCCCGGCTTCTAGCGCACGCAGCTGTTCGAGCTTCTCCCGCTTTTCCAAAACGCCTGTCGGTAACGCGACGAATCGTTCAAGCGCCGCGCGGCGATAGGCATAAATTCCGATGTGGTGATAAAGTGGGCCGATACCAAATGGCGCCGTAGCCCTCGTGAAGTAAAGAGCGCGCCCAATACGTGCGTCTGGCGGGATTCCGGCCACCGCCTTAACAACATTCGGATCGGTCTTTTCTTTATCGATTTCAATCACTGACCCAATGGTGGCGATATCAACAACCGGGTCACTCAGAGGCACGATCGCCGCACGGATTAATTCCGGTTCAATTGTCGGTAGATCTCCCTGCACATTAACAATTGCATCATGATTCCCGGTGGGATCGATCTTTAGAAGAGCTTCATGAATACGGTCGGACCCCGACGGATGATCAGGATCGGTCAGCACCGCTTCTCCGCCCACTGCCTCAATCGCAGCAACTATTGCAGGCTCCGCAGCTGCCACAACGACCCGCCCAACCTCCGCCTCTTTGGCTCGCCGCCAGACCTGCACAATCATTGGGTCCCCGGCAATATCCGCCAAAACCTTGTCTGGAAACCGTGTTGAACCCATGCGAGCTGGAATTAAAATGATCGGATTCGAGGACATGGGCTTTAATACAGGCTTTCCATATAGGGCCTCGATGCGGCATTATGCCGCGAGTTGGGCCACTGTCGAAATCTTGGCTTCAATAATCGTTCGTATAGGTTAGGCATCAGCATATAGGGTGCCGATGGGCAGGAGAATGGGTTTCTCGCAATTAGAACCAGTTATCTGTGGCCCACGGCATGAAACGAAGCTGTGGGGGTTTGGTCGATGGGTGACGACTCGCTATTTATAAACAAAATTGCAGCTGCAGTTTTAAGCGCTGGCTTACTTGCCATGCTGTCGGGTTTCGCCGCACACATGCTTTACAGTCCAAAAAAGTTGGATACGCCTGCTTACACGATTGCCGGGGCCGAGCAGAAGGCTGTTGTGGCTAAGGCTGCCGCGCCGGCAGGTCCCGAGCCGATTACCGGTATGCTCGCAGCCGCCAATGCAGATGCCGGCCAAAAAGTTGCAAAGAAATGCACAGCCTGCCACTCCTTTAAAAAAGACGGCGCAAATAAGGTTGGCCCTAATCTCTGGAATGTCGTTGGCGGCAAACCCGCGTCGGTCTCCGGATATAAGTATTCCGGAGCGATGAGCGGCATGACGGTAAATTGGGAATACGAAGAACTTAATAAGTTCCTTTATAAACCGAAAGCTTACTTAAAGGGCACGAAGATGTCTTTTGCGGGTTTAAAGAAAGCCCGCGATCGAGCAACGATCATCGCTTATCTACGATCGCTCTCTGATAATCCAAAGCCACTGCCCTAGACTACCGAGTAAGCTTTCACGAGAAGGACAACATCGCCGTCCGTTTCCATTCGGAGATCCTCGAATGCCGGAACGCTGCCCTGCCGAATTCGTCAACCTGGCGCTGCGCCTCTCGGAAGAAGCTCGCGATATAGCAGCCCGTTATTTCCGCACACGTTTCCCGGTGGAAACTAAATCAGACGAATCCCCAGTTACAATCGCCGACCGTGAAATCGAGACGTTACAGCGAACTATGATTGAAACCGCTTTTCCCGATCATGGCATTAGCGGCGAAGAATACGGCGATGTCCGCATGGATGCTGATTACGTCTGGATACTCGATCCGATCGACGGCACTAAGGCATTTTTGAACGGTATTCCAGTCTTCACCAATCTGATTGGGCTCGCTTATCGCGGCAATCCAGTGCTTGGGGTCATTGATCAACCGACTTTGGGAGAACGATGGATCGGTGCCGCGGGCCTCGGCGCCACACTTAACAACATGCCTATTAGGACAGACCTTAGCCGCACCCTCGCAGAAGTTACCGTTCACGCGACAACACCTGAGATGTTCATCGGCACAACCGCAGCACGTTTTAGCCGACTAACCTCAGCTGCAAAATATTGCCGCTATGGCACCGATTGTTATGCCTATGGTCTGCTTGCCTCCGGACATCTGCATCTTGTGGCCGAAGCTAATATGAAGGTTCAAGACTATATGCCTGTGATCGAAGTCGTACGCCAAGCAGGTGGCGTCATTAGCGACTGGTCCGGCCAGCAGCTTGGTTTTAATTCGGACGGAACTGTCCTTGCCAGTGCCAGCAATGGATTGCACGATGCAGCTCTGGAAATCCTCGCCAATTAAGCAGTGCCGTTCTGTATCATTGTACTTCTAAAAGGTTAATCCGCCCCCAGGCTCCGGGCCCTGAAAATTGCGACTTTAAATTTAGTGCCTCGTATCTAGACACTTGAGCAAGACGGCAAGTTGCCCAATGTTAGCGTCTCAATATCACGAACACGCAGTCCTGGAAGCAAAGATATGGAAATGCCACCCCAACTATCCCAACGAATGTATTTGGCCTTCGCTGCTATCCTAGGCCTAATTCTCCCAACCTACGCTGCAGAAAATTATGTCGGCCACGGTATAGCCATGCATGGCGACCTGAAATATGACGCCAACTTCACGCATTTTAATTACGTTAATTCAAACGCGCCGAAAGGAGGCAACACAACACGCGCTGCGATTGGCGGATACGACACCTTCAATCCCTTCGTCATTAAAGGGCGTGCTGCGGCTGGCAGCTTTTCGATTTACGACACTCTGATGGCCAGCTCAGCCGATGAACCTTTCTCGCAATATGGCCTGATCGCAGAAAGCATTGAGACGCCGCCGGATCGCTCCTGGGTTACTTTTAAGCTGCGCCCGGAAGGCCGCTGGCACGATGGAAGACCGATCACCGTCGAAGATGTAATTTGGACGTTCAACACGCTGGTTGAAAAAGGTAGGCCCTTCTATCGCTTTTACTACGGCAATGTTGCCAAGGTTGAGAAAACTGGGCACCGAACAGTTACATTTACCTTCAAAGACGGCGAAAACCGCGAGCTTCCGTTGATAATAGGTCAGCTCACCGTTTTGCCGAAACATTATTGGGAAGGACGTGATTTCGAGGCAACCACCCTAGAAACGCCACTCGGCAGCGCCGCTTATCGTATAGCATCTTTTGAGCCAAACCGGAATGTGGTCCTGGAGCGTGTTCGAGATTACTGGGCCAAAGACTTGCCTGTAAAGAAGGGTACAGATAATTACAACACAATCCGCTTCGAATATTATCGCGACACGACGGTAGCACTCGAGGCCTTCAAGGCCGGCAACATCGATATCCGCTCGGAAAACTCGGCCAAGAATTGGGCCACCGCCTACGACACACCCGCGGTCAAGAACGGACTTATCATCAAACAGAAGTTTGAGCATCGGCGCACAGCCGGCATGCAAGGTTTTGTGTTTAACCTTCGCAAACCATTGTTCCAGGACCCTCGCGTCCGAAAAGCCATCGCCTATGGTCTAGATTTTGAGTGGTCGAACAAGGCATTGTTCCATGGCATGTACAAACGCTCGCGCAGTTTCTTCGACAACTCGGAACTTGCAGCAACCGGCCTGCCGACAGGCGAAGAGAAAAAGATACTTGAACGGTTGAAAAACAAACTACCAGACGAAGTTTTAACAACCGCCTTCGTTCCACCCACCACGGACGGTAGCGGAAATGTCCGAGAGAACCTACGCAGAGCAACCCGCTTGCTGAAAGACGCTGGTTGGAGAATTGACAAAAAGACCCGCAAACTGGTAAGTGCCCAGAACGGTGAACCTTTTAGGTTCGAAATTTTGCTTATAAGTCCACTGTTTGAGCGAATTGTACTGCCGTTCAATAAGAATCTTGCGAGGCTCGGCATCGATGTAACCGTCCGGACTGTTGATACGGCGCAATATCAAGAGCGCGTCACTCAGTTCGATTACGATGTTATCGTAGGCAGTTGGGGACAGTCACTCTCACCCGGCAACGAACAGCGAAATTATTGGACCACTGAATCCGCGGACCGGCCACGCAGCCGCAATCTATCCGGCATTAAGAACCCAGCGATAGACACGTTGGTCGAACTCTTAATCGCAGCTCCAACACGCGAAAGCTTGGTCGCACGAACGCGGGCACTCGACCGAGCCTTACAATGGAGCCATATCGTCGTTCCGCATTGGCACATCGATTATGACCGTATCGCACGTTGGGATAAATTCGGCATCCCAGATAAAATTCCATTGCAAGGTGTCGCCACAGACACTTGGTGGATCGATCGTGAAAAAGCGGCAGCGCTGAAGCAGAAAAAAACTATTGCCAATTAACGAGAGAGGAAACCGCGCCATCCATGTTGGCATATATTTTAAGACGTCTGTTGTTCATCATTCCCACTTTGCTAGGGATCATGCTGGTTAACTTTGCCATCGTCCAAATTGCCCCCGGCGGACCAGTCGAACGGCTTGTTGCAGAAATTCAAGGCGACGCCGTCGAAGCGACCGGTCGGGTCTCAGGTAATGTAGGCTCCGAAGTTACCGACAGCGGACAGCAAACTGGTGCTTCCAGCGGACCTGCTTCGAAGAACAAATACCGAGGCGCCCAAGGCCTTGACCCCAAATTCATCGACAAATTGGAGCAACAATTCGGCTTCGATAAACCAGCGCATGAACGTTTCTTCCTTATGATTGGCAACTACTTGAAATTCGAATTTGGGAAGAGTTTTTTCCGTGACCAATCAGTTTTCGACCTGATCTTGGAAAAAATGCCAGTTTCAATCTCACTTGGCATTTGGAGCACGTTGATTGTCTACTTAATTTCGATCCCACTCGGCGTGTGGAAGGCCGTGCGAGATGGTTCCCGTTTCGATGTTTGGTCGAGCGGCGTAGTCATTGTAGGCAATGCGATCCCCGGCTTCTTGTTCGCAATCCTAATGATTATCGTTTTTGCTGGAGGGCGCTATCTCGACTGGTTCCCATTGCGCGGACTGACATCAGAGAATTGGCATGAACTGACCTTGCCCATGCAGATCATTGATTATTTTTGGCACATGACCCTGCCGATCCTCGCCATGGTAATTGGCGGCTTTGCCGGACTAACTATGTTAACCAAAAACTCATTCCTTGATCAGATCAACATGCAATACGTCACGACGGCGCGGGCAAAAGGCTTATCTGAAAGACGCGTGCTATACGGTCACGTTTTCCGCAATGGGATGTTAATCGTGATCGCCGGATTCCCTGCCGCCTTTATCGGTATGTTGTTTACCGGCTCACTTTTGATTGAGGTGATTTTTTCGCTAGATGGTCTTGGGCTTCTTGGATTCGAAGCAGTTATCGATCGCGACTACCCCATTATGTTTGGTACACTTTACGTGTTCACTTTGATGGGTTTGGTCCTCCATATCATTAGTGACGTAACCTATACGCTGATTGATCCCCGTATCGACTTTGAAAGCCGAGAGGTTTGATCGTGGACGCCCAACAAAACTATTTTATCGGTTTTCAGATTACCCCGCTAAATCGACGACGCATTAACAGTTTTAAGGCAAACAAGCGCGGCTATTGGTCGCTCTGGATCTTCACCATTATTTTCATGGTCTCGCTCTTCGCAGAGGTTATTGCCAACGACAAACCACTTTTAATCTATTTCGACGGGGCATTCTACACACCAGTTTTTAGTGTTTATCCGGAAACCGCGTTTGGGGGCGATTTCGAAACAGAAGCGGATTACGCCGACCCCTACCTAAAAGAGCTTATCAAGGGAAAGGGTTGGATGATTAAGCCGCTAATTCCCTATAGCTATCACACTCATATCACAAATCTGCGGGAACCGGCGCCCTCCGCACCAACAACACAGAATTGGCTTGGTACCGACGATCAGGCACGTGACGTCTTGGCGCGTACAATTTACGGTTTTCGTATTTCGGTTCTATTCGGCCTGGTTTTAACGATTCTTAGTTCAATCGTGGGCATCAGCGTCGGCGCTTTGCAGGGTTATTTTGGTGGCCTAACTGATTTGATTGGCCAGCGCCTTATCGAGATTTGGAATGGCATGCCAGTGCTATTCATGTTGATTATTTTAGCGAGCGTCGTCCAGCCGAGTTTCTGGTGGCTATTGGGACTAATGCTTTTGTTTAGCTGGACAGCACTCGTAAGTGTTGTACGCGCAGAATTTCTTAGAGCGCGAAATTTCGAGTATGTGAAGGCTGCCCGCGCCCTTGGTGTAAGCGATAGCGTTATTATGTATCGCCATGTTCTCCCGAACGCGATGGTCGCGACCCTTACATTCTTGCCTTTCATTACCTCAGGTTCCGTTGTTACGCTGACATCGCTCGACTTCCTGGGATTCGGGTTACCACCGGGTTCACCTTCGTTAGGGGAGCTCTTGAAGCAAGGCAAAGATAATTTGCAGGCACCATGGCTTGGCATTTCGACATTTCTCGTGGTCGCGGCCATGCTTTCCCTGTTAGTTTTCATCGGAGAAGCGGTGCGTGATGCATTCGATCCGCGCAAGGTGCAAGGATGAGTGAAGAAGCCCTACTTTCGATCCGTAACCTTTCGGTTGATTTTAATGTAAACGGCGCACCGGTGAGGGCCGTGCGCAACATCAGCTTCGACATTGCGCGGGGAGAAACACTTGCACTAGTTGGTGAATCCGGATCGGGCAAATCAGTCACGGCCCTGTCCGTGATGCAACTCCTGCCTTATCCAAAAGCAAGCCATCCAGAGGGCTCCATCAAGTTTCGCGGTGAAGAGCTGGTCGGTGCACCACAAGGTAAGTTGCAACGTATTCGGGGCGATCGCGTCGGTATGATCTTCCAAGAGCCGACCACCTCACTTAATCCAGTTCATACGATTGAAAAGCAGATTCGCGAAGTCCTCTTGCTGCACAAGGGCTTCCCTGCCAACGTGGCGCGTTCGCGAGTCTTACAGCTTTTAGACCTGGTTGACATCCGTGACGCAAAACAGCGTCTAACCGCTTATCCACATGAATTATCCGGTGGCCAACGCCAACGCGTCATGATCGCCATGGCGCTCGCCAACGAACCCGACTTATTGATCGCAGACGAGCCAACAACGGCACTCGATGTGACCATCCAAGCACAGATCTTGCGGCTCCTAGCAAAGTTACAGTCAGATTTCGGTATGGCCATGCTATTCATTACCCACGACCTCGGCATTGTTAGCAAGGTTGCAAATCGGGTCTGTGTTATGAAAGACGGAGAGATCGTCGAAGAAGGCCAGACACGCAAGGTTTTCTCGTCACCATCACACAACTATACAAAACAGCTGCTGGAAGCGGAGCCGTCAGGAACCAAACCGCCAATATCCGAAGAACGTAACGTGGTGCTTTCAGGAGAAAATGTGCGGGTTTGGTTTCCAGTCAAAAAAGGACTGCTGCGCCGAACCGTGGATCATATCAAAGCGGTTGACGGAATCTCGTTTACCGTGCGCCAAGGAGAAACTGTAGGGGTTGTTGGCGAATCCGGATCAGGCAAGACTACACTCGGTTTGGCCTTACTTCGACTAGAGCAAAGCAGCGGATCTATTTATTTTAACGGATGCAACATACAAGGACTTAGCTCAAGGGAGATGCAGCCGCTGCGCCGCGAGTTGCAGGTCGTATTTCAAGACCCATTTGGAAGCCTTAGCCCTCGTATGTCGGTTGGCCAGATCATTGAAGAAGGTTTGAGGGTACATGGCTTGGGGGAAACCCAGGCCAGTAGAAACAATATGGTCGTTGAAGCGCTTGAAGAGGTGGAATTGAACCCAGCCAGCAGGCACCGTTATCCGCACGAATTTTCCGGAGGACAGCGCCAACGAATCGCCATTGCACGGGCCATCGTCTTGAAACCAAAATTCATTGTCCTCGATGAGCCAACCTCCGCCTTAGACCGGTCCGTGCAAGCACAGATTGTCGACTTGTTACGCAAAATTCAGTTGGAATACGAACTCGCCTATATGTTCATTAGTCACGATCTACGGGTGGTACGGGCATTGTCGGACTACGTTTTTGTGCTTCGGGCTGGCAAAGTTATGGAGCAGGGTCCAACCGTTAACCTATTTGATAATCCTGAGCATCCCTATACCCGCGCCTTAATGGCCGCCGCATTCGATCTCGAATCTTCCGTAGAGGCGATCGAAGCGGGCGTCATCAACGAATAGAGAATGGAGACAGGCCATGACCCTAATTTTCTATTCAGCCTCTGACCGTTGGAACGACTGGGCGGAACACCTCCATCGTGAAATACCTGAGATACCATTGCGGCATTGGGACGAGACGGGCAACGACGCAGACGTTAAATTCGCCCTCGTCTGGAACCCTCCGCCGGGGCAGCTAAAGCGCCGTTTCCCAAACCTCGAATATATCTTCTCCCTCGGCGCCGGGGTTGACGCTTTATTGGACGACCCAGATTTACCCAAAAATGTGCCAGTGGTCCGCATGGTTGAGGAAGCACTCGTCATTGGAATGACTGAATATGTAGCACTTCATACGCTGCGCCTGCACCGACGGCAACGGGAACTTGAGATACAACAAGCCAAAAAAAGCTGGCACCAAATCACAACACCCCTCGCGCCCCAACGCCGGGTCGGCTTGATGGGCCTCGGAATGCTCGGCAGTGATGCGGCAAACGCTCTAACCGCGCTTCGTTTTGACGTCGCATCCTGGACCCGCACACCAAAAGAAATGGCCGGCGTGGCTAATTTTCATGGCACCAACAGTATTGATGCCTTTCTATCACGGACTGAAATCTTGATCGTCCTTCTGCCGCTAACCGATGCGACCCGCGGTATCCTCAATGCAACACTGTTTACGAAACTGACGCGTGGTGCCGGCCTGATAAATGCTGGCCGAGGAGGTCTACAAGTCGAAGCCGATATCATTGCAGCTTTGGACGCAGGCCAATTATCGGAAGCAGTACTGGACGTCTTCACGACGGAACCCTTACCACACGACAGCCCACTATGGGAACACCCTAAAGTCACAATCACACCACACAATGCCGCTATTACAGGGTCATTAACGGGTGCTAGGGAAGTCGCCGCCAACCTAAAGCGGGTGATGGAGGGTAAGCAGCCCCACAACATCGTAAATCTTAAAGCCGGATACTAAAAAAATAGTTTGGCACCTAAAACGCGCGCGTATTTCCCGCAGAGTAGATGAAAACTTTAGCAGATTAGATAGGATAGCCCGAACAATCGATCGTTTGCTACACTTAGACCTATCCAAACCGGGCAACAATCGTCGCAAAAGCAGCCCGTATTGCCATTGCCTCACCGCCGGCCGGCCTGCCCGGTCTTGACGAAGTATTCCACGCCATAATATCGAAATGCGCCCAGGGCACCCCAGAATCGACAAACTCGTTCATAAACAGCGCTGCCGTGATCGCGCCTCCCTGTGACATCTCGCCTATATTATTAAGGTCGGCGACATTGCTTTTTAGCGTCCGCCGATACGGTTTCCATAGAGGCAAGCGCCATACAGGATCGCCGACTATCGCACCGTGTTTTGCAAGATCGGCTGCCAGTTCGTCGTTGTTGGCAAACATTACGGGTAGCTCTGGTCCAAGTGCAACGCGCGCCGAGCCCGTCAAAGTCGCGAAATCAATCATCATCTCCGGTTTCTCCGCGGCACCTTCAAAAAGGGCGTCAGCGAGAATGAGACGACCCTCTGCATCAGTGTTGCCGATCTCCACTGTGATTCCCGCGCGGCTTCGCAGCACATCCATTGGCCGGAATGCATTGCCAGAAACGCTATTCTCAACCGCTGGCACCAAAACCCGTAGCCGCACTGGCAGGCCCGCCATCATGATCATCCGCGCGAGACCGAGCGCATTCGCCGCGCCGCCCATGTCTTTCTTCATTAATTTCATGCCCGCCGGCGGCTTCAGATCGAGCCCTCCACTATCAAAACAAACACCCTTACCAACGATCGTCACTTTTGGATCGTTCGCTTTCCCCCACCGAATATCTATCAAGCGCGGAGCACGATCGGATGCACGGCCTACCGCATGCACCATCGGGAAGTTCTTTCGGAGGAGTTCTTGACCAATGATGACACTAAATTTTGCCTTAAATTCGCGTGCGAGTTTACGCGCCGCCCCCGCTAGCTCCGCTGGCCCCATGTCAGAGGACGGCATGTTTATCAAATCGCGAGTCAAAGCCATCGAGCTCGCCGCCCCCAAGACAGTACCACGGTCCGCTTTAGCCGGCCAAACAAGTTCAGCCTCTGGTAACTTCATTTTCGAATAGCGGTCAAAACTGTATGTGCCGAGCGCCCACCCAAGTGCGGCATTAGTTGCTTGACTTTTAGCCATGCTTTTAGTCAGCGCGTAGCGGCCAGGTGGTAGAGTCTCGACAGCCGCGCTCCAGGACCAAACATCGTTTGCATCTTCCACCCCTAAAAGCGCGCCGGCGACCTCGCCATCGCCTCGCGGCAGCAACAGCGTTTCGCCAGCAGCAGCGGTGAAATGGGCAGCCTCTACCCAGGTAGAGGTCGTCTTATCCGCCTTCGCCAACCATGCTGTGAGACCGTCCTCGGTCAATGCTGTAAGTGGGATTGTTTTACCCGTGATGCGGGCGGCAAGATTGAACGGCAAGATTGAGCTCCTGGGATGATAAAGAGACAGACGCACTTACAAGCGAGCCGTAAATGTAAATGCGAGAGTGCTTAAACCGCAAGCCGATATCACTATAAGTTTATAAAACCGGACATATGCAATGAGATTAATGTTACATTTTTGCAGCGTCAGTAGGCGCTGCTTCTAAACAATTTTATGAATAAGCTTGAAACTTTTCTAAGAAAGGCTGGCCCCTATGAAAAACTAATTGCCATTATTTAGAATTCAGGACGGCTATAAATTACATTATGCTGATTTTTCATCTCCCGCATACCACTGTTTTAGAATATCGTGAACGGTAATTGCGGGGTCGCTAGACCGCATAACAGTGCCCATCACAGCAACACCGGCAGCACCAGCCCGACGGCAAGCATACGCGTTTGTAGCGGTCACACCACCCAGCGCAATGAGCGGGATTTTCGCTTGTTTTGCAGCTATTTTCAAACCTTCCAAACATAAAGACGGTCCATACCCAGGTTTGCTCTCTGTTGGAAATATCGGGCTGATCGTCACATAATCCGCCCCAAAAGCAGCAGCCGCACGCACCTCGCTAATCGTGTGTGCCGATACTCCGATTATTTTCTCATACCCAAGCGCAGCTCTTGCTTTGATAAATGGCTTGCCCTGCGGCAGATGAACACCATCAGCCATTGCGCCCGCTTTAAGGTCTGTATTAACAATGACCTTCGCACCAAACGGTTCAGCTATTCGCATCACAGTTTTCACCAAAGACAGACGCTCCGCCTCATTTAAACTTTTTTCGCGGACCATCATCCAACGACAACCACCCGCGCACGCCCTTTCCAGGGCTATCTCCAGAGATACCCGCACCATAGTACGATCGGTAATTACGAGCAGCGGTGGATCGGGAAGACAATTCACGTCCCGATCACACCTCTTTGCGAGCTAGATGCCTCTGCATGCCGTTTCCGCGGAATTCGTCCCGAAAGATGCGCCAATCGACCACCCTCGATCGCGTGTCGCATCGCATTAGCCATCCCAATTGGGTCACGTGCCTTAGCAACAGCAGACGCCAGCATGACACCGTCGCAACCCAATTCCATGGCCAGTGCTGCATCCGATGCTGTGCCGATTCCCGCATCGACAATTAATGGTACACTGGTCTGCGCCCGAATGATTTCCAAATTATAGGGATTTACGACTCCCATACCTGACCCAATTGGAGAGCCGAGCGGCATGATGGCTGCGCACCCAATATCCTCCAACTTGCGGCACAAAATTGGATCATCTGTGCAATAGGGCATCACGATAAATCCATCTTCAACAAGGTCCTCTGCGGCTTGCAGGAGATGCTCTGCATCCGGATAAAGGGTCTCCCGATCACCAATCACCTCAAGCTTCACCCAATTAGTTTTCAGGGCCTCTCGAGCCAATTGCGCTGTCAAAACCGCATCGCGCGCTGTGTAGCAACCCGCCGTGTTCGGCAAAATGTGAAATTCACCTGATAAAAGATCCACCACCGTTTCCGCGCCGCCCTCCAAAGAAACCCGGCGGATTGCCACGGTAACAATCTGCGCACGACTTGCCCGTATTGAATCCAACATAATCTGACTGTTTGGATAGGTCGCACTCCCAATCAATAACCGGGAATCAAAACTTTTTCCCGCAATCGTCAGTCGGTCTTTTTGACCGTTCACCATCCTAGGTCTCCCTGAATTTCATCCACCCGGAGCTGGAGTAACGATTTCAATAGCATCACCAGAACGAATCTTAGCGGCCAACCACTTCGAACGCGGTACTACATCACCGTTGATCGCAACTGCCAAAAACTGCGCAGCCGGATCGATACCTTCTGCAGCCAAAAGCTCTGCTATAGTCTCGACCGTCGAAGATTTAACTTCGCCATTGACCGAAATAGTCCAGCTCATTCGCCCATTCCTGCAGGCCGCTCAATGTAACCCGCCACATGTGATATATTGCCAAATCGCTTTGGCCCAAAGGGTTCAATACCATCTGTAAGCTCTTGAGTTAGGATATAGTGGCTCACGGCGTTCGCTGTAAGCGGTGAAAGCAAAATTCCATTGCGATGATGCCCGGTGGCAACAATCAGACCATCGATTTCCGTCGGCCCCAGGATTGGCGCATCATCACGGCTGGTTGGCCGAAATCCAACCCAAGTCTCAATTACAGGAAGCTCGTCGATACCGGGCAATACTTCCCAAGTCTCCCGCAATAAATGCAACAATCCGCCCGCCGTCAGATCCTTGTTAAAGCCTCTTTCTTCCACCGTCGCGCCGATCAGCAACCGCCCATCTCCGCGCGGCACCAGGTAAACCCCCTCTGGCGCCCATAAAACGTGCTGTAATATAGGATAGTTAAGATCCATTTTAAGCGCTAACATTTGGCCTTTTAACGGACGAACTGGCGGACGCATATCGTCTGGTATACCATTTATTTCATGTGACCAAGCACCGGCAGCTAGCACAATCGCGTCCGCATTTTCAGTCTCACCATCAACAAGAACCCCTGTTACCTTTGCCCCGGTAATATTAACCGACTCAACGGTCGTATTTTCACGCAGTTTTCCACCAGCCGACAAGAACGCGACTTTAAGCGCGACGGTAAGGGCCCGATTATCAACCTGATGATCACTCGGGCTATAAACACCTGCCCTAATACCCGGTGCTAAATACGGTTCTTTTTGGCTAACTTGCCGCGGTGTCAGCCATTCGACGTCCAGGCCCTGGCGCTTTTGGTATTCATAAGTAAAACGAAGTTGTTCAGCATCGTCTCTATTTGGTGCAACGATCAACGTGCCTTCATCGCGATAGCCAATCGACCGCCCTGTTACCGCTTCCAAATCATGCCTAAATGCTGGCCACATTGCCTGCGCGTGCGTGTTAAGCGCCAAAAGGAGCTCTTCACCAGGCTCAGCCTCAGCGCGGGCTGCGAGCATACCGGCCGCCGCCCAACTGGCACCTTTACCCGCTTCCCCTCGATCAAAAACATGCACTTCACAGCCAGCTTGAGCCAAACGCCAGCCAATACCCAAACCACAAACACCACCTCCAATGATGGCAATCTTTTGTCTCTTCATTAAGGTTGTCGGACGGTTCACGTCGGACTCCCTGCGCTGGTGCGAGCCAGATCAGGTTCCATGGGTTTACTCTCAGCCAGCTGACACCGGCACCCCAGCCTGAGGGATAAACAATACGACATCCGTAGGAAAGATAGCAAACTCTGTTGATTATGCACTTTCAAAGGAGTTTATTGAGGCAGGCACTTATCCGCATTAAAATATTATTCTTATGAGCAACGAGCCAATAGCAAATCTTGGGAAAGACGCCGAACACCATAATGCAGAGATGCATATTCGACACTTGCGCGAAACAATTGGTGTAATCCGAGGTCAACTAGAGGCAAACCGCTTCGAGAAAGATGCCGCCGTCCAGCAGGC
>CEUN01029447.1_pt1 | contig 61222 bp, 50 predicted proteins | sample 361501 | NCBI WGS metagenome assembly CEUN01 (sample SAMEA2622801, study PRJEB7988) | marine metagenome | biome: marine biome (ENVO:00000447); feature: marine epipelagic mixed layer (ENVO:xxxxxxxxx); material: "saline water (ENVO:00002010), including plankton (ENVO:xxxxxxxx)" | depth 120 m | reverse complement strand
ATACCCGCCCCGAGTCACAGGGAGCATTATGCCAAGGTAGGGCCTAAGTCACGAACACCCGCTGGTTGCACCACAAGTGACGCATTTCATGCAGGTACCGTTACGTACGAGTGTGAAGTTACCGCATTCGCCGCACGCATCACCTTCGTACCCTTTGGCTTTGGCTTCACGAATTTGATCGAAACGAGTGTCGACCTCTTCGAAAGCCGCGGCCTGGACCGCCGCAGCTGAAACTGCTGCGGTACCATCGGCAGCCACCTGGCCCTGAGAATCTATGGCTGCTGATCTCGCTATAATTTTCGTGTCTTTTTGCTCTGCGCCTCCTGAGAAAACGAGTAGTTTGGAAGATCGCATGAAGCCTGTGCTCGCGACCCTTTGGATTGCGGCAATTGCATCCGCCGTGCTTCCGTTTTCCCTATCATCTTTGTTTACGCCGTGCCCAAGAGCATCGGGTAATATATCGTCGGGTTCCGCATGTGCGAGGTCGTCGCGGCCGAGGTAGCTGATTGCGACTTCGCGGAAGATGTAGTCCAGGACGGATGTCGCCATCTTGATCGTATCGTTGCCTTCCACGATGCCTGACGGCTCAAATCGCGTGAAGGTGAAGGCTTCAACAAACTCTTCTAGAGGAACGCCGTATTGTAGGCCGATTGAAATAGCAATGGCGAAGTTGTTCATCAAGCTGCGGAAGGCCGCACCTTCCTTGTGCATATCGATAAATATTTCGCCGATTCGCCCATCTTCGTATTCGCCCGTTCGAAGGTAGACCTTATGCCCCCCGACGATGGCTTTTTGGGTGTAGCCCTTACGGCGGGTCGGGAGGCGTTGACGCTCTGCGACTTTCTCGATGACGCGTTCGACGATTTTCTCCGCTATGATTGGTGCAGCTGCAGCACGCGGAGCATCGACGATGTCATCCGTTATGTCGTCATCACTGAGCAACGCTGATTGAAGTGGTTGACTGAGTTTGGAGCCGTCACGATAAAGGGCGTTTGCTTTAAGACCTAGCCGCCAAGATAAGAGGTAAGCCTCCTTGCAATCCTCGACCGTGGCGTTATTTGGCATATTTATTGTTTTGGAAATTGCGCCTGTGATGAACGGTTGTGCCGCTGCCATCATATAAATATGGCTCTTTGCGGATAGGAACCGTTTGCCAATGCGTCCACATGGATTGGCACAGTCAAAGACCGGAAGATGTTCTTCTTTTACGTGAGGAGCGCCCTCGAGCGTCATGGCGCCGCAGCAGTAAGTATTTGCTTCTTCGATATTGGATTTAGAGAAACCTAGATACGCCAGCATATCAAAGCTGAGATCATCGAGCTGTGTACCGGATAGACCCAGGGTGTCAATGCAGAAGTCTTCTCCCAGCGTCCATTTATTAAAAGCAAATTTAATATCGAAACTACTAGCGAGTGCTCCTTCTAACGCCTCGATTGCATCTGCTGTGAAACCTTTATCTTGAAGGGTACTGTGATTAAGGCCAGGCGCATCTTTTAAGGTACCATGCCCGACTGCGTAGCTCACAATTTCCTCAACTTGGTTTTCGTCATATCCCAAGCCGCGTAATGCCAGAGGAACTGTTCGGTTGATAATCTTAAAATAACCGCCACCAGCCAGTTTTTTAAACTTCACGAGCGCAAAATCAGGCTCAATTCCCGTTGTGTCACAATCCATGATTAGGCCGATGGTACCGGTCGGCGCGATAACACTTGTCTGTGCATTGCGGAACCCATGCTTTTGGCCTAGTTTAAAAGCCGAATCCCATGCTCTGATAGCTGCTTCTGCAAGATCGTTCTGAGGGCAACTCGCGTGGTCTAACGGAACTGGTAATATTGAAAGGCCTTGATAGCCGTCTTTTTTGCCTTGTGCGGCGAGACGGTGATTACTAATGACGCGCAACATCTCTTCTTTGTTTTCGCTGTAGCGAGGAAACGTGCCGAGCTCTTCCGCCATTTCCGCTGAAGTCGAGTACGCCACACCAGTCATTATGGCTGTAATTGCGCCGCAGATAGCCCTGCCTTCGTCACTGTCGTATGAAAGACCAGACGCCATCAGCAATCCGCCAATATTTGCGAAACCTAGCCCTAAAGTCCTAAATTCGTATGATAGTTGAGCTATTTCTTTCGAAGGGAATTGCGCCATAAGCACGGAAATCTCAAGCACTACCGTCCAAAGGCGCACAGCGTGCTCGAAGGAATTGACATCGACACTCCCGTCTGCGTTTTGAAACGCCATCAAATTCAATGACGCAAGGTTACAGGCAGTATCATCGAGAAACATATATTCCGAGCAAGGGTTGGATGCATTGATCCGTCCGGTAACGCCGCAGGTATGCCATTCATTGATAGTCGTATCGAACTGAAGGCCGGGGTCCGCACAAGCCCATGCGGCGTAACCTATCTTGTCCCAAAGCTCTCGCGCTGATGTTTCGTGAGCTACAGAGCCGTTGGTTCGCATTGTCAGCGCCCAGGGACTATCTGCTTCAACGGCTTTCACGAATTCATTAGTAACGCGTACCGAGTTGTTCGAATTCTGTCCAGAAACCGTAAGATAAGCTTCTGAGTCCCAATCCGTGTCGTAGGTATCAAATTTAATTTCGGTGTGTCCCTGTCGGGCGAATTCGATGACGCGTTGAATATAGTTTTCTGGCACGGCAGCTTCGCGGGCTGCGATAATAGCTTCGCGGAGTTCTGGGTTTTTTTTAGGAATGAAACGGTCGTTGCTGTCACCCGTGCAGCAAATATTCATGATCAGATTGAGATGTTTTTCGCACATCTTAGAGCCAGCAACGAGTGCAGCGACTTTCTGCTCTTCCATGACCTTCCAGTCAATGAACTTTTCTACATCGGGATGATCGATATCAACTACCACCATCTTTGCGGCGCGGCGTGTGGTCCCGCCTGACTTAATCGCACCCGCCGCTCGGTCGCCGATTTTTAGGAAACTCATGAGACCCGACGATTGACCGCCACCGGACAGAGGCTCGCCATCGCCGCGCACTTTAGAGAAATTTGTGCCAGTACCGGAGCCATATTTAAACAGTCGAGCTTCACGGACCCAGAGATCCATGATTCCGTTCTCGGTGACTAGGTCATCGTCCACTGATTGTATGAAGCAGGCGTGTGGCTGCGGGTGCTCGTATGCAGAGTTGGATCGGGTCAACTCACCAGTTTTGAAATCGACGTAGTGGTGGCCTTGGCTCGGTCCATCGATGCCATATGCCCAATGTAAACCAGTGTTAAACCACTGAGGCGAATTCGGTGCCGCCATTTGATGGGCTAACATGTAGCGCATCTCATCGTAATAGATTTTTGCGTCGTTTTCGGAGTCGAAATACCCTCCTTTCCAACCCCAATATGTCCAAGTGCCAGCCAACCGGTCAAAGACTTGCTTTGCACTTGTTTCGCCGGTAAATCGTTTCCCTTCGGTACAGTCGGCCATGGCGTCATCATCGGGTATACAACGCCAAAGCCATTCCGGAACGTTGTCTTCACTAACGGGTTTCAGCTTTATAGGGACACCGGCCTTCCGGAAATACTTTTGCGCCATGACGTCGCAAGCAACCTGGCTCCAATTCGCCGGCACTTCGATACCGTCCGCATGAAACACGAGAGACCCATCAGGATTTCGAATTTCGCTAGTTGTTTGGCGAAATTCAATCCCATCATACGGAGATGAGTTATCTTTCGTGAAGTGACGCGTAAACCGCATTTCTTAGTACCTCCCCAACGGATGACCCTTCTTTGGCCCGGTAGAATCGTCCTAACCCTCCATCGGACGTTTCTGGTGAAATTTATTACTGCTGCCATCTTTCAGTGTTTTACCACTGGCTAATTATTGATTGGCAGCCACCCCCTATATTCAGTAGGAAAATTAGATCCTAGTCACAACTTATAGACTAATGCAATATATTTTGTAGTTATAAGTGAAAAATTTAGCAGATATTGTTTAATAAAGTATTTACTTCGCCCTTGAAGAGAAAAACCATTCTATTCTGAGTAATGGAAATACTTTGGTGCAGTTTGCGTGCAAAAACTTTGTGAATGCTGGACGCTGATGGTCGCGAATGGCATATTAAAGAGCTGATTGATTTAAAAGAAGGCGACGCCCCATGGCGACGGCAATTACCCATGTTTTAACTTGGCTTCGTGGCGAGCAAGTCGGTACGGATTCCGAGGGCAATGTGTATTATCGCGAACGCCGGATCCCCAAAACGGGTCGTCGTAGGCGTTGGGTCATTTACGATGGTGGGGACGAAGCCAGCCGGATCCCGCCGGAATGGCATGCATGGCTGCACTATACAGTCGATGAAATCCCCGACCCAAATAAAGTGGTATTGAAACCATGGCAGCAGGATCATCTTCCAAACTTGACGGGTACTTATGAAGCCTATCGCCCGCCGGGACATACGCTGGAGGGAGGCCGGCGTTCGCCGGCGACTGGTGACTATGAACCGTGGTCGCCTAATTAAGTTAGGACCATTCCTTTGACACTGGAAATCCGCAACACACTCGTTGGTTCTTTTGTTGTTATTGTCGGTGCTTTGTTACTTTTTTATTCTTCGCGCGGCAGCGTTAGCAATATGGTGGGCGGATATTATTTAAAAGCAATCTACCAAAGCGTGGACGGTGTATCTGTTGGCACTAATGTGATGCTGACTGGTATCAAAGTTGGTGAAGTCACGAAGCTCGACTACATACCAAACGGGCATCGTGTATCGTTGACCATGCGGATTAATGAAAATATCAAGCTACCGATTGATAGTGTTGCGATGATTATCAGTTCGGGCATGCTCGGCGGTAAATTTATCAAGCTCGAACCTGGGGGAGAACTCGAACATTTAGGTGAAGGCGATCAATTCGAATATGTTCAGGATGCGATTATTTTTGAGGAACTGCTGGAAAAGATTGTGCTCGATGCGGAAGCTAGGCGTATGGAGCAAATGAAAAATTCGTCTGAACAGACAATAATGCCAAAAAGTAGTCCGTTTGGGAGCCTGTTGAAATGAAGCGGAACATTATAGAGACCGTTCTTGGAGGTGTCGTACTTCTCGTCGCTGGCTTATTTCTTGTATTTGCCTACCTCGGGAGCGACGTGAGGTCAGTCGAAGGGTATAATGTGACCGCGAAATTCGATGCAATTGACGGTTTGTCGTTGGGAAGCGATGTGCGTATTGGGGGAGTGAAGATTGGCAGTGTGGTCGATCAAAAGGTTGATACCGAAGATTTTCAAGCTGTTGTGACCTTGGTGATCCTGCCCGAAGTCAAGTTGCCTGAGGATACAAAGGCCAGTATTACAAGTTCCGGACTGCTCGGCACTAAATACGTAAAACTCGAGCCGGGCGGGGCCGATGCGAAAATTATAGGCGGTGGCCAAATTCAGCACACAAAAAGTGTTGTTTCCTTGGAAGAAATGCTTGGCAAAGTCATCTTCTTGGTCACTGAATAGTTGTAGGTTCAATATATATCATGACCGTTAACCGCAAATTTTCGGTTTTGAGGCTTTACGTATGAGTCGTCATGTTCTGGCGCTTTGGGCTTTGCTTATGACCTTCTTTATGGTCGGATCAGCATGGTCTTTGGAAGGCAAGGCCGTAATTTTACAAGGCCTGGACAAAGTCACGGCGCGGGTCTCTCGACTGGAAGCGCCTATCGGTAAAAAAATAAAATTTGGTAATTTGGAAATTATCGCGCGGGCCTGTGAACGCACGCCGCCAGAGGAACCGCCCGAATCGACAGTGTATCTTGATATCACTGAAGTTCGTGCGGGCGAGGCAGTAGTTGATTTATTTCATGGTTGGATGTTCGCTTCTAGCCCCGCGCTAAATGGCCTCGAGCATCCAGTTTACGATGTGTGGGTTTTGGAGTGCCATGCGCTAGCTGCGGAAAAATCTGGTCAGCAATAATCCTTATCGCTGCAGGATGACTTCCAACTCCTCCACACTGTAGGACGTGTTAAAATTCGTTTCAAATTTTAACGCCGATGTCAGTAGTTGTCGGTATTCGGTTCTTGGAACTTCAATTGCCCCGAAACGGCTAAGATGTCTGGTTATAAATTGCGTGTCGATAAAGGCATAACCGCCGACGTTTAATTTCGTGGCGAGGTGGACAAGCGCAACCTTGCTGGCGTCCGTTTCTCGACTGAACATACTTTCACCAAAAAAGACGCCTTTCAACGATATCCCATACAACCCGCCGAGCAAGTCGCCGTCTCTCCAGCATTCGACGCTATGGCCGTACCCTTTGAAATGTAATGACGTGTATAGATCGACTATGCGGCTATTAATCCAGGTCCGTGGCCGTCCTTCTGTAGTTTCTGCGCAACCCTCAATGACGCCGCAAAAATCTTTATCGAAAGTGATCTCAAACGAGCCATTACGAACTGTGCGCCGCAAACGTCGTGGCACACGGAAATTGCTGATTGGTATTATTCCGCGCATGCGCGGGTCTACCCAAACTAATTCGGGGTCGTCCCGATCCTCTGCCATCGGAAACACACCGATGCGATAGGCGCGAAGCAGCATATCCGGTGTAAGTTCGGGCATCTCCATTGTGGTCTGTCCGTTTCGCCTTATTCATGATTTTTGTGGGCATTTTCGGCCATCCAGGCTTCCAGCCAATGGATGTCGTAATTTCCGTCTAAGAAATGAGGGTCCGCGATTAATTTTTCATGGAGCGGCACTGTCGTCTCAATTCCTTCAATTACGTATTCTTCTAGTGAACGGCGCAGACGCAGCAGGCATTCATTGCGGTTTGCGCCATGAACGACCAATTTTGAAACTAGGCTGTCATAGTATGGTGGAACCGTGTAGCCGGAGTAGAGAGCAGAATCCACGCGCACTCCAAGGCCACCTGGTGCATGGTATTCGTTAATACGTCCTGGATGCGGGGTGAAGGTGACAGGGTTTTCGGCGTTGATGCGGCACTCTATTGCGTGGCCATTATAAGAAATTTGGTCTTGTGTGAGATATAAAGGTGAACCCGCTGCAATTTTCAATTGTTCACGAACCAAGTCGATGCCATATATCATTTCGCTGATTGGATGTTCAACCTGGAGCCGGGTGTTCATCTCAATGAAATAGAACTCACCGTCCTCATATAGAAACTCGATTGTACCAGCGCTTCGATAATTGATTTTCTTTAGAGCATCGGTGACACGCTTGCCGATTTCATTCCGGCTTTTAGGATTAAGTGCGGGAGACGGAGCTTCTTCCAATATCTTTTGATGACGCCTTTGTAATGAGCAATCTCGTTCGCCAAAATGGACTACATTGCCTTTGCCGTCGCCCAATATCTGAATTTCAATATGCCGAGGATGGCTAAGAAATTTCTCCATATAGAGTGCATCATTTCCAAAGTTGGCTAGAGATTCTCGCCGGCAAATATCGATTGTCTCCTGTAATTCGCTAGCAGCTTGGGCAACTTTCATCCCTCTGCCACCGCCGCCCGCTGTTGCCTTAACAAGAATTGGATAGCCAATTTCTTCAGCGGTTTGTTGGGCTGTGATGTCCGACGAGATGGCGCCGTCTGAGCCTGGCACCACCGGCAGGTCTAATTCGATGGCGAGTCGTTTCGCTTCAATCTTATCGCCCATCGAACGAATATGTTCTGGTGATGGGCCCACAAAGACAAATCCATGTTCCTCTACTATCTCCGCAAATTCGGCATTTTCTGAGAGGAAACCTACACCTGGATGGATGGCATCGGCATCGGTAATTGTCGCTGCGGAAAGAATTGCAGCAATGTTCAAGTAGCTATCTTTCGATGCAGGTGGTCCAATGCAAACCGATTCATCCGCCAGGCGCACATGCATAGCATCGGCATCGGCGGTTGAGTGGACCGCCACCGTATGAATACCCATTTCGCGACAAGCCCGGTGGATTCGTAAAGCGATTTCGCCGCGGTTCGCAATCAGGACTTTCTCGAACAAGTCAACCTACGCCAGAACGACGAGCGGGTCGCCGAACTCAACTGGTTGTGCATCGTCAACTATTATCAACTTAACTGTTCCGGCCTTGGGGGCCTGGATCGGATTCATCACTTTCATCGCTTCAATGATCAACAGCGTTTGACCTTGCGCGACCGTATCACCCGGCTGCACAAAGGGTGGGTCACCCGGCTGTGGCGCTAGGTACACCGTACCCACCATAGGCGATTTTACTGCATTAACATCAACAATATCAGGCGCGGACTCCGTTTTGTCTATTGTGGGGGAAGGCGGCGCCGTGGCTAAGGTGACAGCCGGCGCGGTTGATCCCGTCCGCGATAACCTAATTCCTTTCCCATTGTCCGAAACTTCTAATTCCGTAAGGCCTGTTTCATCCAGGATAGCTGCTAATTCTCGAATTAGATCACTGTCTATTTTCAATTTTGTCATTCCACACTGCTATCGATGATTTGTTTCAGCGCTTCCAGCGCTAAGAGGTAACTGTTACTACCAAGCCCGCAAATTACGCCATTCGCAACTGGTGAGATGTAGGACTGGTGTCTAAACCTTTCCCTGGCGTAAACATTCGACATGTGGATTTCAATTATGGGAAGTTCCACCAGACTAAGCGCATCTAGCAGAGCGACGGAGGTGTGGGTGTATGCACCGGCGTTAATCGCAATTCCGGCCATTTTGCCGCGCGCTTCTTGAATCCAAGTAACTAATTCACCTTCATGGTTTGATTGGCGGAAATCGATTTCTAATCCCAGTTTACGAGCTTTTGAACGACACGCGGATTCGACGCCCGCAAGCGATCCGCTACCATAAATTTCCGGTTGGCGAAGTCCAAGCATATTTAGGTTAGGTCCATTGAGAACCAGTATGGTAAGTGACATGGCCCGATTTTTCCCATTTGGGCTGCAAAAAATAGTACCATCGCTTTACCGCAGTATGCACTAAAGATGCAATGCCCTACTGGTATTGCGGCTTAACAGAGATAGGAAATAGGTCTCATTTATGAAAAATTCGCAAATAGCACCTTTTGGTTCATGGCAATCACCGATCACTGCTGAGGTAATTGTTCAAGATAGTGTGCGCCTTGGTCAAATTATGGTCGATGGTGACGACGTTTACTGGAGTGAATTACGGCCGAGCGAAAAGGGTCGATCGACTATTGTAAAGCGAGACGGCGAGGGTTTTGTAGAGTGTCTTCTCCCGGAATTTGACGCACGTACTCGAGCGCATGAATATGGTGGGGGAGCTTTTTGTGTAGCCGAAGGAAATATCTTTTTTTGTAATGATGCGGACCAAAAAATTTACCGACAGCTAGAAGGGGAAAAACCGAAGCCAATAACACCTGAGGGTCCCTATAGATACGCCGATTTGATAGTCGATAGTGACCATAATCGTTTGATCTGCGTCCGTGAGGACCACTCTACTGATGGGGAACCAGAAAATTCGCTTATAGCTGTACAATTCGATGGTAATGTTGAAATTCTGGCAAATGGTGCTGATTTTTATGCAGCTCCAAAAATCTCAAAAGGTGGGCCGCACATCGCTTGGATCCAGTGGCGTCACCCACACATGCCTTGGGATGAGACAGAGCTTATTCTTGCGAAGGTTAATGGAGACGGCGCAATCGTTGCGTCCGAGCAGGTGGCTGGTGGGAATAACGTCGCCATCTTCCAACCCGAATTTGCTGCCGACGGCAGTCTTTTTTATGTGTCAGATGCCTCGGGTTGGTGGAATATTTATAGGTATGATGGCGAATTGGAAGTTTGTATTTACAGCGTTGATGCGGAATTTGGAATGCCGCACTGGGTTTTTGGTGCGCGGACGTATGATTTTAACGGACCTACCAAACTGACTGTATCCTTTCAACTCGATGGCATCTCAAAGCTCGCTGAGGTGGATATTAGCGGCGGTTCGGTTCGAACCATTCCCGTACCGCACATTGATATTTCAGGACTTAGGATCTCTAACAGCGTTGCGTATTATCTTGGTGGTTCAATGCGGGCTCCGCCTGCTGTTGTCGGAGTCGACATTAAGAACGGTTCGGTGTCATTCTCGCGGCATTCACAAGAAGTTGAAATTGATCCAAATTCAATTTCTTTGGCCCAGCCCTTAGTTTTTGGGACGGCCGATGATGAACTAGCACATGGATTTTTTTATCCACCCGCCAATTGTGAATTCGAGGGACCGGTAGGCACATTACCACCGCTTATTGTTAAAAGTCACGGTGGACCAACTGGGCAAACCTCTTGCTCCTTCGAACCGAAAATTCAGTTCTGGACTTCTCGAGGTTTTGCTGTGCTAGACGTTAACTATCGTGGTAGCACCGGATTTGGCAGCCGTTATAGAAGGCTACTTGATGGTAAATGGGGTATTGCAGATGTTGAGGACTGCGTGGCCGGTGCTAAAATGCTTGTTGCAAAAGGCTTGGTGGACGGTGATCGGATGGCAATCACTGGCAGCAGTGCTGGCGGATTTACAACGCTTTGCGCACTTACCTTTAGTGAGGCATTTATGGCCGGAGCTAGTCACTATGGAATTGGCGATTTGGAGCAATTGGCGCGCGATACACACAAATTTGAGTCTAGATACCTCGATCGTTTGGTGGGTTCTTGGCCCGAATATCAAGAGCTTTATCGAGAGCGTTCGCCACTTCAGCATACCGACCGACTATCATGCCCCGTCATATTTTTCCAAGGCACCGAGGACAAGGTTGTACCGCCCAATCAGTCGGAAGCGATGGTCGAGGCGCTCCGCGCAAAGAATATCCCGGTCGCGTATGTCTTGTTTGAAGGCGAAGGGCATGGGTTCCGCCAAGCGGAAAATATGCGCCAGGCATTGGAAGACGAATTGTCATTTTATGCCCAAGTATTTTCCTTCAAGGCCGCTGATAATATCAATGAGGTGGCAATAGAGAACTTTTAGTCGGGGATTTTGAAGCCACATTACATTCATTGACATGTTCACTTTATTGATCTCCAAATCAGGCGATAAAAGGCTATTGCATATTGAGTTCTCGTTTATTCTCGGATTGAGATAGGCAGTTGTGTCGGCAATAAATTAGCAGCCAACCGTGAATATTTATAACAGTTCGATGGCTGCTGCCTGATCGATTGGCATAGCTTCCTAATTGGAAGGAAGGGTAGTCGTAGGAATGGTCGACCCATCGCGACTTTAATATTTGTGTTTTCACTGGTTCTGCTTTGCGCCGACGGCTACAGGACGGCAATAAATGCGTTTGTTCTTTAGTGCATTGCATAGGGTACGCGCCGCTTCGTAACTACTAAGGGGCCCCGCATAGATGCGATGAAACCTGCCTTTGGGCCCAAGATCTACGGCTTCAATTGAAGCGCTTAGTTCCTTTAGAATATTATTGTGGTGCTGCCATAGCGTTTTAAGATCTTTCTCAGCATTTGAGAGTTTCTTAAATGATGAAAGGTGAAGACGCCATACGGAAGATGAAGTGAGTTTTTCTTTGTTGCTCTCGACTATAGATGACTTTGGCGCAGATATTGTGCCTGCGCTTTTGTCAGCAAATGTATTTTGGGTTTGGTTCTTCGACACGTTAGTTTTGTTGACTTTGTTAGCAGGCTTATCAAGTTCATCCGTTTTTCCCGCCTCAGTATAGATGAGTGTCACTTGTATGAATTCAGGCAGACGGTCTCTCGACATAGCCGAATTTTTAAAAAAACCAAGGCCTATATTAAGCGGCGACCATGGGTTGGGGATTGTTGATAATGTTTCGGTACCTTTATAACCACTTTCTGTTTCGCATTTGATCTCAAACGGAGCGGCGGAGGTCGGTACGACTATATCCGCGGGCGCACTTGCCTGCATGTTAAATCCGTCACCTTTGATGTTGCAATGGGCGTCCACCGGATATGTCTCAATGCGAAGCGGATTTTGCCCTGAGGAATGCGGCGAACTGCAACCGGCAATGATGTTAAGGAAAATAAGGGTAGAGATGGGAATATGTTTCCAGCGCATCAATCGTCCTATTTTTGCGGGTTTAGCGACCAAAAAATTCCGGAACGGATTTTTTTTCAAACGCACGGCACCCGGCCCGGAAGTCCTCAGTATCATAGCAATCGAAACCTTCTTCAATCTCCGAATCTGTAAGAGTTTCTGGATTGAGAAGGCGGTATATAAATTTTTTATGCCAACGCGCAGATAATGGTGCGCCATCCGCAATTCTCCTTGCATATTCACGTGCTGTAGCAGCCAATTCATCGTCGGGCACGACATGATTAATAAGCCCCATACGCAAGGCATCTGCTACCGGAAAGACATCTCCGACCAGTAATATTTCAAGTGCCACATTCGCACCGAATTTTTGGACGAGAGGCCTCATTTCCTCATGGGCTTCGACAAGACCAAGTTTTTTTACTGGCACGCCAAATTTGCTTGAGAGGCCGCATATTCTGATGTCGCAGCAGGAGGCGATTCCCATACCGCCGCCAACACATAAGCCATCAATTTGGGCGATCACCGGATGCCGGCAATCAATCACGGAATTGAAAGCATGGGTCATCAATTTACCGTAGATTCGTGCAGATTTCTTATCTTTCCGAGTTGTCTTAAATTCTTTAATATCCGCACCAGCGGAAAAAGCACGTCCGCCTGCACCGCGGATAATGACGCAACGCAAATCTTTATCTGCGTCGCATTCGTTAAAAACTTTGCTTAGATCGCGCCACATGCTTCCGCTCATCGCGTTTAAGCGACCAGGCTTGTTTAGCGTGACGATAGCAGTGTTTCCGTCTTTTTCCAAATAAACCAAATTTTTCATTTGGGAGCTTCTTTCCTATCTTTGAAAGCAACAATGATTTGCACTTGTCAGATAAATTTTAGTGATACTCTAACCACCTGCTCGGAATTGGGCGATAATTCGTTTAATGTCGGCCGTATCAATTGCGCCTGGGACTATGGTGCCTTCGATGATGAGAGCCGGCGTGCCTCGAATTCCAAGTTTATTTGCCAATTGTTTTGTCTCATCCAGATAGGCATCGATAGCCGGATCTTTCATATCATGCCGTAACTTATCGATATCTAATCCTAAGTTTTTCGCTGCGGCCATGATTTTGTTTTCTGATAGGCGTCCACGTTCGCGCATGATAGCAATATGTAGATCTAAATATCGGGCCTGCTTATTTGCTGCCATCGCAGCGCGGGCAGCAATCCGAGATCCGGGGCCGAGAATTGGAAGCTCTTTCCAAACAACGCGAACTTTCTTATCACTTTGCAATAATTCAATAATTGAAGTCAGCGTCCGTTTGCAATACCCGCATTGATAATCGAAAAATTCTACAACTGTAATGTCACCATTTAAATTACCTGATACGGGCGTCATAGGATGGTGACGAAGAGCCTCTCGGTTTTTGCTCAGCGCTAGCCTTGCCAAGTTTTCTTCTTCAGCTTGCCGACGTGCGCGTAGAATTTGGATTGCTTCTTCGATAACTTCGGGATTTTCCAGCAGATACCCTCGCACAATTTCTTCAATTACCGATTTGTTGTTTTTATTTTTGGCTGTTGTGTCTGGCAAAGCGGCATTGGCAAAAATTGTTAATCCCGCGAGTATGGCGGCAAATTGTACTATTTGTTTTGTTAGTCCCACGCCAATGTTCCTCAGTAGATTCGTGACTAAGACGTTGTGCATCTGCGTCCGTTAAGCTTATAGCGTCAATACTAATAGCTATGATCAATTGACTTCTTGAAACGAATTTTCAATGTCTTGGGCTCGGAACCAGCCTGGTGATCCTTCCGGTAACTTTTTCATCGCGCGTTTTGAATGGGATAGTGCGCGTACCTTATTTTGACGTAGCATAGCCTCTTCAGCCAAAGCTAATGATGCCTTACCAGAGTTGCCCAGTCTGCCTTCAACTGTTGCTAGGAATCGCCAAGCGCTTGCTATCTCTGGTTCGTATCTCAACGCATCGATTAAATTATTGCGGGATTTGACTAGTTGTTTTCTGCTGCCAATTTCAAGCTGCAACTGGGCAAGATTAATTCTTATGAGCGCTGCCCAAGGCAATAAATTAAGCGCTTTTTTATAGGGTGCGATTGCATCTCGTATATAACCACCCTTTTTAAGCAGGTCCCCTTTTAATTCGTGTAGAAATGGGTCCTCGGATGATTTAGCTATTAAGCCGTCGACAATCGACACGGCGTGACTAATTTCTTGATCTTTTGCCAGCGCTATCGCTCGTGCATACTGGGCGCCAATATTTTGGTTTTTGGCTCCATATTCTTGTAACGTAATTTCACTGGGGTTGATGAACCCTTTGAGTTTTCCCCGCATTCGATCATGCATGCTCTCGAGCTGTGGATTTGATTTCAAGTTGCTGTACTTCGAGTTTGCCACGTGTTCACGGACATGTTTTATACGAGCGGCTGTTAACGGGTGAGATCGTATGTAAGGATTTTCGCCAGCAGAGAATATTTTTTCCTGTTGGCTCAACAATTCAAGAAAATTAAGAAGTCCTTTTGCAGATTGGCGGGTCGATTCAAGCAATAACAGCCCGGACTGATCAGCTGATCGCTCCATTGTCCGCGTATAAGCGAGAAAGGAGCGCTGTGATACCGATGAGCCGATTAAATTACCCGCAACCAAGGCTTTGCTCGAACCTGTTGCGATCGCGGCAGCACCTCCTAAAACATTCGCGAGTATTGACTGGTTTGAAGCGTCTTTCAATCCACGGTGTAATCGTGATAGATGGCCTCCAGTGATATGACCGATTTCGTGAGCAAGAACGCCAATGACTTCGCCCGGTGTTTTAGCTTCCATTAATAATCCGCTGTGTATAAAAATTTTTTTTCCACCTGCCACAAATGCATTGAGATTGCGATCATTAATAATTTGGACACTGACGCTACTCGGATCCAATCCGGCTGCTTTGAAGAGTGGCGCGATATAGACACGAATGGTATTTTCAATTTCCGTATCGCGAATCAAACCGAGCCTGTCTTGAGCGGAAGCTATCTTTTCAGTGGAAAAGACGCCAAGCCAGATGGCAAATAGTGCAATTAATCGAATTAGAGAAAAAAAGCGATTCACAGCAATGATATTCCAATCAAGTGAAACCTTAGCTGGGGTTCTCCGTCTGCGCAATTGGCTAACTTTAGGCGGTGTTTTAGCAATAGGGCTCAGCGGGTGTGGCGACTTTGATATTACTAAGCCAATAACCTCGATAAAACGAGCGACGGGGACAGAAATTAATGAAAAAAAAATGACTCCAAGAATTTTTGGACTTGTAGCAAGTGATGATAGGGTCGCCGTTGCCGTAGGAAATAGCATAATTCGGCAAGGTGGTTCGGCCGCCGATGCGGCCGTGGCTATGACGTTCACTATGGGTGTTACTTTACCTTCACGTGCGAGTTTAGCAGGCGGTGGAGTTTGCATCGTAGGTGGTCGCGAAGGAAACCAGGTACAAGTGCTTGATTTTTTGCCGCCGGCGAGTCGTGCACGGTCCGCCGATAGCGATCGATCGACCGCGGTTCCAACAATGGTTAGGGGAATGGCGGCTTTGCATTCGGAATACGGTAAGAAGACATGGCGTCAATTATTGGAGCCAGCGCGGAGATTTTCGCGGGATGGATTTATTTTAACAAAAAGTTTTTCTGATGATTTGGCAGCTTTGGCGACCCCTTTATTTGCGGACCCGGTATCTCGCGCTGTTTTTAGTGTAGGAGATGGAAAACCAGTTACGATGGGGCGGCGTCTTCGACAGATTGAACTTCATACTGTACTTGGTCAGATTGCGGGAAGAGGGGCCGGTGATTTTTATAGCGGAATTCTCTCACGTCGATTGGTCAAATCGGTTGCCGAGGCGGGCGGCACGCTCGATCCTATTGAATTAAGAGATTACTTGCCCAAATGGAAAAAACCGATTTCAGTCCAAATTGGCTCTAAAATTCTGCATACGTCTCCGCCGCCGGCAAGCGCTGGGATCGTGGCCATGCAAATTTTGCAAATGGCGGTCGCAACAAATGGCAAAGCCGATAAATCAGAAGCCGGCCAGGGCCATTTATTTGCAGAATCCACCCGACGCGCTTTAATCGATCGGCTGAAGTGGCTGGGCAATGATTTTGGTGAAAACGCTTTGATCGAACCGCGTTTAACTTCGGCGCACTCAAAGCGATTAATGGCAAATTTTGTTGCTGATAAATCATCGGCTTCCAAAGAGCCAATTGGTAGAAAGAAAAATGTTCGCGAGCTTGATGCAAGTACTTCGTTTGTTGTGGCGGATGGGAGTGGCCTTGCGGTTGCCTGTACACTGACCATGTATCACTTATTTGGCACTGGCCGCATGGCACCTGGTCTAGGTTTGGTTCTCGCGGCCGCGCCAGGAGAAAATGGACGTAATGCACTTCCCTTGGGACCGATCATATCCACTGGGGCAGAGCATGGTCGTTTGAAGCACGTCTTCGCGGCGTCTGGCGGCGACACGGCGGCGACGGGCATGGCAAACATGCTTTTTCGAATTTTTGAAGTTAAAGAGAAACTTACGAGTGCTGTCCGTTCAGCCCGTCTTCATCATATCGTGGCCACAGGCGAGACTGCTATAGAAGATCGAAAACATGGGAACAGGCTAAATGGGTTAATTTCTTTTGGCCATAAAATAAAAAGGTTGCCGAAGATCGGCCGCGTTAATGGGATTTCATGTCCCGCTGGATTACCGTCGGGCACAGCACCTGATTGCGAGGTTGTTACAGACGTGCGTGGTGACGGTTCAGCCGTAACGATTAATTTGCTACTGCAGGGAAAATAAATATGCCGCTTAAGGTTTCGGGGAGGGGGAACATTCCAGCCTTCATTGTTATGGATGTGATGCAGGCGGCAGCCGAACGGGAGGCGTCATCGGAAGCCGTCTTTCATATGGAAATTGGGCAGCCGGGAACGTCGGCACCCCAAGGTGTCCTAACGGCAGCTAAACAGGCGATCGATGATAATCGTCTTGGGTATACCCTTGCCCGCGGGATTCCGGAACTCCGTACTGCGATTGCCGAAAACTACAATCTAAGCTACGGCGTGAATGTTGATCCGTCGCGAATTTTTGCGACGACTGGATCGTCAGGTGGTTTTGTTCTTTCGTTTCTGAGCGCTTTTGATCCTGGTGATCGGGTTGCAATGGCGGCACCGGGGTATCCTTGTTATCGAAATATATTGTCGGCCTTTGGAGTTGAACCAGTATTGATTTTGACCGAAGCTGAACATCGATATCAGCCAACACCGGATCTGTTAGAAAGTTTAGTACGCGAGCAGGGGCCAATTGATGGTCTTATTATTGCGAGCCCTTCAAATCCGACCGGGACGATTATCGATGCGGAGTGTATGGCGCAACTCCACGCCTACTGTAGTAGCAACGGTATCCGTCTGATATCAGATGAGATATATCATGGTATTACCTATGCAAACCCGGCGGTTAGCGCGCTCGAATTCGATAGTAATGCGATTATTATTAATAGTTTTTCAAAGTACTTCTCAATGACAGGTTGGCGTTTGGGATGGATGGTAGTTCCGGAAGACTTAATTCGCTCTGTTGAATGTATGGTTCAGAATCTTTTTATTTCTGCTCCAACCTTGTCACAGATTGCAGGAGTTGCTGCCTTTGACTGTCGTGCGGAACTTGAAGGGAATATCGCAAATTACGCGGCCAATCGAGCCCTATTGCTGGAGCAGTTGCCGAAGATGGGTTTCAATCGCCTTGCTCCAGCTGATGGTGCCTTTTATATCTATGCGAACGTTGCGGATTTTACCGACAATAGCAAATCGTTTTGCCGCCGGATACTGAACGAGACTGGCGTTGCGATTACGCCTGGTATGGATTTCGATCCTGATCGAGGAAACCGTTATGTGCGGTTTTCCTTTGCATCACCTCACGAAGAAGTGTTGGGTGCCGTTAAGGCCTTGAAAGAGTGGTCTTCGTAGCATCATATTCGACGACGATTTGGGCAACCTCGTAGTTTAAGGCTTCGAAAGCCGCTTGTGAGCCGGCGAGATAAAAATTCCACATGCGCCGGAACCGTTCGTCATAGCGATTATGATCTAGTGCGGGGTACGCAGTACTAAAACGCTCTCGCCATAATTCTAGTGTGCGCGCATAATTTTGGCTTTTGTGAATAAAGGGCGCACTTACAAGTTTTAAACCTGCCGACTCGGCAGCTCCCACCATGTCTTCAACACGGGGAATGAAGCCACCTGGAAAGATATATTTATTAATCCAGTCATTTGTTCGCGATGCATTTTTCTTGACGATACTATGAATTAACGCGCGTCCATCACATTTTAGCATTCGTCGGATCGAATAAAAATATTCAAGAAATTGTGCTTTTCCTACGTGCTCGAACATACCAATTGATATGATCCGATCGTAAACTAGTGAATTTTTCAAAGCATGATCGCGATAGTCACAGAGTTCATAGCGAATCCTATTCCTGTGTTTTTCTGGCACTCTTTCAATAGCGAGCTGTAATTGTTGTTCGGAGAGTGTGATCCCTACGGCAAAGGCGTTCCGGCCAGCAATTTTCCGGGTAACTGCTCCCCAGCCGCAGCCAATATCTAAAACTTGCGATCCTGGCATTACATTCAGCCGGTCGAGACTTATGTTAAGTTTATTAATTTGTGCATCGGCCAAATTCTGGGCTTCGGTCTGGAAAAATGCGCATGAGTATAACATTTCGTCATCTAGGAAACTTGAATACAGGTCGTTTCCGATATCGTAGTGGTGTGATGCGTTATTATGGCTGCGCTTAGACGTGTTCGCTCGGAACACCTCATCGAAAGCTGTTCGGACCCTGCTGAGTCCCCGCATGAAGCGCGTTTCTTCGAGTAAGGCGTCGTTCCGTAATAGTATGCCGATGAACTCAACTAAATCTTCATCGCGAATATCTAAATTGCCGTCGACATACGCTTCACCAAATGCAAGGTCCGGATGCATCAATAATTTTAGTATCGAGGATGGGCGGTTTATGCTGACAGCGATTGGTGGACTTTTACCTACACCCAAAATAAAAGGCGGGTTTTCTTTAAGAGTTAATTCTATACGACCCTCACCAACAAATTTACCAATGAACGAGCATAGAAGGCCGAGGGCAATCGATGATTTCGGCCTAGCAGTTACATTTTTTACAGAGCGGTCATCCGTATTAGCTCTCTTCTTTGTTTTGGTATCGTCCACCATTTTTGCAACTCAGAATTGCTAGTAGCAAACAATTTCATCTCTCACTAAGTTCCCAGGTTAAGATGACTTATTTTTGACGTCAATCCTCGTTGTGTTTTGTTTTGGTTAGGAAAAAATTTCTGTCTCTATGACTTTTTGTTCAGAGATTTAGCTAACTCACTACCCGTTGCCACCAACCTCGCCTTGGAGGCTTGGTCGATACCGGCGTTTCTTCGTCCGAAACATCAGAATTTTTCTCAGGAATCGTTTCATGGGACGAACCCGAAGGTGTCATAGTAACTTCCACATCTAACATATCGTCAGAAACTTTTGACCTCACCTCTGCTGACTCGGTCGCGTTAGCGTTATTTTCGGTTTCTGCGGTGACGTTATCCTTGATCGAGCGGGCTGGTTTTAAGCTATCTTTGCTCTCTTCCGTCGCCTTTGGTGCGCGCCGACGACGAGGCCGCCGAGGTTTTGTTTGTTCTTCGAGCTTCTTCTCTGTCGTTTCAGCCTCATCAGCACCTTCTGAATTTTCCTTAGCGATTTCGGACGTCTCGGATATGTTCTCTTGTTCAGCTGCGTCAGGGTTGACCGCGGTCTGCCTATCATCTCCAATTCCGCTTTCAATTTGTTCCCCAGTATTACGATTGCGTCGACGGCCACCGCGCCTGCCGCGGCGGCGGCGGCGTTTTATTGGCTCACCATCTTCCGTTCGTTCCTCGTCATTTATTTGACTGGCGCCTTCGCCTTCCGTCTTATCGTTGTTATCATTGCTAGACATTTGTTCTGGCGAAATGGGTGAGCCCTCGATTTGATTACTGCGCCGGCGACGCCCACGGCGTCGTCGCTTTACGCTTTCTTCACCTTTTTCGTTTTCTGCTGGCGAAGACTTGCTGCCTGTGGGCTTATCGGTTTCGCCATCGGCCCTTTGTATAACCTCAATTTCCCAGCTTCCACCCTGCGTATTGCCGTTTGTTTTAATTGTGACACGGAGACTGTTGCGCTCCTCTAGTTCGCTCAATAGTTGGCGTTTTTGGTTGAGCAGATAGAGTGCGACTTCGGACGATATACTAAGTTCGATCTCAGAAGCCTTTTGGCGAGCGGCCTCATCCTCGACGGCGCGGAGTACCTGTAAAGCCATCCAGTCCGTCGACTGAATATAACCAGTTCCGTTACAATGTGGGCAAGGATCACCAGTAATCTCTATAACACTTGCACGTAGTCTTTGACGTGACATCTCTAGAAGTCCAAACGGGCTGATCCGTCCAATTTGGATTCTTGCGCGATCGTTTTTTAGCGCTTCCTTGAAGCGGCGCTCTACCGAGAAGTTATTTCGGTTGTCTTCCATATCGATAAAGTCGATTACGATAAGGCCGGCCAAATCACGCAGCTTGAGCTGGCGAGCAATCTCTTCGGCCGCTTCGCTATTGGTCTTTAGTGCAGTTTCTTCTATGTGACGCTCTCGGGTGGCACGGCCTGAGTTGACATCGATTGCAACCAATGCCTCGGTCTGGTGAATGACTATATACCCACCAGAGCGAAGCTGAACTGTCGGATTATGAATGGTTTCGAGGAGATTCTCCGCTTTATACTCTTGAAAAATGGGCACGCCGTCTTTTGCATATTTCTTTACCTTTTTGGCGTGGCTTGGGATCAGCGTCTTCATGAAGTTTTTGGCGGTTTTATATCCGGAATCACCGTCCACCAATATTTCTTCTATTTCCTTGGCGTATAGATCGCGGATTGTCCGCTTTATGAGATTACCCTCCTCGTAGATGAGCGAGGGGGCGGTGGAGGCGAGTGTTAGGTCTCGAATATCGTTCCAAAGACGAATTAGATAGTCGTAGTCGCGTTTAATTTCCGCTTTTGAACGTTCAGAGCCGGCTGTTCGCAAAATAATTGCCATGCCTGTGTCAATATTGAGGCCATCAATGATGGTTTTTAATCGTTTGCGGTCTCGCGCATTTGTAATTTTTCGGCTAATTCCGCCCCCCCGTGAGGTGTTGGGCATAAGGACACAATATCTGCCAGGTAGTGAGAGGTATGTCGTAAGTGCCGCACCTTTCGTTCCGCGTTCTTCCTTGCCAACTTGCACCAACAGAATTTGACGTCGCTTGATAACTTCTTGAATTTTGTAACGGCGCTGTAATGACACACGTTGGCGTTCAACGTGCTCAAGGTCGTCACCACCCATCGTCTCGATAGGGGCACTATTTTCGCTTCCTTCATCCTCTGACGTCTCTGCTTCTTCGGCAATCAGCGCTTCGCGATCCGCAATCGGAATTTTGTAGTAGTCCGGATGAATTTCGTTGAAGGCTAGAAAGCCGTGCCTGTTGCCGCCATACTCGACGAATGCCGCCTGCAGAGACGGTTCTACGCGGGTGACTTTGGCAAGGTAGATATTTCCCTTGAGAGGGCGCTTATTAGCAATTTCGGCGTCGTAGTCGACGACCCGATTTCCATCCATGACTACGACACGAGTCTCTTCTTCGTGCGCAGCGTCTATTAGCATTTTTCTTGTCATCAAAAGACTCCAATGCGCAGCCTTCGAGCACCAATAATCTTCGTTTTGATACACACCTGCGCGGTTTGTGGGCGGGCGAAGTCTTCGACGCGAGAATGCTTACGCCTTGCGGCGTTGATAAGCCTCGCGGACACGCCATAATTTCGGTGCTGTTACCCGCTGGCGATAATGACTTCAACCTATTCATAAACAGTTCGTATTCGCTTCTATTGTTTTCCGTGTCGGTCGTCGGTTTTTGCTCAGACTTCTGTTGAAGCTGGCAAACGTACAGGACGTGTAACAGAACAACATTCTATCCGACCGACAATTTTAAAAAATTGCTCCCGGAGGATACGCCTTAGAGATAGTATTCGACAATGCGGAATTTTGGAATTGTGCAGAAGTGAAAAATTATTGCGCTTTTTCAATTGAACCTCGCCCGTTGGAAAAGGTATATGTGGGTTCGTCTGCGGGGATAGATGCAAGGTATTTACTTAGAGCGGTTAGAATCGTGAATTTAGTTCTCCGATTCGGTCTTTCTTTTTTATTTTTTACCCTGTGGATAAGCGGTGTTCAGGCGACGCCGACGGAAGTGACAAATGTTCGTATTGGCGTGCATGGGGAGAAGACACGCATCGTCCTGGATACTAACGAGAAATTCTCTTATCGCGTGTTTTTGCTCTCCAACCCTTACCGGGTTGTCATTGATTTACCAAAGATATCCTGGCGAGCTCCTTTTCAACGCTTAAAAAAACCACGAGGAGCCATCGCCAATTATCGATTTGGATTGTTTCGTCCAGGCAATAGCAGGGTGGTTGTGGATGTAACGGGACCGGTCAAAGTCGTGCGTCACGCTTTTTTGGCCGGAAGGGGGAAGAATCCAAGCCGATTTTTTCTTGATTTGAAGCCGGTCGATGCCGAGACATTCGAACAATTCAAGAATGATGTCATTGCCCAAAACTGGACTAAAGGTAAAACACCGAACTCAATCCCCCGTGTTGTATCAAAAGCAACGGATCGGAAAAATGATCGCAAAATTATTATGATTGATCCGGGCCATGGTGGGGTAGATCCTGGGGCAATTGGGCCTCGTGGGACCTTTGAAAAACGAGTCACTCTAAAAGTCGCGAAGTCGGTCAAATATGCATTAGAGGCGAGCGGTCGGTATATTGTTCGGCTGACCCGCGACCGGGATATATATTTGCCGTTGCGAGACCGTTTCAGAAAAGCCGAAAGTGTTGGTGCGGAGCTATTTATCTCGCTGCATGCCGATACGATCAAAAATCGGCGAATTCGCGGTGCATCGGTCTATACCTTATCCGAAAAGGCATCAGATTCCGAAGCTGAAGCCTTAGCATTAAAGGAAAATCGTTCCGATGTAATTGCGGGGGTCGATTTGACGAAGCAGTCGGATCCGGTGGTCGCATCGGTCCTAATAGATTTGCGCCAACGTCACACTTTGGACCAATCAGCACATTTTGCTCGTTTCATGGTCGATAATTTAGCCAAAGACATTCGATTGCTTCGCAACACACACCGGTTTGCTGGTTTCGCCGTGTTGAAGTCGCTGGAGGTACCATCGGTTTTGGTGGAGCTGGGATATCTCTCTAACCGTGAGGATGAAAAAATGCTTCGGACAAAAGCGTTCCGAAAGCGTGTTTCGAAGGCGATACTCCGAGCGGTTGATAAATTTTTCGCGCGATTAAATCGGATCAGCAAGCCATAATCTTGCCTTAATGTTCCTTTAACAAGCAAAGAATTTAGAAATTTTATTGGGACCGTTAGGGCCCTAATTCGAAGATGCGATATCTTTTCAAGTTGACGGTATTTTCTCTCGCAACTGTTATTTTTCTTGGAATTGTTGGTTTTACGTCGGCGGTAGTCGCGCTTTGGCACTACGGACGGGATCTTCCGGATTACAAGAAATTAGCTGATTATGAGCCACCAACAGTAACCCGTATCCATGCAGGAGACGGATTGTTAATAGCAGAGTATGCTAAAGAACGACGGGTATTTGTGCCTATTGAAGCGATGCCCCGAAAGTTGATCGAAGCCTTCATTGCTGCGGAAGATAAAAATTTTTATGATCATCCCGGTATTGATTTCATTGCTTTGGCCAGGGCGATGATAACGAACGTTAGGAATTTAGGTACGAGCCGCCGTCCTGTTGGAGCATCAACAATTACGCAGCAGGTTGCCAAGAACTTCCTGCTAAGCAACGAGGTATCGATCGAACGCAAAATTAAGGAGGCGATTCTAGCTTTTCGAATTGAACGAGCATTCTCAAAAGATCGAATTTTAGAGCTATATCTGAACGAGATTTATCTTGGTTCTGGTTCCTACGGATGTGCGGCAGCGGCACTTAACTATTTTGATAAATCGCTTGGTGAGTTGACTGTTTCTGAAGCTGCATTCTTGGCAGCGCTGCCAAAAGCGCCGAATAACTACCATCCTATCCGTAAACGGCAAGCTGCAGTCCGGCGCCGGAATTGGGTGATTGGCCGGATGTTTGATGAGGGATTCATTGACCTTGAGACCGCGCGAGAGGCGCGACGGGAGTTCTTAGAGGTCCGAAATCGCCGTATCATAAAAATTGAAGAAGCTGATTTTTTTGTCGAACAGGTTCGACGTGATTTAATCGAACATTACGGCGAAGTGGGTGTCAATGAAAGGGGACTTTCGGTCCGAACGACACTTGACACTAGACTGCAAAAATTCGCCGAAAGAGCTCTGCGTGAAGGTTTGATAAGCTACGATAAACGCTACGGGTGGCGCGGTCCTATAGCGAAAATCAGTATAGAGAATAATTGGTTCGCACGTTTAAACCGTATCCGCCAGCCTGTTGGTGTTCGCGGTTGGCAGCTAGCAGTCGTACTGTATTTGCATGAGCATTCGGCAGAACTCGGATTTAAGGATGGGTCGCGCGGAACCTTGCCTTTCGCCGAAATGAAATGGGCTCGAAAGTTTGTTAAATGGGGTAAACGAGGTGAAAAATTTTCAAAGGTTGGCGATGTTTTGAACGAGGGTGATGTCATCCTCGTTGAAGAAGGTCGGGAAAATCTGAAGGCTCAGGATGTTAAACAATATGAGCATTTAGACGGGACGTATTCGTTGCGGCAAATACCAGCGATAAATGGCGCGTTAGTTGCGATGGATCCGCACACGGGACGGGTTCTCTCAATGGTAGGAGGATTCGACTATGCAATTAATCAGTTCAATCGTGTTGTACAGGCCAAGCGGCAACCGGGATCTGCTTTTAAACCTTTTGTGTATTTAGCGGCGCTGGACAATGGATATACCCCATCGACAATGATTCTCGATGCGCCATTTGTCATCGATCAAGGTCCGGGTCTCGGCAAATGGAAGCCGGCGAATTATACGCGGAAGTTCTACGGACCGAGTCCAATGCGGCTAGGGGTTGAAAAGTCACGCAATTTGATGACCGTACGGTTGGCAGGTGCAGTGGGTATGTCGACTATAGCTGACTACGCCCAGCGTTTCGGTATTATCGAAAATATGCCACAACAATTATCGATGGCGCTTGGGTCCGGTGAGACAACTTTACTGCAACTTACCTCCGCATATGCGATGCTGGTAAATGGCGGCAAACGCATTCAGCCCTCCGTAATCGATCGCGTACAAAACCGCCATGGCAAGACGGTATTGCGCCATGACAAAAGGCCATGTTCTCGATGTAATACGCCAGCTTGGAATCAGGCCCGGGCGCCCAAAATTCCAGATGAGCGTCCGCAAGTGGTAGATTCGGTAAGCGCGTATCAGGTCGTTTCAATGCTTGAGGGCGCCGTGAAACGTGGTACTGGCCGCAGAATCAATTCATTGGTGTGGCCGCTCGCAGGTAAAACAGGCACAACAAATGAAAGTAGAGATACATGGTTCATCGGATTTTCTCCGGATTTGGTCGTGGGTGTGTTTGTTGGATTCGACACACCGGTGCCATTAGGGCGTCGAGAAACAGGCTCGTCTGTCGCGGCGCCGATCTTTAAATCCTTTATGGCAGAAGCCTTAAAAGGAAAACCACCAACCCCGTTTCGTATACCACCCAATGTGCGGCTGGTCCGAGTGGACCCGCGGACTGGACGGCCAGCTGGTGCCGGTGATAGACGCGTGATCTGGGAGGCTTTCAAATCTGGCACAGAACCAAGTGCGGATATCGCAACGACTATTATAGAAGGTGGTTCTGATATTGTGGAGCCGGCCGCACGAGGGTCGGCTTCGAATGTTCGACCAGTGTCGGCGGGTGACTTATATTAGAGGCAAAATAGACTAAGGAGGCCTTGCGTCAGACGTTGGCAATTCGTAAACGAATGAGCAAGGGAACCGTTAACGGAGACAAAAATGCGTGCGGAAGCGCAGGCGTTAATTGATAGTACAAAGCAGTCTTTAGTTCTGCTGAGGAGGCATCTTTGACTACGATGCAGCAACTCGTCGACTAGAAGAGTTGAACTCGCTCGCCGAAGACCCCGATCTTTGGAACGAACCGGAAAATGCGCAAAAAATTATGCGTGAAAGAACCCGACTTGAGAAGCGTATAACGGGATACGATATGCTTGTCCGGGAATTAGATGAGAATACCGAACTGATTGAACTAGCCGAGGCGGAAGGCGATCAACAAATATCGATTGAGGCCGAAGAGACTTTGGCGCGGCTAAGCAAGAGTGCTGAGAAGCAACAAATTGAGAGTCTTCTCTCCGGCGAGGCTGACGCCAATGATTGCTATCTCGAAGTGCACGCTGGCGCTGGTGGAACGGAATCTCAGGATTGGGCCGAGATGCTATTGCGTATGTATCTTCGTTGGGGCGAGCAACATGGTTACAAGGTCGAATGGTTCGAAGAGTCTGCAGGCGAAGAGGCTGGGCTCAAATCTGCAACAATTCGGATTAATGGAGAGGATGCATATGGCTGGCTAAAGACAGAGACAGGTGTTCATCGTTTGGTGCGAATTTCACCCTATGATGCGGCGGCGCGGCGGCATACCAGCTTCGCTTCGATCGGAGTTTACCCTGTGATTGATGATACAATCGAAATTATCATCAATGAAAAAGATTTGCGAGTTGATACCTATCGCGCGTCGGGGGCCGGAGGGCAACACGTTAACCGGACGGATAGTGCTGTGCGCATTACGCACATTCCCACCGGAGTTGTCGTGCAATGTCAGAACGATCGTTCTCAGCATAAGAATCGGGCCACGGCGATGAAGATGATGAAGGCCCGTCTATACGAAGCCGAGCTTAAAGCGCGCGAAGACGCAGCTCAAGCTGAGCACGAGGCAAAGACTGATATTGGTTGGGGCCATCAAATTCGTTCTTATATTTTGCACCCCTACCAGATGGTCAAGGACCTGCGAACAAATATAGAGACTGGAAATACGCAAGGGGTTCTTGATGGCGATTTGGATCGCTTCCTAGAAGCATCTCTCGCCGATCGGCTAGGTGGCAGTGACCTAAGTGAGGAAAACTGAACCGCCTTAAGCCATAGAACTATCCGTCCGACTTCGCCGCCATCGCCTCTATTTCGATGAGGAATTCCGGCTTTGCGAGACCGGCAATGCGAATCATCGTAGAGCCGCATTTAATATCGCTGACGTATTTATCTCGGACGGTTCTAAAGCCTGCCATGTCGTCGGCATTTACTATGTAGACATTAAGGCGTACCAGATCCTCGAGTGCCATATTTCCCGACGCCAGAATATTTTTTATGTTTTCGAAGATAAGGGTGGCTTGCGCTTCAATGCCTTCTGGGACGGAGCCATTGGTTGAGATTGCAATCTGGCCCGAGAGGCACATCCAGCGAGCATTTGCCGGAACTTCGACGCCGTGACTATAGGCGGATAGTGGTGTTGCAACAGTCGTAGGATTATGTTTCTTCAGCATCGTACGAATTCCCTCTATTCTTGGACAGCTTCTAGTACGGCTTGTGCGTGACCTTTCACGCGAACTTTTCTCCATACTTTTGAGATGATGCCCTTCTCGTCAATTAAGAACGTCGAGCGTTCGATTCCCATGTATTTGCGCCCGAAGTTCATCTTCTCAACCCATACGTCAAAAGCTTGGCAAGCTTCGCCTTCCGTATCGGCAACGAGTGCGAAGGGCAGATTAAGTTTGGCCTTGAAATTATCGTGGCGTTTGATGCTGTCTTTGGAAACCCCGACAATGGTTGCGTTAGCTTTCTCGAATTTCTTGATACTATCTCGAAAATCTATGGCTTCCAATGTGCATCCGGGCGTCGAATCTTTGGGATAGAAATATAAGATGACTTTTTTGCCTCTTAGTGATGACAGATCGAGTTCGCCATCACCGTCGATCGGTAACTTAAAATTTGGCGCGGTAGTGCCGACGTCGACGTTCATTGATGCATATTCCTTATAAGCGCGAAAGACCAATTTAGCTAACTGAGTATAGGGCTAGCGGAGTGCAATCCCACTATCATGTTTTGTTTCAGTAACTTAAAGTTTTATGTCATAGAATGCTGAAGGCATCCCCGCCGCATCGCGACTGATCTTGTTGAATGGAGGTCTCAGTTTGCCTTTGAAGTAGTGCCTTACCAAATTGTGAAACGTCAACACTGGGTCTAAGTCTCGGCTATTACAAAGATAGGCAAACCATCTGTGACCAGTGGCGACATGCAGGATTTCGTCTCGGTGAATAATATCCAGAATGGCTGCGCTTTTCTGATCGTCAACGGCGCGTAATTTCTCGATCATTGGGGGTGTGACGTCCAACCCGCGTGCTTCCAATACTAGGGGTATGACAGCTAAGCGTGCGATAAGGCTATCCGCTGTATTCTCTGCAGCTTCCCAAAGTCCACCATGTGCTGGTAGATCGCCATAGGCAGCGCCCAGTTCTTTGAGACGCTTTGCTAACAAAAGAAAATGACGGCCTTCATCGGACGCTACTTTGGTCCAGTCATTAAAAAAATCCGTTGTTAATTCTATTTCATCGCTAAAACGGACAATTAAATCACAGGCAAGATCGACCGCATTTAATTCGATATGGGCTAACGCGTGGAGCAGAGCGACCCGACCTTTGACTCCTCGGTTGATCCTGCGGCGCGGCACCTTTCCAGGTGGAAGAAGAAATGGCCGGTCTGGTCGACTCGGTCGGGGGGGTGGAGTGACGTTAGAAACAATTGACAAACTAGCAGCGCAATCCCACCGCTTCAGAAGCGAACTCGCTAACGTCGCTTTTTCAACGGGGTTAGATGTTTGGAGCACCGTTAAGGCATCTGCTGTAAGTGATTGGGTTGCCGTTTTCATGAAAAATTTAAGTTAGCAAGAATTTCGGTTATGTCGATCACAACGTCAGAACCTTTCTTTAAGAGTATGTTCCGGTGTGGCTGGTTTGAAAACCTTGTACTGTCTCGCCCACGCATCGGTTCGTTAATCATGTCAGTTGGCCGGTGTAAGAATTTTTAGATACATCTTCCGTACCTCTTCGGCTGTCTTGTTCATATGAGTTTTTAATTGGCCAAACGTTTCTAGCGCTGCGGCCCTACAGAGTGCATTAGTTCGGCCGTTTGGTGGAAGATCGTCATCCAAGCGTTCGAGGCCAGTCAGGCGAATAATAGATTGCAAACTTTGCCATAAATTCAGGGAAGACAAATAGAGGAAGGCGTCATCATCTTCTAGAAACTTCGCGCAGTGCAGATTTTTAAGCGCTTCATTCGTAGAAGTAGAGAGCACGTCGGGTGTGGAATTGGCATGGAGGAGTTGTAACGCTTGAGTGACGAATTCAATGTCTATAAGACCTCCATTGCGGTGATTGATATCCCAATTCGATTGGATTTTATGTTCCTGCGCTACCCGATGGCGCATATTTTTTATGTCGGCAAATAATTTGTCGCGATCACGGTTTTGGCGGAGGATGTTAAAAATACCGGTACGAATCTGGCTTTGAAACTGACTCATACCGTAGATTGGGCGTGCGCGAGTAAGCGCCATGTGTTCCCATGTCCAGGCAGAGTTTTTAAGATAATTTAAGTAACTGTTAAGATGGACAGCAATTGGCCCGTTGTTACCGAATGGTCGCAGTCGCAAATCTACTTCGTAAAGCTTTCCCTCACCCGTTGGCGCACTGATTGCGCTGATAATGCGTTGCGCGAGACGCATAAAATAAACGCCCGGTGCTAATGGTTTGGCACCATCGGATGTTTCAATTTCGGGGGCGTGGTCGTATACGAAAACCATATCAAGATCGGAGCCTTGCGTAAGTTCCCTACCGCCAAGTTTGCCGTAAGCGATTGCAGAGAATGCACTGCCGGAAATCCTTCCATGATGCGCCTCAAATTCTGCCTCAACTATAGGAATGATTACTTTGATTACTGTTTCCGCTATCGCTGTGAGACCTGGTCCCGCCGAAATAGCGGTGATTGCGCCACTCAGGACTTGAACGCCAAGCCGAAATTTATGATCATTCGTCCAGCGTCGAGTGATGTCCAGGACGTGTTCGAAGTGGTCCGCCTCTTCAAGTGCGTGTTTGAGGTCAGCGAACAGAGCCTCCGAATTTTCAACAGGCTTTTCAAATTCATCTGTCAGAACATAGTCCAGCAAATGTGGGTTGCGGCTGAGTTTATCTGCCAGCGATGGGGCATCGCCCATCACTATGGCAATGAGGTCCAGTAATTTGGGATTTGAATGAATCAAAGATAGGACTTGGACTCCAGCGGGTAGTCGGGCCAGGAACTCGTCAATCTTCATGAATGCGACGTCGGCGTTACCGGTTTTCGCAAGTGCGCCTAGAAGTTTTGGCATAAGTTCAGTGAGAAGCTGTCGCGACCTTTCACTTCGCGTCGCTCGGTAGCGTCCATGATGCCAAATTCGCACGGTATTGAAAATCCGTGCTGGATTTTTGAACCCCATTTCGCGCAAGGTTGCTTCAGTATCAATATGTAAATCGTTTCCGGTGAAAACTAATGAACCTTGTGCCCCTAAATCCTCCGAGTCTTCAAATAGGGCGGCATAATGGCGTTCGACTCTCTGAAGATTCTCTGAAAGCTCGTTGCGAAATATTACGCCGTTTGCATAGCCGGCGAATAAAGCGAATTCATCGAATTTTTCATCGGTTTTAGGTAGTTCATGTGTTTGTTTGTCGTCGACCATTTGCAGTCGATGTTCGATTTGTCGGAGATATCGATATGAATGGATAAGGTCGGTTGCAACTTTTTTAGTGATCCGACCGTGGTCGACCAAAGAGTTAAAAACGCCTGGAAGCCCGCGACCACGCAGTTCTGTTATACGTCCGCCCCAGATTAGTTGCTGAGTTTGTGCAAAAAACTCAATCTCTCGAATACCGCCACGGCCAAGCTTGATATTGTGCCCATTCAAGTCCAAAAAACTGCCACCTCGATGGGTGGTGATTTGGCGCTTCACCGAACGAATATCCTGGATGGCGGCAAAATCCAGATTTTTTCGCCAAATGAATGGCCGTAGTTGATGAAGAAACTCTTCACCTAGTTCTAAATCTCCAGCTACAGCGCGTGCTCGGATCATTGCCATGCGTTCCCAATTTTGCCCAACGCTTTCGTAATACGTCTCGGCAGCCGTGGTGGAGATGGCGATGGGTGTTGTGCCGGGATCCGGACGGAGTCTTAGATCGGTTCGATGCACGTAGCCGTCTGCGGTCCGCTCTTCCAATATTTTTACGACATCCCGGGTTACCCGCACATAGTTTATGCCGACCACTTCCGGGTCTTGGTGGGGCAAGCGATGTGGATCATATAGAATTATAAGATCAACATCGCTAGAATAATTTAATTCCTGTGCGCCAAGTTTTCCCAATGCGAGAACGACGTAGCCCGAGCCGATTTCGGGGATGTTTGGATTAACGACCGGAATTCGTCCCGCGTTTGCAGCTTGGGAAAGTGCATGACGAGTCGCCACGGAAATTGTAGAGTCGGCGAACTTTGAAAGATTTTTCATGATGCGATCAACGTCCCAGACACCTGCGATGTCCGCGATGCCGATCGTCAAAGAAGCATGTCGTTTTGCCTCTCTGAGGGCAAACATTATTGTGTCGGTATCTTTGATGGGATCGAAAGTATTATTAACCTTGGTTAAAATCTTCTTAAATGTAAGGTCCGGACCGTCTCGCAAAAGCTGACAAAACAAGTCCGCGTCCCGCTGCAAATAATTGGCGAGGAAAGGGCTGTTACCTGCAACAGCTTGGATTAGCCTTCGTCCCCGAGGATGGCTAGCGACCGACCTGCAATATTTGCTGTCTGTAGCGTTCGAGACCCATCTTTCGATAGTTCTCTCTGTGCGATGTGGATTTGCCCCTGTGGGAAGTTTATGATCGTTGAAATCGAAAATCATTCAAATGCATTTAAATTTGCTGTTGTATCTGTATGATACCGCTTGGACTTTTAGATTATAAAGATTTGTGATTTCGCGTGCACTTATCATAAGCAGTGAATTGGTCGGGGGCCTTTTGGTCCTTGCTGGCATTGCGTTTGTTGCGTTGTTCTGGCGTTTGTCTACAGGGCCAATTTCTCTTGATTACGTGACGCCGTATATTGAAAAAGCACTCAGCACAACACCAGAATTGGTTGAAGTAAAAATTCAAAATACCGAATTGGTTTGGGCTGGATGGGGTAAAGCTTTCGATATTCGAATATATAACGCAGCAATTTTGGGAAGAGGTGGTAAAATTTTAGCGATGCTGCCGGAGGCTTCTGTCGGTTTATCTGTGCCAGCATTGTTTCGAGGAATAGTCGCACCGACGCACATGGAGATCAATGGCCTAAGTGCCTCGGTCGAACGAGCGGAAGACGGTCACATAGCGTTGGGTTTTTTTGCGGGGAAAGACGATGTTGTGGGCCAAGAAATTGCTAATAATATTTCCTCCTATGTTGCTAAATTATCGAAGCCTAACGATCTGAATTCCGTATTTGGCTATTTGGATGTCATTCGAATTTTAGATGTAAATTTGCGATATAGCGATGCGCAAACGGGAGCAAATTGGCATGCGCCGGAAACGAATATCGAGCTTATTCGCGAGGCAGATGGGATTGAAGCAATTGCATCGATGGGACTAAAATTTGGTGACCGCAGCAGTCACGTGCGGGCGCACGCGATATATTCACCAGATCGACCGGGCATCGATATATCAGTTGACTTAGACGATATCTATCCATCCGATCTCGCGGCTCGGTTGCCTAGGTTAAGCTATTTAAAACCAATTTCTGTGCCGGTTTCGGGCCAGGTCCGGCTCTCAGCTCAACACACTGGTGAGATTGATTCAGTTGCTTTTAATTTAAAAGGTGCACATGGAAGCTTTGCTGGCAATATCATTGTGAATGCGGAGAAAGAATATGACCTGAGCATCAACCTTTCGGGTGTGCGCCTTGGCGAATTCGTCGGTCTTTTACCGACCCAAACAACTAAGTTCTTTTTTGACGCAGCGGTGGATGCCCGCATTTCTGGACAAATTACATCTGCCGGCAAAATTCGTAATATTGGAATGCAGTTTAATTCGGGAGCCGGGTTGCTCCGTTACCCAGGTGTATTTGAGAGCTCTCTTCAATTTGATAGTATTCAATTTAGCGTTAACGCGGATAACGATTTCTCAAGTGTTGTCATTTCGGACATCAATGCTCGTTTTGGGGAAATAGAGCTCAATTTTGATGTGTGGGCACATCGAATGGGTAATGAAATCCATACGCGAATAAATGGATTGGGGACAAATATTCAAATTGAGAGCCTCGCTCATTTTTGGCCAGTACCTCTAGGTGCCGAAGCGCGTGAATGGGTCACAAATAATATTAAAAAAGGGAAAGTTGACCGCGTGTCTGTCAAATTGGTAGCGCAAACACCGATCCAAAAAATTGACAGTTTTCGTGTCCAATCTCTGTCGGGTGGGATCAATTTTCGCAATTTGGAAGTGGGATACTTCAAAGGGTTTCCAAAAGTCCAGAATGTCGGAGGCACGGCGACATTTACCAAAGATAGGTTTGACTTGGATGTGGCTCGTGGGAGCTTGTTGGATTTGAAAATCGACAATGGCGTCGTTCGTTTGTCACAACTTGATTCAGATGAGGAACAAATATCGATCGACCTGGTTGCACGAGGTCCACTAGCCACGGCCCTGTCACTTGCTAATCGTAAGCCTCTTGGCTTTGTCGGTGGAATGGGAATAAACCCTGCGGCTGTTGGTGGTGAAATGGCTGCGAGGCTTGGTTTCCGGTTTCCGCTCCGAACTGATGTTAAATTGAAGGAAGTAAACATTGTCGGCGCCGCAAACTTGGACAACGTTAGTATGAAGCCAGGACCATTCGGATTTGAACTATCAAATTCGGATTTGGAATTAAAGATCTCTAACGACGTATTGAGGGTCGGTGGTCAGGCAGAGGTAAATGGTGTTCCGATAGTTGTTGACTGGCACGAAATGATTGCCTCGGGCGAAGGTATTCGGAGCCGCTATATATTGAATGGTGAGCTTGAGGCGCTCGACCTCAGGAAATTGGGTCTGCCTTATATACCTCTCTTTCGCGGTCATACCGGGATGAATTTGATTGTAACGCGGTTTGGTGATGGACGAACCGAGGTGCTTGGATCAAGCAACCTTAGAAATACGGTTTTATCTATCCCCAAGATTGGTTGGATTAAGCCCGCAGGGCAGTCGGGAATGTTTCGCTTTGGGCTAACATCATTTGCTGACGGCAGATTGTGGATTGAACGTTTTGATTTATTAGCTGGGAATATGGAGGCCGCTGGCAAGCTGAGCTTTGAAGGTGGTGATAACAGAACATGGAGTGCAGTGTTTTCCAAGTTTAAGGTTGGTAATACGGATATTCGAGGTCGATTATCGCGATCAGCTGATGGCAAATTATTTGTCCGGCTAGAGGGGGAGGGTATCGATATAGAACCATTTTTGTTTGGTGGGGAGGTAGAAGACCGGGAAATTGCCCGCAAAGTATTTGGAGAAAATAAGCAATTATTTATCGATATGAATGTCGATCGTTTGCGCACCGGCCCAGATGCTGGCGTTGGCAGAACAGAAGGACAAATTCGTTTCATTGGCGAAGAAATCGATATGTTGTCTTTGACAGCAAACCTTGTTGGTAAAAAGTTGCTCCGGATAAATTTTGCGCCTAAGGAATCGGGGCACGCGTTGGATATTAATTCAAATGATGCGGGAGCTGCGCTCCGAATGCTGGGCTGGACTAATAAGCTTGAGGGTGGAAAATTGAGTGTGAATGGTCAACGCCACTCGCTAGACGAACCACTTCATGGCGTGTTCAAGCTTTCAAACTACAAACTAACCCAAGCGCCGGCGTTGGCACGCCTACTTCAAGTCGCTTCGTTGACTGGAATATTCGATGCTTTGCAAAGCGGCCTCGACTTTGTTTCTTTTGATGGCACGTTTTTGTACGCCAATAAATATTTTCAGATAGAGCGGTCACGGGCTTATGGTTCTTCGATTGGGATTACTGTCGAAGGTGCGTTGGACCTTGAGGAAGATATAGCTGAACTCAAGGGAACGATTGTGCCGGCCTACACCGTTAATCGTGTCTTGGGGAAAATCCCAATTTTGGGGCCAATACTTATAGGAGGTGAAGATGAAGGAATGTTCGCGGCAACTTATGCTGTGAATGGTTCATTAGAAGACCCAGCAATCGCAGTAAACCCATTATCTGCGCTTGCCCCAGGTTTTCTTAGAAACCTTTTTAATGCGATTGGCAGTGAGGCTGGAAACGTGACCCAAAGAGCGCCCGGTAAAATTGAGAAATAGCTCTATAGTTTAATTGGGTATCACCAATACATGGCGTTTGCGCCCTGCGGAGATTTTGAGAACTCCCTCTGTATTGAGATCTTCTAGTTTTGCCAATGCCGTTTCTTTTATGACGACTTTGTCGTTTAATCGTCCACCGCCGCCCTTTATAAGGCGGCGAGCCTCGCCGTTGCTCTTTGCTAATCCGGCCTCACGCATTAGCTCATAAAGCGGCACACCATTTGATAAACGAGCCCTTTCGATATTAATGCGGGGCAGATTATCACCGCTGCCGCCTTCAATGAAAGTTCGACGCGCCGTCTCCTCTGCTGCACATGTGGCTTCAACACCATGGCACATCCGAGTCGTTTCGTTAGCAAGTTTAATTTTTGCTTCGTTGATCTCGGCGCCGTTAAGTTTTTCGATCTCTACAATCTCTTTTAATGGTAACTCGGTGAAGAGGCGCATAAAACGACCAACGTCTGCGTCATCAGTATTGCGCCAATACTGCCAGTAATCATAGGGCGAAAGTATATCCGCATTCAACCATACTGCACCGCTTGCAGTTTTGCCCATCTTGGCGCCACTGGCGGTTGTTAGAAGCGGTGACGTTAGTCCAAAAAGCTGCACTCCATCTACACGTCGCCCTAATTCAATACCTGCTACAATGTTACCCCATTGGTCGGAACCGCCCAACTGTAAACGGCAATTGTAGCGACGCGACAACTCCAGGAAATCGTACGATTGGAGGACCATGTAATTAAACTCGAGGAACGACAAGGGTTGATCACGTTCTAATCGCATTCTTACAGAATCGAAAGTCAGCATCCGGTTAACGGAAAAGTGCTGTCCATAGTCGCGCAGGAATTCGATATATTGCAGCTGGTCGAGCCAGTCAGCATTGTTCACTATAACAGCGCCATTGGCATCATCACCAAACGTTAAAAATTTTCTAAATACATCTTTAATGCTCGCGATATTACTCGCTATATCTTCGGCCTTCAGCAATTGACGTGATTCGTCTTTGCCGGACGGGTCACCAACCTTGCTCGTCCCGCCGCCCATAAGTACAATCGGCTTCAAACCACATTTTTGCATCCACCGTAGCAGCATAATTTGGACGAGACTGCCAGCGTGCAGCGAGGTGGCTGTTGCGTCGAAGCCTATATAACCGGCTAATCCGTCCTTTTCAGCTAGCTCGTCCAATGCATGAAAGTCAGTTGCTTGGTGGAAGAAACCTCGTTCTTTCACCACTCGCAGAAAATCAGATTTTGGCGTAAACATTGTCTTCACAGATTGTATGCTTAATCGAAAGGTCGACCGTTTAGCACAATAGGTGCGGTGCGACAACGCAACTAAGATTTATTTAGGAGGTGGAATTGCTGGCGGTTGGATTGATGAGCGGCACATCCATTGATGGAATTGATGCAGCAATCGTGCAGACTGATGGTTACAGCTTGGTCCGGCCAATATCGTTTCATTTTGAGTGTTATGAACCAGAATTTGCCAGAAGCCTCCGCGCAATCTTAGGCCAAAAAAATCGCAATGCTAATGTGAATGAAGTTGAACACAAGTTGACGCTCTTGCACGCCGAGGCTGTTAGGAAATTATTGGCAAAATCGGATTTAACATCCGATGCAATTGATGTTATCGGCTTTCATGGTCACACAATTCACCATGAACCCCGAGAGCATTTTACATGGCAAATTGGTAATGGTGCGTTGTTGGCGGAGAATAGTGGTATTGACGTTGTTTCAGACTTCAGGTCGGCTGATGTTGCCAATGGGGGCGAAGGTGCGCCATTCGCACCGATTTTTCATGCTGCCTTGTTAAGGGGTCAAGAACTTCCCGTTGCAATTCTCAATATCGGGGGTGTTGCAAACGTAACCTTTATTGGAAATGACGATAAGCTCATTGCATTTGATACGGGGCCCGGTAATGCAATGATAGACGATTGGACCTATCGCACTGCAGGCAAACCGATGGATCGGGACGGCGCCTTGGCTCAGCTCGGAAAAATCGACCAAGCTGCTTTAATGCAATTACTCGACAATAGTTATTTCGACCGAAAGCCGCCGAAGTCATTGGATCGAAACGACTTTGATCCGGTGCCAGTGGAGCTGCTTTTACCAGCGAACGGTGCTGCTACGCTTACTCAATTTAGTGTGGAATCTATAGCAATGTCACGGATGCACTTTCCCGAAAACCCACAGCGTTGGTTTGTTTGCGGTGGCGGTCGGCACAACGTTGCGCTTATGACGGGGTTGCGTGACTTGCTTGGCGTGACAGTTGAGCCTATCGAGGCTGTTGGATGGGATGGGGATGCGATTGAGGCTCAAGCATTTGCTTTTCTCGCGTGCCGGACGCTAAGAGGAATGCCTATCAGTTTTCCCGAAACGACCGGCGTCTCTTCACCGCAAGTTGGCGGCATTGTGCACAAGGCAGCTTAATGCCGAAGCAACTAAACGGAATGTTCCATCATAGACCGATCTATGTATTTCCCAATAGTTTCTTCCATTTCGATGAGTTTTTGATGGAAGAAATGATTCGCGCCGTCGATTGTGTCATGGTCGATATCAATTCCACGTTGCTGGCGGAGCTTTCCGGCTAGACTTTCGATGGAGTCCGGTGGAACGATGTCATCAAGTTCGCCAGAGAGGAAAAGTCCGGACGACGGGCAAGGGGCTAGGAAACTGAAATCGTAAATGTTTGCTGGTGGCGCAACCGATATGAATGAAGTTATCTCCGGTCGGCGCATCAACAGTTGCATGCCAATCCATGCACCAAACGAAAATCCAGCTATCCAACACTGAGGAGCGTTTTCATTGTAGCTTTGAAGCCAATCAAGTGCGGCCGCTGCGTCCGATAGTTCTCCTTCGCCGCGCGAAAATTCGCTCTGAGACTTTCCAACACCGCGGAAATTGAATCGCATGCACGCAAATCCGCGCTTTAGAAAGATTTGGTAAAGCGTGTAGACGACCTTGTTGTTCATCGTCCCGCCGTGTTGCGGATGAGGGTGCAGCATCAACGCGATGGGGGCATTTGGGTCACGCCCCGGCTGGTACTTGCACTCTAATCTTCCATCAGGTCCATTTATAAATACTTCTGGCATGTTACTCGTCGTTGTTCTGAAAGAATTACTTCTGAATCGGGCCGATATTCCCTTTTTAAATTTCATGACCGGCATCTGGCACTCCGGTTGACCCGATGAGCCAGGGTATCTATATCCAACCAATGCCCGGTGCGAAACCCGGAATTTGTGATACGTTTCCGATAGAGTTGGATATTACGGGCTAATTGCTCGTGTTGCCATGCCGCATCGACAAAAACATGAATTGGACCGTACGATGTTAAAGACAATCCGTGAAGATATCAGAGCTATAAAGGACCGCGACCCGGCGGCCCGTTCATGGTTCGAAATTTTTTTTTGCTACCCGGGCTTTCATGCAATTCTTTTTCATCGCGTAGCGCATTGGGCGTGGCGTAAAAATCTAAAATTGTTGGGTCGGTTAATTTCTCAATTTGGGCGATTCCTCACCGGTATCGAAATTCATCCTGGCGCTATTATCGGAAGTGGCTTCTTTATCGATCATGGCATGGGTGTAATTATTGGTGAGACAGCAGTTATTGGTGATCGCGTCACGCTGTATCACGATGTGACGCTTGGTGGTGTGGCGCCATCGATCGACACAGATAGTCAACGCAATCAGAAGCGGCATCCAACATTGCAAGACGAAGTAATCGTTGGCTCTGGTGCGCAAATTTTGGGACCGGTTACAATTGGACGGTGCGCGCGTGTTGGCGCAAATGCCGTTGTGACAAAAAGCGTGCCCGAGGCTGTGACGGTCGTCGGCATACCAGGACGTACTATTCCGCGTTCTAGGGAGAATATAGGCGTCGAATTTTCGCCGTACGGTACGCCAATTGGTGACATTCCCGATCCAATTGCTCGAGCGCTTGAAGGCTTGATGGACCAAGTGACCATGCTAAAGGCACGGATCGACGATCTGGAAAACCAACCATTGCCACAAAACGACTCATTTGAAGATAGTGAGTTTGTCGACCATATTACGCGAAATGAGGAACGGTCAAAAATATAAAAATATCTTTATCAATTAGATGTAGTGGGCGGTCATTTAAATAATATGCACTATATGTAAGACTCCTAATACATAAGTTTTAAGGGATCGTTTACGTGAGACTAACGACGAAGGGCCGGTATGCTGTTATGGCGATGGTCGATCTCGCGAAACATGGTGTCGGAGAACCTGTGGCACTAGCGGATGTAGCAGGTCGGCAAGGCATATCTTTTTCCTATCTGGAGCAACTGTTTCAAAAACTCCGCCGAGCTAATCTAGTGAAGAGTGTTCGGGGACCTGGTGGGGGATACTTATTGTCCCGAGATTCACGTGAAATGCCAATTTCTGAGGTGATTGCCGCGGTAGATGAACCGTTGCGTGCAACACGTTGTGCGCCTGGCGCACCCCTTGGTTGTACGGGTGGGATGGAGAAATGTCTTACACATGACCTTTGGGAAGAATTGAGTGATCAGATTCAGTTGTTCTTGGATTCTGTAACCTTGTACGATGTTATTGAAGGCCGCATTCGTCGCGATTTGAAGGTGATAGGCGGAAAGGTCGCATAGTTATTTCTAACGGTGGAGTAGTACTCGCTCCAATATCGTATGTCTGAATGGCTTATTTTGATCATAATGCAACTGCACCAGTTTCAAGTGAAGTCGCGGATGCCGTTGTCAATTCTTTAAAGACCTACGGCAATCCATCTTCGGTCCATGCTGAAGGTAGGATCGCTCGAGCTGCGGTTGAGATGGCCAGGGAAGAAGTTGCACAATTAGTTGGTGCCAAATCTAAAAATGTAATTTTCACTAGCGGTGCAACAGAAGCTAACAATCAGGTGCTGCGTGGTTGCGGCCGCCTACATGTTCTTGCTTCGGCTATCGAACATCCGTCCGTTCTGGAAATGGTGCCTGACGACAACCAAATACCAGTTTCCGCAGACGGCGTTACAGATATGGATGCGCTATCAGGTGTGCTCATGCAGCGCGGAACATCTGTTGTCGTATCGGTTATGGCTGCAAACAATGAAAGCGGTGTCATCCAACCAATTAAACGATCAGCTGAGATAGCGCATTTTGCTGGCGCTCTATTCCATTGCGATGCGGTTCAAGCCATTGGGCGCATTCCATTCGACATGGAACTCTTAGGCATAGATATGGCAACGATATCCGCACATAAGATTGGTGGTCCCAAAGGCGTCGGCGCACTTATTTTGGCAGATGGAATAAAAATTGATCGCTTTATTTGCGGTGGTGGGCAGGAACGCCGTTACCGAGGGGGCACAGAAAATGTTGCCGGTATCGCGGGCTTTGGGGTCGCGGCAAAACAAGCGGCGGAGCGGCTCAGTACCATCAGTCGGGTCGAGAAATTAATTAGACTTCTGGAACGGCGGGCTCTTGCGGCAGTGCCAGACGCGGTGGTTATTGGTGAGAAAGTGCCGCGTATTGGAAATACATCTTTAATTGCACTACCAGGAGTTGATGCGGAGACCCAAATCATGGCCTTGGACCTTGCTGGCGTATACGTAAGTGCAGGTTCTGCTTGCTCTTCTGGGAAAGTTGCCGAAAGTCACGTCTTACGAGCAATGGGGGTCGATCATGCGGTTTCGCGCTGCGCCATCCGCATTAGTTTGGGCTTTGAGAACACTTTACAGGAAGTTGACAAATTTATTGAAGTTTGGAGCGGTCTCGCAAGACGGCGTGGAGAATAGATTATGCCAAGTATGATATTCCGATATCCAGACGGCACTGAGCGGAAAGTCGAAGCACCGATTGGCGACAGCGTTCTGGAAATTGCGCATGCCAATGATATTGATATTGAAGGGGCGTGTGAGGGTTGCATGGCTTGTTCGACGTGTCACGTGATTGTTGACAAAGATTGGTATCGAAAGCTCCCTTTGGCGTCAGAAGATGAGGAGGATATTTTGGATCTTGCTTTCGGACTGACCCGAACGTCGCGTCTTGGTTGTCAGGTGGTAATAACTGAGGGGTTTGACGGGCTGCGGGTCAGCCTTCCTGGCGAGACCCGCAATATGATGATGGATTAGAGAATGGACGCCCAAAATTCACTCTTCGAGCAATTGAAAGCGGTGTGCGCTGATGACTGGAAGCGCTATACCCATCATGATTTCGTCGCTCGTATTGGGGATGGAACATTACCGGAGCGGGCTTTCCGTCACTATCTAATTCAAGATTATCTCTTCCTAATTCAGTTTGCTCGGGCCTATGCACTTGCGGTTTATAAATCGGAGACTTTGGCTGATATGCGCCAGGCTGGGGCGGGTATGTCCGCCATTTTAGATACTGAGATGGCATTGCATGTCGAATTTTGCCGGGAATGGGGACTTAGCGAGGCGGATATAGAGACAGCTCCCGAGGCTTCCGCTTGCATGGCCTACACTCGGTTTGTCTTAGAACGAGGAATGTCGGGCGATTTGCTTGACCTGCATATAGCCTTGGCTCCCTGTATCGTCGGATATGCCGAGATTGGGGCAAGGCTGGCATCGAATACTGTGACATCGATCGAGGGAAACCCCTATCTTCCGTGGATCGAAATGTATGCGAGTTCGGAATATCAAGATGTTGCTGCTGGTGAGATCAGCTTCTTGGAAGACCTCATGAGGCGCCGCGCCGGCCCTGGTCGGTTTAACTCTCTCGCCGATACTTTTGGTAAGGCTACGCGTCTGGAAGTAGAATTTTGGCAAATGGGGCTTGATCATGCAGGTGTATGACATGGCTGGTATCTAGAGATAAAAATTTTTTTTGAAGCTCGTAACATTACCTAGTGTTGTCTGGGAATTAGTTTCTATCGACCTCATAAGTGTTGTATCGACGATCTGGTTTCTGCTCCCATATTGCTTGATGGCCAAAACTTGAATCTTTTTATAGAGGATACCTTTCATGACGACCGTTGAATTCTTCTTTGATTACTCCAGCCCTTGGACTTATCTCGCTTTTGATCGGATTGAGGCTTTTTGCGAGAAGAATAACGCAGAATTAATTTGGAAGCCGTTCCTCGTTGGTGGAGTTTTCAACAAGGTCAACCCGAGCGTCTATCAGCGCCGCGAAAATCCTGTTCCACCAAAAGACAACTATTACCGGAAAGACATGAATGATTGGGCCCGATACCAGAGAATTACACTGATCAAACCGAGCGTATTTCCGCTTAACAGCGTTAAGGCTTTGCGAGGGGCTTTTGTCGCAATAGAAGAGGGCAAGATTTCGGATTATTCTCGCGAGTGTTTCAAGGCCTATTGGACAGATGATAAAGATATCTCAAAAGAGGAGATCCTTCAGCCTATCGCGGAAGCGGCTGGGATGGATGGCGAAGCTTTTATGGCAAAAATTGCCGAAGAGCCGATTAAAAGAAAATTATTCGAGACGACGGATGAAATTATTTCTCGCGAAGGATTTGGGTCCCCGACTTTCTTCATCAATAAAACTGACATGTATTTCGGCAATGACCGACTTGAGCTGATGCAGGCGGCGATTAGTCTTAAGTAGTGCCTAAGAAAACGATTTGACCCCCGCTCGCGAGTCGAACACCTACACAAAAACATCCAGTAAGTTTCCGGTATTTAATAACGTCTCGACCGTTCGCCCTTTCGCATCAAAAGCGATGAGTGCCGCGGAGCGGACTGCGGTGTCCGCTTCACGGCGTTTCTGGTCTCCGTTTAATTTGCCTGCTTCTTCAACTGCAGTGACGATCGCTTGCGCATTTCCACGCAGCCTCAATCCAAAACTCGCCGCCTCCGCAAGAGGAGCGACCGAGTAAGAATTTAACGAGAGCAGGCTACCTGGCGCGATAGCCAATACTCAACCTCTGTTCTCTTCAGACCCTACTAACATCGTCGTCCAAAACGTAATTCTGAGTCAACCCTCAAACGAAAATTGATTTACTTTTCAATTTTTTCTGTCGCGCACTGTGTCATGAACCAAGAGGAAAGCCAGGCTGAGTGTCGACCATCGCCTCCTGCGACGCAGATCACAAAATCTTCCGGTGCAAAGACAATGGGCACCATAAAGTCAGGGTTGTCGTGTTCGTATTCATCTGGCCATTTGCGGAAATTCCAGTAGGAGCGGCTGGCGAGTTCTCGCACGGGCATGCGTGCATTTTCGAAGAGGTAAGCTTGCACGTCTTGGCGGCTATAACCTTCTTTTGCAATCTCCTCAGCATGTTCTGGTCCCAGCACAAGGCCAATTGCCGTTCGGTGCGATTGATGGAGATAGTTTACGAGGCCCATTCGGCGCATAGACCCGGCTATTGTCTCGAGATTGCCAATTCCTGTCTCCTGCGCTCCTTCATTTATGTAGTGAATGCCACGGATACCAATCACACTGATTGTTGAATCTTCTATTGCAAAGCTGCGATTGATTCGGAGCGGTTCCCAAGGATTCCGCACTTCGTTCTCCGCGAAGAGGAGTGAATATCGTCCTGGAAAAGCGAGTGTTCCCTTGTCCATCTCCCCTGGGATGGCGCCACCGATGTTGCGAATGACAAGACGCAGTGCGCGGCCGATGGTGGCATTGGCGCGAAAACCAGAGCCCATACAGGCTGTACCGCTATTTATTCCGATCTCGTCCGAGATCCGACCGCTTACTATAAAACACGGCGCTGCACCGCCGGTTGTCGTTGAGACGCTACCGACATTATATTTGGGTTGCAGCATAGCTCTGACGCCGGCTAATACGACGGGAAAGTAGTCAGGTTGGCAACCCGCCATCACTGCGTTGGCCGCTACCTTCTCGACAGTTACCCTGCCATCAACAGGCGGCATAATACCCAATACGTGGTCGCCAGGCAGCTGGCCTCCCGCAATCATCGTAGCGACTGCTTCTTCAGTTGGTGGCATTACGGGCAAGCCGTCGCTCCAGCCTTGCTCGTGAAAATATTCGTTCATTGCAACGTAGTCGTTGACGATGTCGATCCGCGACGCAGAGGCTACTTTCGAATCAACACTCATGCTTCTACTGGTATCCGGAGCAAAGCGTTTGCGATTTCATCAACCACGGATTCTGTCATCGCCTTTACCTCTGATTCCGTCTTGCTCGCTAGTGGATGATCAACAAAGACCTGCGGGTGATTTGGCATACCAAGGATCCTTGAGCGCATTTTCGCCGATTTTTCGAAAGCTTGCGTTAATACCGTGGCGGCGGGCTTCCCTCTTTTTTCAGCTTCTGTACCGTCATGGAGACCCCACGTCGTACAGGAACCTCAATCAGCAACCGCGTGTATTACCGCGTCGCACTTCGACACAATGTCATCCATTACTTCCGCTGGCGTCGCGACACTTGCACCGATTTTCGTGTAGTATTCGAAACCTGAGACTTTGTATTTATCGATCAACAGTTCCTGCAGACGCGCAAGAAAAACATCTGAATGACGTTTTCGATTATCAATCAATCCGATCCGTTTTCCTTTAAGAGTGTTCAGCCGAGCGGCGAGTTGATGCATCACAGGCTGATCTTCGGCGGCGGGATGGACCAACTTTAGTTTCTCTGATGGGTTTATCATTTTAACTCCCCCCCATAGGCTCAAAAGTTGGAAACTTTCTTATAAGTAAAACATAATAACAGTTAATCTTATTGTCTGTAGTGCAAATCCATAAGGCTTTAGTCGTTGCGCAACGGGCTCTGGATAATCATATTGCGGCCATGAATACGCTTGGTATTGAAAAAGATCCTAAAGACACACGGGTCGTTGTGGCCATGTCCGGAGGGGTTGACTCTTCGGTGTGCGCCGCCTTGATGGTGGAGGCTGGCTATGATGTCGTGGGAATTACCTTGCAACTTTATGATCACGGTGAAGCGATACAGCGTAAGAACGCGTGTTGCGCTGGCCAGGATATTCACGATGCGCGTAACGTCGCCTCTCGACTGAATATTCCACATTACGTGCTTGACTACGAAAGCCGTTTCCGCGAAAGCGTTATGGAAGATTTCGCCGATGCCTATGCTCGCGGGGAAACGCCAATTCCTTGTGTTCGCTGCAATCAAACTGTGAAGTTTCGGGATCTGATGGGAACAGCCAGAGACCTTGGCGCCGATGCATTGGCGACAGGTCATTACGTTCGCCGTGAGGATGGTCCGAACGGGCCGGAAATGCACCGCGCAATCGACCCTTCGCGTGATCAAAGTTATTTTCTGTTCGCGACTACGTCAGCACAACTTGATCTCCTACGGTTTCCGCTCGGAGATCGGCCAAAGACGGAGACACGTGAGATCGCGGAGCGTTTCAACTTAAAAGTTGCAGCAAAGCCGGACAGCCAGGATATATGCTTCGTTCCGAACGGCTCCTATGCACGGATTGTTGAACGACTGCGACCTGAAGCAATTCAACCTGGGGAGATTGTAGATCTGGATGGGAATGTTCTTGGTGACCACAATGGCATCATTCATTTTACCATCGGGCAGCGCCGAGGTCTTGATATCGGTGGCCACGCGGAAGCCCTGTATGTCGTGCGCTTGGAGCCTGAGACCCACCGTGTCGTGGCGGGCCCGCGTGAAGCGTTAGCCGTGCCGTCTGTGCGGCTCTCAGATGTAAATTGGCTGGCTAAACCATTGAATGGTGAGGCGGTCGATTGCGCCGTTAAAATTCGATCTACTATGGACCCTGTCCCGGCGCATCTAAGGCAGCGTGAAGATGGTAGATTGGAGGTCTACTTTGCCGAGCCACAATACGGCGTTTCGCCCGGTCAGGCTTGCGTAGCTTATGAAGGTGAGCGCGTTCTTGGCGGCGGTTGGATCGACCGGGAATAGACGACCCAAGACTGGGACTTAGATCATTATGGAGCATTAAAGCGGGATAAAAAGACATGCCTCCACTCGAATTTGGTTGGTTTATACCGTCCAGCGGCGACAGCGAGGCTTTCGGGGTTCCGGAAGCAACAATTGACATTGATGAAGAACACTTGCGCCGCGTCACGATGGCGGCAGAAAAAGCAGGGTTCGAGTATCTGCTGATTCCGGTTGGTCGTCAGTGCTGGGAGGCTTATATCCTCGGCTCTTTCATGGCGGCGGAAACTAAATGCATCAAACCGTTAATTGCGGCGCGCCCAGGATACGTTAACCCGGTCCTGTTGGCGAAGATGATTTCTACGTTCGATGTGATGTCGAATGGGCGAATTTGCGTAAATTTGATTGCGGGGCAATCTGAAATTGAGATTGCTGAAGAAGGAATCAAGTACAAGAAGGAAGATCGCTATGCAATCATGGAGGAAGAGGTCACAATTTTAAAAAAATTATGGACCGCAGAAGGACCACTCAATTTTGATGGACGGTTCCACCAGTTGAATGGTGCGACCATCCTTCCGAAGCCGGTTCAGAAGCCGTATCCGAAATTCTATTTGGGGGGCGGTTCTGAAGAAGCCTGGAACCTGTCAGCAAAACATTCCGATGTGCATTTGTTTTGGGGTGATACACCGGAAAAAATTCAAGAAAACATTGTAGACATTCGTGAGCGGGCGGCGGAGCACGGTCGGAGGGACGCGATTGGTTTCGGTATGCGCCTCCAGATCATTTGCCGCGAGACCGAGGAAGAGGCGATGGAAGCGGCGGACCGCTTGATTAGCAATATCCCCGAAGCGGCTCGCGAAATTTTGAAGCGAGACACGGCGGAATCCGTCGCTAATCAGAGGGTCCAACAATTGGCCGCGGAGAAAGGGCTTTGGATCGCGCCGCACCTTTGGAGCGGTCTAACCCGCTTCCGTCGTGGGGCGGGGATTGCTGTGGTTGGCAATCCGCAGCAATGCGCAGCAACGCTGCAGCGCTTCATTGATGCCGGTTGCCATTCCTACTGCCTATCGGGCTATCTTCATCATGAAGAGGCCGAACGCTTTGGCCGGATGGTTGTGCCGTTGTTGGCGGAGCAAAATCCAGGAATGGTTAAAGCGGCTTAACCTCGGCCCCGCACTCTTGGTAGATTAAGCACAGAACTCCAAGGGTCGGGCATTTCACCGACGGGTGCTTCGATCAAGACAGGGGCGTCCATCTTGAAGGCCTCTTCGATCCGAACCCGCAGTTGCTCCGGTGAAGTCGCCTTCAGGCCGGCAACCCCGAAACTCTCCGCCAGTTTGCAAAAATCTGGATTAGTGAGGTCACTGGCAATTGTTCGGTTGCCGTAACTGAGTTTCTGGATGCGTTGGACATTTCCGTAGGCGCCGTCGTTAAAAACCACAGCGACGAGATTAATATTATGCCCCACAGCGGTCGCCAATTCCTGTACGTTAAACATGAACCCACCGTCGCCATTTATCGAGAGAACTGGTTTATCAGGACGCGCAACCTTGGCGCCCAGGCCGGTCGCGTATCCCCATCCAAGCGTGCCTTGATAGCCGGATGCGATAAAGCTGCGCGGGTTGTAGACCGGCATTGCAAGGCGGCTGATATAGCTAACCTGTGTCAATTCATCGATAAAGACGCCGTCCTCCGGTAGCGCGTTTCGGATCGCATCAATGTAGGCAAGTTGTGGGGCGAGAGGGGCGAGCATCTCCATCGTCTTGGCTCGCGCCTCGTCGAATTCTTCCTTCTTCGACGTCCGTTTGGCATTGTGCCTCGGCAACGCATTTGCCAGCGCGGTCAGCACTGTGGCGGCATCGCCGATGATACCCACATCTGGTTTGTTGATGCGGTCCATTTCCTTTGCAGAAAGGTCAATGCGGATCACTTTTAGGTCGCTGTCGGTTCCCCAAAGTTGTTGATGAGGCTGCATCCGAGTTCCAACGCCCAACACAACATCAACGTCCTTCCAGAGACGATGGCCCGTTGGCATAGTGACTGACAGGTGATGCCGAGAGTCGAGAACACCGCGTCCCAGACGGAAGCTGCAAACTGCTGCTTCCAGCATTTCGGCCACTTCCCGGACCTCGGCACTAGCATCTTGCGCACCGCCACCGACGACGATCATAGGATTTTTTGCCCTGCCGAGCAGTTTGGCAGCGACTTCGACTTTATCGGTGTCTACTGCAATGATCGTTTCTTCAGCAGGGGCGTTGGGTGTTGTGACTGGCGCAGCACGTCCCCAAACATCCATTGGGCACTCAAGTCCAACAGGTCGTGGTCGGCCAGCACCTAGTTGCCGGAAGGCTTCTTGCGTGAGGCGGGTCGCTTCCGCCGGTCCTTCGATCCGTTCTGCCCATTTTGTCATTGTGCGAAGGATGCCCATTTGGTCCCGAATTTCGTGAAGGAGGCCGTAGCCTCGATCAATTGTTGCCAACGGGATTTGACCGAGCAACGCCAGGACTTTCGAACTCGTGCTATAGGCTGTCGCCAGAGCTGTCGAAGCGTTGAGAAACCCAGGCCCAGGGACAACGGAAAACGCCGATGGTTTGCCGCTTGCTAAGGCTGCGCCTAGCGCCATATAGGCGACGGCCTGCTCGTGCCGCGTGTGAATGGGTCTGATTTCATCTGTCCGTGCATGGAGGGCGTCGAAGAATAAATCGTTCTGAATACCAGGTAGACAGAATAAGGTGTCGATCCCATTGCGAATAAGTCCGTCGACCACGGCTTCCCCGGCGGTCATGGTTGTTATTTCTTTGGCATTCGTCATTTGTTTATTCCTAATTACTTACCGGTGACATATCCGTCTTCGAGATCATTCTGCCTGGCGGCTGTATGCCGTTCTGCGGGATCACCGTAACCACCAGAGCCGGGAGCTTCTAGGACGACTTGCCCACCTGGAGGAACATCGAAAGAACCTTTGCTGGGAAGAGTTCGTTCCGTGCCGTCTGGATACTTGAGCGTCGCCTTGCTCGTACTGCCATTGCCACCGCCGGCGACGCCGAAGGGGGGAGATTTTGTGCGCTCCATGCACACTGTGGCTCGTGCGGTATTTTCTAAAACTGTCCAGGCGCGTCGGGTACCTAGGCCGCCTCGATATTTACCGTCGCCACCGCTATCCGGGATGAGCTCGTAGCAATCGACGCGTAGGGGAAAACTCATTTCGAGAGCTTCAATGGGCGTGTTCATTGTATTAGCGATACCAGAGGACAACGCGTTGATACCATCTTTGTTTGGGCGCGCGCCAAACCCGCCTTTCACGGATTCATAACTAACGTATCGGCCATTCGTCCGGTAGTCGACACCGCCGAAGGTCATGATAGCCGATGTACCCTGGCTGCATGCCATGATGTGTTTGGGCATAACGTTAGCGAGCGCACCGAACGTCATATCGGCGACGCGGTGTGACATTTCGTGATTGGCGTAGACGACGGGGGAGGGGAATGCCGCATTGACGACTGAGCCTTCAGGCGCTGTTACCTTGATCGGACGCCAGGCGCCAGAGTTGGCGGGAATAAGGCCGTTCGGGTCGACGATCATCTTTAGCGAGCAGTAGACACCAGAGGCGGTGACGGAGAGCGGTGCATTCATCGGTCCGGGGACGGCGGGATCTGTGCCGTTGAAATCCACTTTTATTTCCGAGCCGTATTTTGCAACCTTCATGCGAATGGTGAAGGAGGAGTCTTCCGTTTCTCCGTGTTCAATGATGCCGTCGCCATCGCAAACATCTTCAAATTCTCCTTCGCCGTCCGGAAGCTCCGCAAGTAATGTGCGCATCATGCGTTCTGAATAATCTAAAATTTCTTGCATAATTCCCGTGAGCTGTTCGCCGCCATATTTAGCGGCCAGATCAGCCATTCGTTGACTGGCACGCCGGTTGGATGCAATCTGAGCGTTGAGATCGCCCCAGCGTTCGTCCGGAGTACGCACGTTTGCGCGAATGATCGCTTCAACGTTGCGGTCGAGTTTTCCTTTGTCATAGATACGGATCGGCGGCAGCCGCAGTCCTTCGCCATAAACTTCCGTAACAGCACCATAGCTGCCGGGCGTGGCACTGCCGATATCTGGCCAATGAGCGCGAACGCAACCGAACCCGAGTAGTCGATCTTGAAAAAATGCAGGACTAACGACGTTGACGTCGGGCAAATGAGAGCCACCGAAATAGGGGTCGTTGTGAATGAATACGTCGCAGTCGTGTATATCATCGCCAAAGGCCTGGATGACGGCACGGACGGCATCCGGCATAGAACCGAGGTGGATGGGTAAGTCGGGACCCTGCGCCACCATATCGCCCTTGGCGGTGAAGATGCCGCAGGAATAATCACCGGCGACTTTCAGAACCGGCGAGTATGCTGTTTTCGCGAGGACGATCTTCATTTCTTCTGCCGCCTTGAGGAGGCTGTTTTTGACCACTTCAAATGTTGCGGGATCGGTTTTCGTCTTCATGGTATTTACTCTCCGCGGGTAATGCGGATAAAACCGCGGGCGTCGACACGGCCACGCCACCCCGGCGGGATGACGAGTGTACTGTCTAGCGATTCAACGATTGCGGGACCCTTGATCGTAGAGCCGGCCGCGAACCGTTCCCTATTGAGGACAGGGGTTTCAATACTGTCGGTTGCAGGGAACCAAGCCATTCGATTGGCTTTGAAAGAGTCCCTTCCATCCGTTGTCTTTTGCTTAATCGGAAGGCTGGGAAGTCTTCCAGTTGCGGTCAGACGCAAGGTCACGACTTGGACAGTCTCGGCCTCGTTCTTATGGCCATATGTCAGCGCATGTCGTTCGTGATAGCCTTCAGAGAGTTTCTTTAAGCTGTTTGTATCAACCAAGTCGCCGTCAAGTGGGACATTCAATTCATAGGCCTGGCGGGCGTAGCGAAGGTCGGCACTTCGTTGAAAAACCCACCGACTTTTGGGAACACCGGTATTCGAAAGCATGGATTTAGCATTTTCGATCATTTCGTCCCAGAGGGCAGCAAGTTGAGAGGGGTCTATTTCTAAGAGCGGTGCAAAAAGAGTTTTGGCATAATCCCGGCGGATATCGGTGCCGACGAGGCCAAGAGCTGAAAATCCGCCAGGTATGGGTGGTATGACGACTTCAGGAACATTTAGTTCTTCTGCCAAGGCCACAGCATGAAGCGGCCCGGCGCCCCCGAAGGCAATCAAACTGAACTCCCGCGGGTCGTGGCCTCGCTCAACTGATACGACCCTTAATGCGTCGGCCATATTGCTGTTCACGATCGAAATAACGCCTGCTGCTGCCTGTGAGACAGATTGGTTGAGGGGTTTCGCGATCTTTTTTTCAAAGGCGCGAATGGCCCGCTCATAATCAATCGACATACGGCCGCCGAGAAGTGAACCGGCATCAAGATAGCCAAGAACGAGATTGGCGTCAGTCACCGTCGGCTCAATACCGCCCTGGCCATAACAAACAGGCCCTGGTGCGGCACCTGCGCTATGGGGCCCCACGCGTAACGCGCCAGCCGGATCAATCCAGGCGATACTTCCGCCACCGGCGCTTACCTCGGCAAGATCGATAACCGGAACGCGGATCGGATGACCGGTACCATGGAGCCATCGGTTTTGGCTGCCTTCGCCTCCGCCAACTTCATATTCTGCGGTTGTCTCAATCCGTCCATCCCGTATCAGCGCCGCTTTCGCCGTGGTGCCCCCCATGTCGAAGGACAACAAATCATTTTTATCAATTTGATTGCCGACGAGCGCGGCGGCGATGACGCCGGCCGCTGGTCCGGATTCTACTACAGCAGCGGGCATCCGAAGTGCTTCTGGCACATCGACCACACCGCCAGCCGAGCCCATCACGTGAAGCGCGGGTAAGTCGAGGCTGCTGATTGCGCGCTCAAGATGTGCGAGATAAGAGTCGAGGATTGGGCCGACATAAGCGCACACAGCCGTCGTGCTGGTACGTTCAAATTCGCGGATTTCCGGTAATACTTCGGATGACAGAAAGATTGAAACTCCAGGTAGTGCGGCCCGCAAACGTTCGCCAAGCACTTTTTCGTGACTGTCGTTCAGAAATGAAAATAGAAGTGAAACTGCGACGGCTTTGACATTTAAACTTCTGATTTCTTGAACTAAATTATCAATCTCGTCATGAGCTAATGGTGTTACGATATGGCCTTGAGCATCAACACGTTCCGTAACCTCGAAGCGGCGATGGCGTGGCACGAGCGTAGCGGGCGGGTCTTGAAACAGATCATAAAGGTCAGACCGTGAGGAGCGTCGAAGTTCAATGATATCGCGGAACCCCTTCGTCGTGATGAGAGCCGTGCGAGCACCTTTTTCTTCAAGAATGGCGTTGGTAACGACGGTCGTGGCATGCGAGAGCAACGAGACATCGCCTGTTGGCACTTCATAGGTCTTGATTGCCTCCGTCAACGCGTTGACTACGCCCTGTCCAAAATCATCCGGCGTGGTCAGTGTTTTGGCGATACCAATAGCGCCGCTTTCCTCGTTGACCAAAGCGGCGTCCGTAAACGTGCCTCCAATATCGACGCCAATCCGCCAGCTCATGTTTTTCTCCGCGATTTGGTGTGTGGAACAAGGTATTGGAAATATGTCAAATTCCCAGCCATTTTTATTGCCATTTAGCTTGTTCCGGGAAGGGACACGCCTAACTGACGTTTTATGGTTCGATTGAGTGACATTGATCCCGGTTCCGCAAAGCACCTCCTCGATAAGGAATGTCCGCCATTTGAAACGTCGCCTTGGGTGGAAGGACCGCCTTTGAAAAGGCGTCGGGTCGCGATTGTGACTTCTGCGGGCTTGCATCGCCGAGACGATCGGAATTTTGCGTTACGGGATCTAAGTTATCGTGTAATCCCGGGTGACATCGACACGGCCGATCTGGTGATGACGCAGAGTTCTGTAAACTATGACCGAACTGGTTTCCAGCAGGACGTGAATGTCGTCTTCCCGATTGATCGTTTGCGCGAACTTCATCAGGCGGGAGAAATTGGCGATATTGCGAATTACCACTACGCGATCAATGGAGCTGGCTGGTTGCCGCATGAGATCGAAGTGACTGCAAGGGAATTGGCTGGTTTATTGAAAGAAGACCGGGTCAATGCTGTCCTACTGGTTCCAGTCTGACCCAACTGCACCCGTGCCGTCGGTGCGACGGCACACTATCTAGAAGAAGAAGGTCTGGCGACGATTGGGATAAGCCTCGTCCGCGACAATACTGAGCGTTTGCGGCCACCCAGGTTTCTCTGGGTGCCGTTTGAGCTTGGTCGACCGTTCGGCGCGCCTGACGAACCTGAATTCCAGACACGTGTGCTGCGCGAAGTACTCGCGTTGCTTGAGCACACGGGCCCATCGCCTGTGTTGGTGGATTTTTTGGAAGATGCACCAAGCGGTGGCGGAGATATGAGCGGTTGGTCCTGTCCCATAACGCTGCCAAAGGCTCATGATGCTCGGACGTCCGAGCTTCTTTCATTGGTCCTCGCGGAAATCAAAAGTCTTGCCCCGTGGCATCAGATCGGTGTCGATCGGCGAGGCCGGACGACGTCTGGTGTTCTCGGCATACCTATAGAAGCGGTAGCAACGTTTTTACACGATGTTTTTAATTGCGTACCCGAAAGCCCAAAGGATGGGGTTCCGGTTGGGCAAGCCTTCCGCCAAGGGTGCGAAGAATTGAAGACCTTCTACCTAGAAGCGGCGACGGCAAAACCGGGTTCAGCGAAGAGCAGTGAATTGGCGGACTGGTTCTGGGGTAATACCGCCGGCGGTCGTCTTATCCTCACGCTTCATCCTGTGGCCCTTGAAAGCTCGGACGAAGGAATCCAACAAGTGGCGATAAGTCAGATGGTGCCGCGGGCGCAGAAACACCGTTTGGGATAGGGGACTACCTGTCCAGAAGGATCCGAGCTATCTGTGTTAATAACAAGCGTTGTTGGTGGCTTTGTTTGAGTGGGTAAGACGATGGTCGAAATGATCGAAGATAAATTTACCGGTCCAATGGTTTGGGATGCAGATACACAATTTCTGAACGGCGGCGTTGCGAGCCTTGATGCCACTTGTCAGTCAGAAATTTCGGTAATCGCGCAGCTTCTGCGCGATAATCCCCTGCCAACTGAAGCGTTGATGCCTGCGGATTTTGATATGCCCGCTTGCACAGCGGTCATGGAGAGCGTGCGAGAAACCGTTGACAATGGGACAGGCTTCGCGGTTGTCGATCGGCTAGACGTGGATGGGCTTGGTCGCGAGATTGCGACCAAGATTTATTGGCTGTTGATGTCAATAGCGGGCCGTCCGGTCGCTCAAAAGTGGGACGGCACGATGGTCTATGATGTGCACGATACAGGAGAGAAAGCCACACCAGGCAGTGGCATTCGTTCTTCAAAGACAAATGGTGGGCAGGGTTTTCATAACGACAATGCATTTAATCTACCGCCAGATTTTGTTTCTCTGTTCTGCTTACGGACGGCAAAAAAAGGCGGAGTTAGTGGGATCGTGAGCTTTGAAAGTGTCTACAACAAACTGCTCGAAGAGCACCGCGAGGTGCTAGATCGCCTATATCAACCGTTTCATTTTGATCGTCAGATGGAGCATGCGCCAGATGAAGATAGGCTGTCCTATAACCCGATCTTCGAAGTGGATGGTGATGTGCTCAATGTGCGGTTCTCTCCGCGACTTGTGGAGCATGGTTATCAAATGCGCCAAGAAAAATTGGATGATGAGGCTCGCGCGGCGATAGATGCGCTCTGTCGGACTACCGAAATTGATAATCTGTGCAAGAACTTTGAGTTTGAGTGTGGTCAAATTCAGGTCGTGAATAATCGACGTCTTGGCCATCGCCGAACTGCGTTTCGGGATTGGGAAGAACCCGAAAAACGGCGGCATCTCGTTCGTATCTGGCTCCGTAAATCGGGGCGGCCGTTTTATCAGGGCTAATAGGTCTTAAAGGAAGGAAGCATCCGTGGCTTACGAAACCATTCAAGTTGATCCAGTCAGTCCAATTATTGGCGCAGAAATAAGCGGCGTTGATATTTCAAAACCACTTGGCAATCAGATATTTCAGGAAATACATGATGCTTTGATGGAGCATCAGGTGATTTTTTTCAGAGACCAGAATATGGATCTGGATCAACATAAAGCGTTTGGCCGATTATTCGGCGAACTGCACATTCATCCCACGGCAAAGGCGCCAGAGGGGCATCCAGAAATTATAACAATTCACGCGGATGAGAATTCAAAAGTCGTGGCCGGTATGAAATGGCATTCAGACGTCTCTTGTGACGAAGAACCGCCACTGGGCAGCATTCTCCACATCCACACGATCCCGGATGCGGGTGGCGATACAATGTTTGCAAGCGGTTACGCCGCTTACGAAAGTCTATCGGAACCCGTTAAGGAATTGATTGGCGGGTTAAAGGCGTGGAATGAGTCGGCACAAGTCCATCGAGACCGATTTGGAGCCGCGGGTAATCTACGTGACGGCGAAAACGCCTATCCGGAATCTTTACACCCGATTGTGCGTACACATCCAGTCACGGGTCGAAAGGCGCTCTTCGTCAATGAGAATTTTACAACCCGGATCGAAGGATTAAGGAAGAACGAAAGCGATGCGATCCTTAAAATGCTTTACGATCACATTGCGACGCCGGAATTTCATTGTCGTTTTCGTTGGCAGGAAAATTCTGTCGCATTCTGGGACAACAGATGCGCTCAGCACCGCACCGTTTGGGATTACTACCCACAGGTGAGGCATGGGTACCGTGTGACGATTGCTGGTGATAAACCTTTTTAATAAATGAAAGAGGCTCTTATGCTGAGCAAGACTGTCGATCACTTCGACGAAATGTTCGACGTCATAGTGGTTGGTTACGGCTTTGGTGGCGCCGTTGCAGCGATAAGCGCAAATGACGCAGGCGCTGATGTTCTTTTGGCAGAAAAAATGCCAAATCCCGGAGGGATTTCAATCTGCTCAGGGGGGGGCTTGCGTTTGCCTTATGATAAAGATGCAACCTTTCAATATTTGAAGTCTACGAACGATGGGACCACGCCAGATAATATACTCGAAGCGTTCATTGATGAGATGGTTCAAATTGATGCGTATGTGCAGGAGTTAGCGGCCGTCAATGGTGCGCACATCAATCGGATAGATAGGCCTGGCAGCTATGCATTTCCTGGTTTTGATAAAATGTACTTCCTCGAAATTGATGACATCCCCAATTTTGACCCGAAACGCGACTACGCGTACGCCAATGCGCTTAGCGGCGGTCCCTTTATGTTCAAAGTATTGCAGGACAATATCGCAAAGCGTGGCATTACAGCACGCTTAGGCGTATCGGCTAGGCGTCTCATCACCGATAAGAGCGGGACTGTATCTGGTATCTGGCTTGACGATGGAAACGGACCGAAGGCGGTAGGCGTACGGAAGGCAGTGATCCTTGCCTGCGGTGGCTTCGAGCACGCACCAGAAATGCAACGCCAATTTTGGCAAATTAACCCTGTTTTTAGCGCTGCGTTCGTTGGCAACACCGGCGATGGAATACGGATGACGACTGATCTCGGCGCTGCCCTCTGGCACATGTGGCATTTTCACGGGACTTATGGTTTCCGGCATCCTGATCTACCCTTTGCTATTCGCACGAAACGATTGCCGGATTGGGTGCCGGAAGAACGTGAAGCGGAAGCCCCTATGAGTTGGATACTCGTTGGCAAGAATGGGCGCCGTTTCATGAACGAGTATGACCCCTATATGCAGGACACCGGACATCGTGGAATGGATCGCGTCGATCCATCGCAGATGGGGCAACCGTTCGTGCCGTGCTACATGATCTTGGATGATGATGCGCGACAGCTATACCCTCTTGGTCAAACCATGTTCAATGACGGCGAGTACGAAAACTATGAGTGGAGCAAGGATAATCTAAAAGAAGTTCAGAACGGTCTAATACGTAAAGCCGACACGATTGAAGAAGTAGCAGGGATGATCGGTTGTTCAGTCGACGAACTTGGTACGACTATTAAAAATTGGAACGAAAGCTGTGACGTGGGTGTAGATGATCTCGGGCGGCCACCTAAAAGTATGGTCCCTGTCCGGCAGGCGCCGTTTTATTTGGCGGAAGTTTGGCCGGTCGTCTCTAATACGCAAGGTGGTCCAGTGCACGACGAAAAACGTCGTGTTGTGAATGCATTCGGTGAACCTATTCCCCGGCTTTATACGGCAGGTGAGCTTGGCGGTATTTGGGGTAGTTTATATCTTTCCGGAGGGAACCTAACGGAGTGTTTCGTCAGTGGCCGGATCTCCGGGCGAGAAGCTGCGACAGAAGAAAATAGGTTAGTTTGAAACGATGACAGAGAAAAAGGTCTATAAGGGACCCGCTGGGCGTGCGCAAAGCCTCTCAAATTCCCGTGCTCAAGGCTTTTATGAATCGATCCAGGTTAAGCCGGCGACGGCCGTTATTGGTGGGGTTGTCAGTGGTGTGGATATGACACTGCCTATCCCAGAAGCCCAGGTTACGGACCTTAGTTATGCCTTGGCCAATCACAATGTTCTGTTTTTTCGAGATCAACCAGAGCTGACGCCTGAACAACAAATAGCCTTTGCTCGTAATTTTGGGGAGCTACATATCCATCCCGCAGGCCCACAGGAAAATGCTCATCCGGAAATCTTTGTAATCCATACCCATAAGGATTCTAAGCTTAATAACGGTGGTGGTTGGCACACGGATGTGTCGTGTGATGAAAAACCGCCACTTGGCACGATGCTCCAAATTCATAAGACGCCAAAGGCGGGTGGGGATACTCTCTTTGCTAATATGTATGCTGCGTTTGACGCGTTGTCAGATACGATGAAAGATCTGTTAAAAGGCTGCATGGCTATGCATCAATCGGAACATATTTTTCGGGGGCGGTACTCTGATCGTGGCGTCGATGATACCGGCAAATCGTTTCCAAGTTCCGAACACCCGGTAGTCCGCACGCATCCAATCTCAGGTCGGGACGCCCTCTACGTGAACCGGGCTTTTACAACCAAGCTGTTGGACTTCGAACAAGCCGAAAGCGATGCGCTGCTAAAATTTCTGTTCACCCACCTTGAGCAACCACAGTTTCAAGTGCGCTTTCAGTGGGAGAAGAACTCGATTGCTTTTTGGGACAATAGATGCACACAACACCTGGCATTGTGGGATTACTGGCCGGAAGAGCGTAAGGGTAATCGTGTGACCATTAATGGTGAACGCCCTTTCTATCGAATGTAAAAGAATAAACGATGTCAAAAAGACCGTTACATGAAGGTAAACTTGACCGAGCGCAGGCCTTATCGAAGGCGCCGTTGGGCGAGTTTTATGAGACAATTTGCGTCAATCCGGTCACACCGGTTATTGGTGTCGAAGTTGAAGGTGTCGATATGACATCTAATGTGCCAGACGCGCAGATCGAAGAATTAGGGCGGGCGCTTGCAAATCACAACGTATTGTTCTTCCGAGATCAGCCGCTATTAACGGCAGAACAACAGATTACCTTCGCCGAGCGGTTTGGTGACTTACATATTCACCCCGCTGCGCCTCAGGGTGAAAAATATCCCGAACTCTTTGTTATTCACACACACGGCAATTCCTTCGTTAATAATGGAGCGGATTGGCACACAGATGTGTCGTGTGACAAAACGCCACCACTTGGCACCATGTTGCAAATTCATCGGACACCTGAGAGTGGCGGTGATACGCTTTTTGCCAATATGTACGCAGCCTATGATGCGTTGTCTGATAAAATGAAAACATTTCTTTCGAAGCTTTCCGCGGTCCATGATTCGGAACGTGCGTATCGGGGCCGATATTCGGATAAAGGGGTCGACGATACAGATGTGGTTTTTCCGCGAAACGAGCACCCGGTTGTCCGCACGCACCCAGTTACTGGCCGTCAATCGCTTTACGTAAACGAAACCTTCACCAGCCGCATTCGAGGAATGGCGGAGGAGGAGAGTAATATGTTGTTAGAATTTTTATTCAGCCATCTGTCGCGACCGGAGTTTCAGGTTCGGTTCAATTGGCAGCCCAATTCTATTGCCTTTTGGGATAATCGCTGCACTCAGCATCTGGCGATGTGGGACTATTGGCCGAACGAGCGCTACGGCCACCGGGTTACGATTAAAGGCGACCGGCCTTATTATAGGGCTAGCTGATAAGAGATGTATCCGGGAAAATACGCGACTGAAACGCCCCAAAAAGCGGCGGCGATCAATGCCGCCACAGGGGAGATACTAACTTATAGGGAACTCGATGCGCAGTCGGCGCAATTGGCGCGCTATCTCCATTCGGTCGGACTTCGTCGAGGCGATGCACTCGCATTAAATCTTGACAATCGGCTGGAATTTTTTGTTGGCACTTGGGCGGCGTTGCGGAGTGGCCTCTATTTGGTCACGGTGAACCGGTATCTGCCTGCGCATGACGTCGCCTATATCATCCAAGATAGTGGGGCAAAAGCCATCGTGACTTCTGACGCGTTAGAGGCGATTGCGATCGATCTTGCGCCACTTATTCCGAACTGCAAACAGCGGCTTATGATTGGAAAGGAGGTACCCGGCTGGGTGCCTTTTGAAGCAGTATTAGCTGATCGGTCAAGTAAAGCTGTAGAAGATGAACGCCAAGGCGAGCATATGCCATACAGCTCTGGGACGACGGGAAGACCTAAAGGCATTCGACGGCAGCTCAGCACGCGACATATCTCAGAGGGACCAGAGTTTTTGGAAACCTTTCGTGCGTACGGATTTGATGAGAACTCAATATACCTCTCACCTGCGCCGCTTTATCATGCGGCACCGTTTTCATTTACAAATCGAACTCAGGTTTTGGGTGGCACGGTGGTAATGATGCCGCGTTTCGACGCGGAAGAGTCGCTACGGCTCATAGAGGAGTATAAGGTGACCCACAGCCAATGGGTCCCAACCATGTTCATTCGTATGCTTAAACTTAAAGAAGTGCAGCGCAGCACTTATGACCTCTCGACCCATCAGGTTGCCATTCACGCTGCCGCTCCCTGCCCTGTTGAGGTCAAAAGGCAGATGATTAAATGGTGGGGGCCAATTCTACAGGAGTACTACGCAGCATCCGAGCGGAATGGCTCAACTCGCATCAGTAGCGAAGAATGGCTGGAGAAGCCGGGTTCAGTTGGCAAGGCTGTTAGTGGAATTTTACGTGTTTGCGACGATGAAGGGAAAGAACTCGGTCCTGGTGAAGATGGTATCGTTTATTTCGAGCGCGACAGCGTCGTCTTCACTTACCACAACGACCCGGAACGAACGAAAGAAGCTCAGCATCCTCAATATGAAAATTGGTCGACAATGGGCGATATTGGCCATCTCGATGAAGATGGCTATCTATTTCTGACCGACCGAAAATCGTTCATGATTATTTCTGGAGGCGTGAATATTTATCCGCAGATGATTGAAGATGCCCTTTGCTTGCATCCTAAAGTCGCTGACGTTGCCGTGATTGGGGTGCCAAACCCTGACTTTGGTGAAGAGGTGAAAGCCATTATTCAAACGGCTGATGGAATTTTACACGACGAGACAACAAAGGAAGAGTTAATGGCGTTTTCCCGAGAGCGTCTTGCACCCTATATGGTGCCACGTTCCATTGATTTCCGGGAAGAATTACCAAGGTTGCCAACTGGTAAATTATACAAAAAACAGCTAATGGCAGAGTTTTGGTCCTGACTATTATTAAATTTTCTTCATCCGACATTTGTTAAATTATGAGTGCTTTAAATTTTAACGTTTAACTCAACTTTCGGTCGGCTTCGGGTGGGGCCTGATATTTAAACGGAGCGCAGTATGCACCACGAAGAAACTTTGAAACAACTTGAAGAACGGCGTGCCTTCGCTTTGGCGATGGGTGGTGAAAAACGGCTTCAGCGGCATCGTTCGAACGGCAGTCTCGATGCGCGCGCGCGGCTAGCCTATCTCTTCGACGACGGTGCGATGGTTGAGAGTGGAATGCATGCACGATCGGCGCGGGCCGAGGTCCGGGGAAAGTCGCCTGCCGATGGTAAGGTAGCGGGTTTCGGTAAGGTCG
>CEUN01101397.1_pt1 | contig 62188 bp, 57 predicted proteins | sample 361501 | NCBI WGS metagenome assembly CEUN01 (sample SAMEA2622801, study PRJEB7988) | marine metagenome | biome: marine biome (ENVO:00000447); feature: marine epipelagic mixed layer (ENVO:xxxxxxxxx); material: "saline water (ENVO:00002010), including plankton (ENVO:xxxxxxxx)" | depth 120 m | reverse complement strand
CCAATCGCGCAGATGGTAAGTGATAATCGCACGATAAAAGGGTCATATATGGGAAGTTGTGTACCACGCCGCGATATTCCGCGCTTTCTGTCACTTTATCGCCAAGGCAAACTACCTGTGGACCGATTACGAAGCGGTTTCGTCGAATTCAACGGTTTGAACGCAGGGTTTGACCGCCTGGCCGCGGGCGACGCAGTCCGTCAAGTCCTTCGTCCACATGGCACAACCATAGCTTAAGGAGCGATTAATGGGCAAAAACTACTCTGATGACCAAGAGCTTCAAAATGCTGCCGATAAAGGTGTCTTCAACGCCGGCGCAGACTTCCAACGCCGCGAACGTAAAGACCTGGGTAGGGTCACCGAAGCGGCTCGAGACATCCCAATTTTCGCCCATACCGACGTTTTAGTTGTGGGTGGCGGACCCGCGGGTACCACCGCGGCAGTCGCCGCGGCGCGCCTCGGCGCAGACGTTATTCTTGCAGAACGGTATAATCATCTGGGTGGCCTCTCAACTGGCGGGCTTGTAATCTGGATCGACCGGATGACCGACTGGCAGGGCGATCTGGTAATCCGCGGCATGGGTGAAGAATTGCTCGATCGACTGCCAGACGACGCCATTTTCGGCCCTCAGAAGACGGACTGGGGTTCCCGCGATGAAACCCTCGCCCATCAGTGGTCCCGCCGCCATAGTGCTTTCCATGGAACCGTAACTTGGGCACCAATGATCGACCCAGAATGGTTAAAGCTTGAATCTCTAAAAATGATATTGGGCGCAAAAATTGAATTACTGCTGCATTCCTGGGTCTCATCCCCCCTAGTTGAGGACGGCAAAGCCGTCGGAGCAATCCTTGAATCGAAGGAAGGTCGGGTCGCGGTACGAGCCAAGACTGTCGTCGACACAACGGGAGATGGCGATATGTTCGTGCGTGCAGGAGAACGTTTCGAGGGTGATATCGACAGCGACAACATCCATCACTGCGCCAACACCGCATCCCTTCTATCAGGCGTCGATGTAAAAAAGTGGTTCGCCTGGCAGGATCAGAACCCAGAACTCTACAAAGATTTCATGAGGCGCGGGCGCGAAGCGACACGGCACTTCATTTTACCCTTCGCAGGATGGCGGAACGATGTGGTTTGTTTCATGGGGCCACGTTTCTCAGGCTTCGACGTCCTAAAGGTCGACGACCTGACGCACCTCGAAATTTTATCGCGGGAAAGCCTTGTTGAGTTACTAAACTTCTACCGCGAGCATGCTCCAGGCTTTGAGAATGCCTGGATAATGCTAACTGGACCGCAACTTGGCGCACGTCATAGCCGTCGTTTAAAGGGCTGGGGTCGGATGACCGGAGATGTAACCAAAACTGGCCACATACTTACCGACGAAATTGGTGTTAGCCCAAGCCTGGGCCCCAACATCCCCAATGTATCCGTCCCATATGGTGCTCTCGTACCAGATACAATCGATAATATGCTAGTTGCTGGTCGTCATATCTCAAGCGATGCGCAGACCCACACCTTCATGCGCGAAATACCGCAATGCTGGATGACCGGCCACGCAGCAGGTGTCGCCGCTGCGCTCAGTGCGAATTCCGGCACTCGCCCCCGCGATCTGGCATTACCAGACATCCAATCAGCACTCATTAAACAAGGTGCCTTCGTCCGTACGGAACCGACAGTATGAACAAGCGTCCTAGTTTCGTCTTCATTATGACTGATCAGCATCGGGCCGACTGGCTGAGCTGTGCCGGGCATAATGTTGTCAAAACACCACATTTAGATGCTTTGGCGGCGAATGGTATTCGTTTCGAGAACTTTTACACAGCCTCACCAGTCTGCATGCCAAATCGGGCGTCCTTTATGACAGGGCGTTATCCGAGCGTGCATGGCTTACGTTATAATGGCTGCGCCCTACCAGCTTCAGCCAATACATTTGTCGATGTACTATCGGCAAGCGGTTATAAAACGGCGGCCATCGGCAAGAGCCACCTGCAACCCTTCTCCGACAATCCTCCAGATTGGGGCGAGGTCGCTGAAACCGGACCGATTGAAGACGCCTGGAAATTGGATAGTACCGACTACACTCAGGAAGAGCCGATGCACTACGAAGCCAACGGGCGCTTCAAAATCAAGCTTCCCTACTACGGCTTCCAATACATCGATATGGTAACGGGGCATGGCGATCGGTGCGGAGGCCACTACCAGCAGTGGTTCCGCCAGAACGTAACGAATTGGCAGGAATTGCAAGACCGCAATAACCAACTTCCACATCAGTACACCTGCCCACAAGCTTATCGCACACCGGTCCCCGAAGACCTTTATTCAACGGCATACATCCGCGATCGGTCCCTCCAATATCTAAAAAAAACAGCCACGTGCGACGAACCATTTTTCCTATTTATCTCGTTTCCAGACCCACATCACCCATTTAATCCGCCTGGCAAGTACTGGGATATGTATAAACCGGAGGACTTTGACCTGGCGGTGCCCTACGGCGCGCATAAGAACCCAACTCCACCCATGCAGTGGCTGTATAAGAATTGGAAGTCGGGCGGAGGACAAAAATCGCCACAAACCGCAATGATGATTGATGAACGCCAGCTGCAAGAGGCGATGGCATTGACCGCAGGCATGATTACCTGCATCGACGATGCCGTCGGCGATCTAATGGCGGCCCTTAAGGATTTAGATATTGCAGATAACACCGTGGTCGCTTTTAACGCGGATCACGGCGATTATCTAGGCGACTTCAACATGTTACTGAAAGGCTCACTTCCTTTCCGCAGCATCACACAAGTTCCCTTTATTTGGAGTGACCCTAACGGCCCATCCGGCACTACATCAAACCAACTCGTCTCCACTATCGACCTGCCACTCTCTATCCTCGAGCGTGCTGGCGTTAAACCGTACTTCGGTACGCAAGGCAAAAGCTTCCTACCTCATCTAAAGGCGGGCTCGGCTCCCACCCACGAGGCCGTCCTCATTGAATACAATGACAGCATGCCAAGATTAGGCTTCGATAATGCGCCACGCGTCCGCACACTAGCGAGCAAGGAATGGCGCTATACGGTCTACGCAGATCAAAAGTGGGGCGAACTCTACCATCTGCAAACCGATAGGCGAGAGACCAATAACCTTTGGGACAACCCAAATTACAGCGCAACCCGTGCCCAATTTGCTGAGCGTATGACGAACCACCTTATACATCAAATGGACGAAAGCCCAAGATCTACGAGACGCGCTTAACCCGCTCCAATTATAGCGTGAGAGCATCCAACCCAAAACCTTACTTCAAGGTAAAAAGTAATAGCAGATCTGCAATGTCCTGCGCTTGAATTTCTTTACGCCTGACGCAGAATTAAACTAATATTAAATTTCAGTTATTTGCCGATGGCCGGCAACGAAAGGATCGAGATGAAAGTAGGTACCGATATAAGCGTCCTAGCGGAAGAAGGTCGCTCGGATGCAGCTGTATTGGCGGATCATCTAAAACTCGCTGACCTGGCGGAGCCGTTGGGCTTCGACTCTCTCTTTGGGCTCGAACATCATTTCACCGGCTATTCGATGTCACCACACCCACTGCAACTTTTGAGCTATTACGCGGGTAAGACAAAGCGGATTACGCTTGGAACCTGCGTCATCGTTCTGCCGTGGCATGACCCCATCCGGGTGGCAGAACAAATCGCCTACCTAGACTTGCTTAGCGGTGGCCGTTGCATGTTTGGCTTTGGCCGAGGTGCAGCGAGCGTCGAATATGAAGGCTTTCGGGTGCCAATGGACGAAGCCCGCCCTCGATTCGCAGAAGCAGCGCAACTGGTTACCAAAGCGCTCAAAGAAGAAGTTTTTGAATGGGATGGGGAGTTTTTCAAAATTCCACGCATGTCGATCCGTCCCCGTCCGATGTCAAATCCGGAACGCCGTTTCTATGCATCATCCGTCAGCCCGGAATCGGCCGAGATCATGGCTAAAATGGGCTTCGGCATGATGGTCATCATGCAAAACGAATGGGTAAAAGCTGCTGCTGATATTCAAAACTACAACGATATCACGATGGGCGTAGGCCATACGCCGCGTCCACCAGTCATACTAACCAATGTCTCTTGCGCTGAAACCCGGGAAGAGGCCGAGGATCGAGCAATGCAATATCTCGGCGCTAAATGGGACTCCATCGATAACCACTACAAATTTTCTGACGGCCACCTCGGTAGTGTCAAAGGCTACGAATCATACGGCAAAATGGCAAAGACCTATTCAAAGCTGCAGGATCCAGTCGCGCGCGAGAAGATGACTAAATTTTATGTTGGCATTCAGATCGTTGGAACACCGGATGACTGCATTCAGCAAATGGGAGAATTACAACGCCTGACCGGGACCGATCACATGGTTTGCGATTTCTCCTATGGCGGTATGCCTCATGAGCAAGGTGAATTGAACATGCGACTTTTTGCCGACCGTGTGATGCCAACCCTGCAGCGCGATGGTGCCTTTAGCGGCCCTGCCCTAGTTCCGGAGGCTTCGATGCAGGCACAAGAAGGTGTTTTCGCACCAGCGTAATACATAAAGTCGAAACCTCCGCTGAATATTCGAGCGGTGATTGTATCCGATGCTAAGGTAATCTGAGAATTCTTCGGGTCGTTTCTAGAAAAATGGCGCGTTTACTTCAAAAGGAAGCACTTTCAAAAGCGAACTCCATAAAATTTATTGGCCAAAAGCGGCTTAACAAGCTTCAAATGAAATCTCACTTCTTTCATAATCGAGATTCTGGGAAATTGGCTTTGGAAATTTATTTCAAGAGAGTTCCTTCGCCGTTCTCAATTAATTAATTTTGTTATGCGATGAAGGCGATTAACCTTTGGAAAGGACTAAGGTGCCTAACTGAACAAATTGGGTACAACGATATCCTCGTGTTACTCGTAATTGAAAAGAAAATCGATCAGAGACACAGTTTTAGCAGATAGTGCGGCCAACTCGATACGGAGAAGAATTAATGGAATGGCGAAACAAAGTCACTGTTGTCACCGGCGGCGCATCTGGTATCGGTGCCGCTTGCTGCCGGAACTTTGCCAACCGTGGTGCAAAAGTCGTCGTCACCGATTTAAATGCAGACGGCGCGCAAAGAGTAGCAGATGAGATCAACGGTCTCGCCGTTCCATGCAACGTTGGCGATGAAAACGAAATCAACGCTCTCGTCAGCGCATCTGAAAAGCACTTTGGACCGATAGACGTCTTCTTCAGCAACGCCGGAATTAACTCAGGACGCGAAATCATGAATACAGACCTTTCGGTCTGGGATGATCACTGGAAGGTAAACGTTATGGCGCATACATATGCCGTGCGTGCCGTTCTACCGGCTATGATCGCGCGTGGTGAAGGGTATCTTATCCATACCGCGTCCATGGCTGGCATATTGATGTCGAATGGCAACTTGCCGTATACGGTTTCCAAACATGCCGTCGTTGGTATGGCGGAATACCTATCCGTCACACATCACCATCAAGGCATCCGCGTTTCTCTCCTGGCACCACTCGGTGTCCGCACGCCAATGCTGGGGGACACTGACAAACCCTTTGCAAAGAATGCCGCTGGTCCAATCAAAGAACCAGAAGATGTAGCCGAAATGGTTGCAAGTGCAGTAGAAGAAGAGCGTTTCCTCATTCTTACCGATGAGATCGCGCAGACCTGGATGGAAGGTAAGACCAATGATATTGAGCGCTGGCTGAAAGGCATGCGACGGCTACATGAAAAGATCGAAGCACAGGGCGGTCGTGGTCCGCAGTCATGAAAAAAGAGTGGAACAGAACCGATGAGAAACATTCGTGTGAAAACCGAGCGACTCTGGCAAAGCCTTATGGACATGGCCGAAATTGGTGCTCTACCGAATGGAGGCTGCCGGCGCCTCGCTCTAACCGACGAAGATAAGGAAGGCCGCGACCTGTTCGTCCAATGGTGCAAGGAAGCAGGCTGTACTATTTCAATCGACCGCATGGGGAATATTTTTGCGCGGCGTCCCGGCAGGAACAATGATCTACCCGCTATCGTTACTGGAAGTCACTTGGACACGCAGCCCCACGGCGGAAAGTTTGATGGTGTCTACGGCGTTCTTGCAGGCTTGGAAGTAATCCGGACCTTAAACGACCACAACGTTACAACCGAAGCCCCGATTGAAGTCTCCGTCTGGACCAACGAAGAAGGGAGTCGATTTGCGCCTTCCATGGTTGCCAGCGGTGTCTTCGCTGGCAAGTTCAACCTAGACGACGCACTTGATATCACCGACACCGATGGCGCCAGCATTGGTTCTGAACTTACTCGGATCGGATATGCCGGCGACACCGATTGTGGTGGCCGACCGATCAAGGCTTTCTTTGAAGCCCACATAGAGCAAGGCCCGATCCTCGAAGCAGAAAAAAAAACCATCGGTATTGTAACCGGCGCTCAATGCCAACGATGGTACGACGTCACGCTCACGGGTCAGGACAGCCACGCCGGCACCACTCCTATGCCAATGCGCAGAGACTGCGTCTTCGCGATGTCCCGAATGATTAGAGAAATTGAAATCTTAGTTGAAGAATATGCTCCGGATGCTGTTGGTACAGTTGGTGAAATCGCAGTAACCCCGAATTCTCGCAACACGGTCGCAGGACATGTTGCTTTTACGGTCGACCTCCGTCACCCAATCGAAGAGAAAATGATCGAAATGGACCAGGAAGTAGTTCGGCGACTAACAGCAGTTGCAGAGGAGGTCAGGATCGCTATCGAAATGAAGAAAGTTTCGGACGTCCCAAAGATCGATTTTGATATAGACTGTATCAATGCAATCCGCAACGCAGCCGCGGCCCTTAACCTGCCTGCCCGAGAAATAGTTTCGGGCGCTGGACATGATGCAATGTACCTATCCACAGTAGCACCAGCATCAATGATATTTGTGCCATGTGAAAATGGCCTCAGTCACAATGAGGCTGAAGCGGCCAACGCCAACGATCTCGCTGCCGGATGCGACGTCCTCCTTCATGCGATGCTTTCATCGGCTGAAACAGCAAACGGCTAACAAACCTCAAATACTCAAATCAAGCAGATTATAGTCTTTTAAAGACGCCAACGTGTCGGGAGACCACTCGAAAGTTTCTCCAGATTTTCTATGCGGCTGATATTCAAAGGGTGTTTCATTTGGGAAACGCTGGCAACGGGCTGCGATTGCATGGCCAATCATTTCGGCACGCTTACGAATGCGTTCGGCATCATAGACCCCTGGCGCATTGTGAATGCCACCACCTTGCACATCCAAAACGGATTTGCGCCGATGAAAACCAAAATTAAATGTCACGCGCCAATCCTGGCTGGTATTTGCAAACGACCCATGCACAGCCTGGCGATTGGTAATCCCCACATCACCTGGCGCACAGATCATCGGAACAGCCTGGGGTAATCTCTGCGTGCCAGCATCTTCGGCCATCACCGCGATATCGATCTTGTTCAACTTGTGCGATCCGGGCACCACCCAGACGCCGTTTTCTGCAGTACAGCCATAAAGTTGGGCCATCGTGTTATAACCGTGGGTTCCTTGATCCCAATCAACATTATCCCAATGGGTAACGCCGTCACGATGCCAGGCAACCGAAGCACCTCGACCTGGCTCCTTGATAAAGATAGCTTCGTTAAAGGGAGTAAAATCCTCACCATTGATGGATGCCGCCACGCGAAGCAAATCAGGATGACCGTATAATCGCAGACAAGCCTCAGAGAATTGCAGCGAGCCCAGCATCAGGTAAACAACTTCCTTCGGAGCACCGGCAGCCACATCCGGCTCTGGCATCTTTATCGGATGGCGGCCGTTCGCAAGTTCAGTACCGCCGAACGGGTCCGCAAGTGGCTTGGACCAAAATAATGTCGGCGCCTCACAATCGGCCCCAAGTGCGGGCTGGCACTGCGCATCAATTGGACTGTCTTTTTCTATTGGGAGACGCGCGAGAATCTTTTGAAAGTCATTCTCTAGGTCCACTAATTCTTCTTTGCCAAGCACGCCTTCAAAAACATAAAATCCGCACTGCCAGTAGGCTTCCAAAATATCTTCGTGGAGTTTTCCGTTCTCATCAAAGCAAAGTGGACCCCTATTACCGAGCGAGAGGGCCCGTTTCTCACCATTACGCATATAAGTTTGCATTTCGGCGTCTTCCGCCGCCGCATCGACATTCATCATATCATTCATGGCTCACCTTTACTCGGTGTATGTCCAAAGTTATATACCATGCGTTAGGGCGGTACAAAATCGCGGCGTGCCATCTGATATGGCCACTATAGATGCCGTGCTGATATCCCGAGAGGGGAATAATTTACGTAAGCGCGAAGTATGCAAATATTTCGATATGGCCCACCGATTTACAAGGTCATATTCCAATGGTGGGCCAAAGACTAAGGGACACAACCAAAAAATTCAGTCGGCGTCTACATCACTAGGAAGGGCGGGTAGGATATAATTAATATTATCAGCTACATTTATGTGTGACCCCCATTACAGGTTTGCGACGTAAATCCCTGAAACATTTGGAGCGTAAACGATGACCCAATTGCCGATCCTGCAACAAAGACAGATAGAAGCAAATATTTTGAAGCACGTCTTCGAAACGTTGCGCGAGCGACTTGGGCAAGAGCAGGCCCGCAATGTCATCCGCGACACCGTTAGTAAGGCAGCCATCCAGCAAGGCCGCGATTTCGCAGCAGACGTTGACGGCGAACCGGACCTGAAGGATTTCCACGATATCTTGCCAAATTGGACGCGGGACGGTGCGCTTGAAATCGAATTACTCGAGGCAAGTACGGACACACTCAATTTCAATGTCAAACGATGTCGCTATTCGGAGATGTATCGAGAGATGGGTGTTGGCGATATTGGCGACCTGCTATCATGCCAACGCGATGGTGATTTCTGCATTGGCTACAACGCTCATATCGAGCTCACGCGTACGCAGACGATCATGGGGGGTGCCTCACATTGCGACTTCCGGTACAAACTGAAAACAACTAATTAATTTCTAATATGCCGGCATCGTCGGATGAGGCGTTAGTTGCAGTTCATGGGTCCAACAGGACTTATCCTGCGTGTGAAGATAATAGAACGCCTCGGCAATTTTCTCTGGATCCATAACAATATCTGGGTTTTCAAGAGCTTTCGGTAGGGCCCGTGTGCCCGGCGAGTCGATTAAGCCATCAATAACAACATTCGCAACGTGTATACCAAACTCTGAATATTCTTCGGTCAAGACTTGTGCCAGTGTCCGCATCATTACGCGCGGATAGTACAAGGACTCACCCGTGTAGCGCTTGCGGCCGCGCAGCGACTTATTGTTGTTGGAAAAAAGAAATGTACCTCCTCCCCTTTTCCGCATTGCTGGCAGCACTTCTTTGGCCACCAAGAAAGGTCCGCGGCTTGCGATGTGTTGAGCAGTATCAAACATCTCGACCTCAATATGTTCCAGCAATTCCTTCTCGGGCGGAAGATCCCTACCCTCAAGATATCCAGCGTTGTAGATCAACACATCGGGATCACCCGCCTGAGCGCGAATTGTCGAAAAAGCACTCGCGACGGATGCTTCCAATGCCAAGTCCAATTCCACTGTCATACAATCACCGTCTCGTGCCCGGATGGCATCCGAGAGCGGTGCGGCATTTGATGCGTTTCGCGTTGTCAAAACCGTGAAGAAACCTTCAGAGGCAAATTTTTGAGCTATCGCGCCACCGACACCCCAGCGAACACTAACCGGCACATCGCTATCATCGATGATTTTACCATGCGCAAGCTTTGTATTCCGACCGTCAGATTGCCATTTTGACGTAGCTCCGACGACAACTGCCACTGGTTTTCTTGAAGTATTAGATTTCAAAACCTCACCCATCATTCATCTCCTAAATCGCGATCCCAGCCCCACCAAGTACAAATTGCATCCCCCATCACCAAACACTTATCCCTGTTATCTAGCCAAGTTAATTCTTCGGTAAACATCCGAACGCACTCCTCCCAAGAACATGGCATCTTCGATATATCAGTTCCCCAGAACATTCGCTCCGGCCCAAATGCGTCATAAATTTGCCGAATATATTTTTGCATCTTTGGGAAAGGGTAAGGCTCGCTAGAATAGCCGGGCGCACCCGTTGCCTTAACAGCAACATTCTCCAGCTTCGCAAGCTTCAAAAGCTCAGGGATATGGGTCATCGCCTCCTCGTCCTTCAACCCGGTTAACCCACCACGTCCACCTAGATGATCAATCGTCACACGCAGAGCCGGATGACGTTCCGCGATCTGTCCAAAATAACGAAGTGAATCAGTTGCTAATACCGAAATTGGCACACTAGCTTCTTCCGCCACTGCCCACAGCCAGTCTAAAGATCCGTCCTCCAACTTCTGCCGGGCCGCTTCGTGCAGGAACGTATAGCGCAAACCGAGCATACCAATTTGTTTTCGCCAAACCGCAATCTTATGCTTTGCCGCCGGGTCATCGAAATCTACAGATCCCATGATCGCGAAACGACCTGGATAATCTTGCACTGCAGCCAGTGCCATCTCGACTGACCCTGGATCCCAGCTCGGCGGATGTATAACAGCTGCATCCACACCACCCTCATCCATCAGCTTAACAGCTTCTGCCGGTGTAAACGACGTTACTTGCCAATGCGACGGGTTGCTCGGTAGTCCAGTTCCCCAAAGATGAATTTGCGCATCAATAATCTGCATCGCATTTCTCCACTTCGTTTGCTGAAAAAATTAGACAGAAATAACAGTTACGGCGATAGAAAATCGTCAAATATTTTGCCACTAAAGGTCCATCCTAATAGATTTTCGGGTTGCAATAGCATGAAATAATGAATTTGAAATAGAATAATTATTTATTTAAGTTCAAGAAATTATTACTTCCGTTAAACGGTAAAATCGCCTAACGTGTAAGTATTAAAAAAGCAACCGACATCAAAAAATGAGGTCAGCGCTATGAGCGAAGACTTAGAAGACCAAGCAGTCTACGACGTAGATGTCGACGTAACCGCAGTCTTGGGGACAGCTAGCCTTTTGGTGAACCAATTACTTAAACTCGGACGCGGCGCGGTTGTCGAACTTGGCCAAAATGTTGGTGATCCAATTGACCTACGTATCAACAACCGCTTGGTCGGTCGCGGTGAAGTTATCGTCGTCGAAGACCGTTTAGCTATCTCCATCACGGAGATGATTCAGAACAAATAATCCGAACTCGAGGATCTCAAGCCGCTGCGGCCACACCTGAGGTCATATCCAACATCTTACGTGTATCATCTACTGTCGCGACCTCACGACCAAGCGACTCTGCTTGCTCCACAACCCTGGCAATCAAATCTGCATTAGTCGGCTGACCAAATTCACAATACGGATAATCGCCAAGTCCAATTGAAATGTGACCACCTTCTTTGATGACCTTTTCCGTCAGGAGGAATAAGTTTCCCTTGTAGTTCATTGCCGACCAAAAAACTTTTTGTTCTTTCGGCAAGAAATTGGTGTGAGCATCAAGACCTTCTGCTGTGCCTGGATGGCCCGAAAGCGAAATACCATCCGTCATGCATAGAAGCACAAAAACAGGTCCCTCAATGATACCCATCTTCATCAATGCCCCCATCTGCCGAGTAAAACTGATATTCCAGGAGACGCAATAATGTTTTAGGCCATGGTGTCTGATGCGATCGGCAAAATAAATCAACGTTTCGGTTGAGTTTTCATACACGAGATTGGTTGTGTCATATTTATTTTTGTCTGGATCCCACCAATCCACATTGACCGTGCCCGTATCCGTTGGTGCAAAATGTGGGGCAGTTTTGGGGTCTTCCATCGATTTCTCAATCGCATCGAAACGCTCCCTTGCGTCTCCACCATGTGCAACGTAACCAAGCGTCGGATTAATTAGAATCGGACAGGCTGTCCGAATTCCCGAGTTGGTCTTCAAATAAAACGCGGGATCATGTTCCGGCTCGCCCGTCGCCGTTCGCCCATGATAATGGATGATCGATGCACCAGCGTCATAGCATTTCTTAGCATCAGCGACAATTTCCTCCGGCAAGAATGGAACGTTTGGGTTTTCGTCCCGTGGCGCCAATTCATTGACCCGCGCCTCAATAATAATTTTGTCCATCACCTCTCTCCCTATTGCACAGTTCCAAAAATTGGGAACATATCCTTATATCAAACATTAGGCTTTTCTGCGGCCACGCCCACGCATGCTTACACGTCTTGTCACAATTATCGACCGTCTTTCTGGCGCGACAGGGTTATTCGGCGCCAGTCTTGTGCTGCCAATTGCGGCTGTTATGTTCTATGAGGTCGTGCTGCGCTTCTTCTTCGATCTACCGACCTTCTGGGCTTATGAACTTACTTACATGATGACCGGCGCGCATTTTGCGCTCGGCATCGCCTATGTGATGCGAGAAGAGCAGCACATCCGGATCGATTTTCTTTACGAACGGTTTTCACCACGCGTAAAAGCCACTATCGACATCGTCATCAATGCAGGGTTTTTGTTGCCAACAATCGCTTGGATGACCTGGCTCTTGATAGACAAAGCCGTCGCTGCCTACTTGGTGAATGAGCTATCCGGCGAATCCGAATGGAATCCAATCATCTGGCCGGTCTATTCCACTGTGGCCTTTGGTTTCTTTGTCTTCACATTACAAATCATTGCAGACACCATAAAGCGTTCACGCGTACTCATAACCGGAAAGCCGGAGGCCTAGCGTGGATTCTGCGCTTATTATGTTCCTGCCACTGATGGCGTTGATCTTCCTCGGCGTGCCGGTCGCTTTCGCACTGATTAGCGTAGCTCTGGTATTTAGTGTCATGGAATACGGCGGTGGAACAGTCCACCTTTTCGTCGCCAAAGTGCAAGAAATTACCTCAAGCCATGTGCTGGCTGCCGCACCTCTTTTCATTTTTATGGGCGCAATGTTAGAACGCTCGGGAACTGCTGAACGCCTTTTTGAGGCAATTCATATGTGGACACGACGCATGCCGGGCGGACTTGCAGTCGGCACCATTGTCATGTGTGTCCTTTTTGCGGCGTCGAGCGGCGTGGTCGGCGCCACCGAGACTGTTGTGGGCATGCTGGCGATCCCCGTTATGCTGCGCTACGGCTACGATAAGGGACTAATTTCAGGGACAATCTGCGCCGGCGGTTCACTCGGTTCCATTATTCCGCCCTCGGTTCTCGTTGTAATCCTCTCACTGATTGCAGAGATCGGAATAGGCGATATGTTTGCCGGCATGCTATTCCCCGGGCTTATCCTTGCGATCCTTTATATTCTCTACATTTTAGTCCGCTGCACGCTCGATCCAAAATCCGGTCCGCGTCTTCCCCCAACAGAAGACGACCCACCTCTGGCCGAAAAACTGCGGATCACAGCTGTGGCTCTGCTACCACCAGTAATCCTTATTTTGGTCGTGCTTGGCACAATCATCGGCGGTATGGCGGTTCCAACAGAGGCTGCTTCAATGGGTGCTGTTGGCGCCCTCGTGCTCACGATCATCTACCAGAATTTTACTTTTGGCGTGCTAAAAGAGGCGATCCTCAAGACAATCTCTATCACCGCGATGATCCTCACAATTTTGCTTGGTGGGACCATGTTTTCCAGCGTCTTTATCGGCAGCGGTGGATACGCAGCAGCGGAAGAAATCATCGAGGTAATGCGGCTCGGTGGGTGGGGCACACTATTTTTAATTTTGCTTCTAGTTTTTCTCGCCGGGTTCGTGATGGATGTGCTTTCAATTATTTTAATCGTTGTACCAATCGCCGTGCCGCTAATGAACGGTTTCGGATTTGATACTATCTGGTTTTTCATATTGCTGCTGATCACGCTCCAGACGAGCCTACTGACCCCACCCATGGCTGGCGCCATCTTCTACCTCCGATCTATTGCACCACCAAGCATTACACTTCGAGACATGTACCGCGGTATGACGCCCTTCATACTGTTGCACTTCGTAGTGATGGGGTTGGTGATGATTTTCCCAAATTTGGCGTTGTGGCTGCCGGAGGTCTTGCTCGGATTTGATTAATCAAACTCGCCGAAACAGAATTCTGAACCAAATTTTAGAAATATCTAATGCCAAGGATTAACGTCATGAGCGTATTTAATATTTCTCCAGTTTCCGAAACTCTCGGCGCCGAGGTTTTAGGGCTTGATGTTTCAAAGGCACTCAATAGCGAAACAATCGCAACGTTGCGCAATGCTTTCCAGGATTATCATCTGCTATGTTTCCGGGATCAGGATCTTTCTGATGAACAACTGACAGCCTTTTCAACGCAATTCGGGCCGCTGGAGATCTTTCCAGAAGAAGATATGACAAAAAACGCTGTCGAGGTGTATCACGTTGCAAACGTATCCATGGAGGGCGATCATCTACCAGAAAACGATCCGCGTGTCGTCTATCAGCGCAATAATGGGCGCTGGCACACAGATAGTTCCTACCGCTACATTCCGTCCCTCGCGTCGATCATGTATGGGATCGAGGTATTGCCGCACAATGCGGAGGGTGGCGAAACGGGTTTCTCAAACATGCTGTTGGCCTACCAAAGCCTACCCAAGGATATGAAAGCAAGGATAACGCATCTCCATCAGGTTCATTCCTATGGTGAAATTCGCCGCTTGGAGCCCAGTATCCCGCCAATGAGCGATCATGAGAGAAACTCTCTGCCGCCAGTCACACACCCCGTGGTCCGCGTCCATCCAGATCGTGACTACCAACGATCACTCTACTTCACTTCCAATACCAGTCTCGAAATTGGTGGTTTGACACATGAAGAAGGCAAGGAACTGCACAAATGGCTGGTTGACTATGTTGGTAAAGAGGAATTCTGCTACTTCCACCGCTGGCGACAAAACGATTTGGTCATGTGGGACAACCGCGTCCTACTGCACCGAGCAATGGAATACGATTTCACTAAGTACCGACGTGTATTGCGGCGAACAACAGTAGGCGGTGATACCCCAGTAATGGGACCCTATTGGCCCGAAGCAATTAAAGCAGCGGAAAAGACGCCTGGCTAGGCAGGTGCGACACGCTGAATTTGATGGTTCTCGGTATCGCCTATATACAACGCACCATCCGGACCAATCGCAATGCCATGCGGGCGCGCAAGAGGCGTAGCTATCGCAAGAGCACCGTCTTGAGGGCGACCACTTTCTCCTATACCCGCGATTGTCGAAACACGATCCAAGGCCCAGTCCAACAACCGGATCGCGTGATTCTCTGTATCGACGACAAGTATGTTCTCGTCCGCGTTAACGGTCATTTCCTTCGGCCGGTCAAAAATTGCGTTTTGGATCGCTCCATCATCACCCCCGTAGCCAGTCTCTCCTGTGCTCGCAACAGTCGAGATCTTACCGTCCGGCGTTACCAACCGAATGCAACTACCCTGGCGTTCCATTACGTAAACCGCGCCATCAGACCGTCGAATTCCAACTGCACGCGCACCGAAAACGCCGGCCGCTGTCGCAGGCCCGCCGTCGCCGTCGTGCACTGTTTTGCCCGTCCCTGCCAATGTGGAAATTACGCCGCTCAGCATATCAACAACACGAATTCGATTATCAGAGACATCGGCAATAAAAAGGCTTCTAAAGTCGCTCGAAAATACCAATCCATTAGGTTCAACCATACTCGCAATATTTGCCGCCTCGCCGTCGCCAGAAAAAGTTAAGTTCCCGTTGCCAGCAAACGTGGTAATAATGCCATTTGCATCAATTTTTCGCACGACACCATTCAATCGGTCTGCAGTGTAGATATTATCACCAGCGTCAACAGCCAACCCATATGGCTGATTAAATGTCGCCTCTGTCGCCAATCCACCGTCTCCTGAGTAGCCTTCGCCACCACATCCCGCGACGGTCGAAATAATTCCAGATTTTAAATCAATCCGTCGAATACGCTGCCCGAAGGTGTCGGTAAAAATAAGCCGTCCCTTGCTATCAAAAATAACGTCGAAAGGATTATTGAGCGTTGCCTCACGTGCTGGCCCGCCGTCACCTGAATATCCTTGTTCACCGTTTCCGGCGACCGTCGTCAGCACCCAACCTTCGTAGTTTATAGACATCGACGTATTTCTCATTCTTGCTTCAAATCAATACTATTGGAAATGAAATGAGCACTATTAAAGGCAAGTCATTAATTGAACATGAAAGCATGCATGCTATCTTTCAGAAATGATATTGTATGTCTTCCGTTAAACCTTAGAACTGGATATTCTCAGTTTTTTTTGGGGTTCAAATTCGCCCACCGAACTGTTTTTCTTGTCTATAGAGGATTGAATGAAGAACGAAGAACCCACCGAATTGCTCTCGAGCTCCTTGAAAATCGTTAACATTGGTTTGGAAAGTTTTTCTCAGGATCTCCAAAAGCAGGGTGTTTCGGTTATTCACGTTGATTGGTCTCCCCCAGCCGGCGGCAATGTTAAACTTGCTAATCTCCTCTCCAAACTAGGCTCATAACTAAACAGCAAATTGATGAAGCAGATTGAACAAGCGAATAACCGCGCATTAGAGCGCTTGCTTGCGGCTACACCTGTATTGGTAGATGTCGTTCCAGCGCAAGAGGTTATCAGTAACCTTAAAGACCGCATGATACTACATGCCGGGCCACCCATTGGATGGGACCGAATGTGCGGACCGATGCGGGGTGCCGTTGCCGGGATTGCAGTTTTTGAAGGTTGGGCCTCGGACCTGAAAGTGGCAGAACAAATGGCGAGCGACGATGCATTCGACTTTCAGCCAAACCACCACTTTAATGCCGTCGGGCCAATGACAGGAATAACGACGCGCAGCCAACCTGTCATGGTGGTTGAAAACACAGCCTTCGGAAACAAGGCCTATTGCGCAATAAACGAAGGCCTTGGCAAGGTCATGCGCTTCGGCGGTAATGACAGAGAAGTCATCAATCGACTACGCTGGCTGCGTGATTCGTTTGGCCCTGCATTCGGAAGCGCATTGCGACATATCGAAGGTTTACCTCTAAAAGACATCGTCGCACGGGGGCTTACAATGGGCGATGAGATGCACCAACGTAACGTCGGCTGTTCAAGCCTCTTTCTCCGGGCCCTTGCACCTGCATTAGCTGAAACAGTCGCGGATAGAACCGAGCTCTCGAAAGCACTGACATTCATGGGAGGCAACGATCAGTTCTTTCTGAATGTAGCAATGGTGTTAGGCAAAGCCATTATGGACCCCGTCCGCGATATTGAAGGATCAAGCGTCGTCACCGCTATGAGCCGTAATGGTACAGAATTTGGAATACGAGTTAGCGGCACTGGCGACACATGGTTCACTGCCCCCGTAGAAATGCCAGAGGGTCTTTACTTCCCTGGTTTCACTGCAGAGGACGCCAATCCAGATATGGGGGACTCCACCATTGTGGAAACTATCGGACTTGGCGGTTTTGCCATGGCAGCTGCTCCCGCGGTTGCCGGATTTGTGGGAGCAGGTGAAGCGTCAGAAGCAGCGCTCACAACACGGGCAATGTCTGAGATCACAATCTCGGAAAATCCTGAATGGACAATCCCCTCACTCAATTATACTGGCGTTCCGACGGGTATTGATATCCGGCGTGTCGTCGAGACCGGCATTGTGCCAACCATCAATACCGGCATTGCACATCGCAAACCGGGTGTCGGCCAAGTCGGAGCCGGTGTCGTAAAGGCACCAATGGCTTGTTTTGAAAAAGCCCTCCTCGCTTTAGCCGAGCGATTGGGTGTATCATGAGTATAACCGTCAATCTGGTTCGGCACGGGTTTTTCCTCGATTCCGTTGCCTTAATGAGGATCTCACGGACCATTGGAGAATTGCCGGGCATCGAAGAAGCCGCACTTATGATGGGCACACCATCCAATAAACAGATCATGCGTGATGCCAACCTGCTTAAAGACGCCAGTGAAACCGCGGTTGGTGGTGATCTTATTGTTGGTATTCGCGGCATCAACTTGGAAGCTGCGGACTTGGCTTTGGAGACAGCAACAGATCTTCTTAATACGCCAAAACACAGCGGGGATGAGAGAACAGTTTGGCAACCAAAGTCAATCCGTGCAGGCGTTGTGGCTAATCCCGACCGAAATTTTGCTATTATATCGGTCCCCGGTGATTTTGCTGCTGCAGAAGCGCGCAAAGCTCTAAAAAACGGCCTTCACACCATGATCTTTAGCGACAACGTGTCGATTGAAGACGAAATTGCGCTCAAAGAAGAGGCTAAAGCGCAGGGGCTATTCCTTATGGGTCCTGATTGCGGAACTGCAATTATTGGAGGTGTCCCGTTAGGTTTTGCAAATGTGATAGCCCGCGGTGACATTGGCGTTATCGGCGCGTCTGGCACAGGGATCCAAGAAGTTACCAGCCTTGTAGACAGAGCCGGTAACGGCATATCACATGCGATTGGTGTGGGAGGCCGCGACTTGAGCATTGAAGTCGGAGCCATCACGACACTCATGGCTATAGATGCATTCGAATGTGACCCCTCGACACGCCATATTATCGTCATTTCAAAGCCGCCAGATAAACAAGTTGTTTCAAAAATAGTTAAACGCATCGCAACGAGTTCAAAGACATTTACATTGTGCCTCATCGGCAGCTCCAGAATCGAGTTGCCTGCGAACGCGACGCAAGTCCACACCCTAAAGGAAGCCGCATCGCATGCGGTATCCGTGAACACGGCTTTTGATTGGTATACACAACATAAAGTGATGCCCTTACCAGCAGGCCGGCCTCTTATTCGAGGGCTATTTAGCGGCGGTACGTTGGCGTCCGAAGCGCAACTGGTCCTGCATGCTGGGGACGAAAAAGTTACTTCGAATGCGCCGTTAAACGGCATTAAACACCTCTCCGATTCTGACGAACCGCATCACATAATTCTCGATCTCGGTAGCGATGAGTATACACGCGGCCGTCCGCACCCCATGATCGATCCGTCAGTTCGGGATGACGTACTCATTGAAGCCGTTAAGGATCCCAGCGTCGGCCTAATATTACTCGATCTCATTTTAGGATATGGGGCAAATAGCAATCCAGCGGCCCACATCGCACAATGTATTGCCAATGTAAAAATAGACCGTCCTCTGATCATCACCTCGGTCACTGGGACCGTCCACGATCCGCAAGACTATGCGGCACAAATAAAAATTTTAGAAGCTGCCGGCGCTATTGTCGCACCAACAAATGCCGATGCTGCCGCCTATGCACTCGCATGTCTTCAAACAAACTCATAAAACCATTCGAATGAAATGAGCCCCATGCCAATTTTAGGGGGATTTCTTGCTCACCAACTTGGGTGTAGCACAAAAAAATTAAAACAGGGCAATCGCATCGGCCAACTCATTGCTTTATTCCGAAGTAGTTTTTACGTCGAATTTTCTGATGGAGTGTGTTGTATCGGGCATGAAAATTTTAATTCAGGCCCTCTAAATATTATCACTGACGTACCTGCATCCGTCGATTGGCGGCAATGCGGCCTGCAACCAGGTGATAAAGTTTGGATAACAAAAGATAAAATTTCAGTCGGCCAATCACTCCAATTCTCGACCAAAAATGCCAAGGTTTGGTATCCACCAATCACAGACGATAATTGGACGTTTGCAAGTTTCCAAGACGGCCTGGATAGCCTCAACGATTATGATCGGAATGCCATACCGAGCGAAGGACTTGGACGTTTCATTCTGAGCGATTGGTCAACGATCGAACCTCATCCAGTCAGTGATTTTGCCGAACCAGCTGTGAGCTACTTTCGCTTATGGTTACAAGGTAAATTCGATACTACAAAATGGATAAATTGCTTTGTCGGCCTTGGCCCAGGTCTGACACCATCAGGGGATGATTTCATTGGTGGAGCGATGATAACATTACGCATACTTGGCAATACAAATTCCGTAAATCAAATTTGGGATATTTGTTGCCCGCTCAGCCACGCATTAGGTAACCGGATCTCCCACGCACACCTCGCTTCCGCGGCATCTGGATTCGGAAGCGCAAGCCTGCACAAAACTATTAATGCCTTGATGCAAGGGCATGACGTCACATTGCGAAGTGCTCTCCAAGACTTAGACAAGATCGGCCACACATCGGGATGGGATGCCCTGGCAGGTGCTGTCACAGTATGCCAAGCCTATTTAGAGGACAGCAATCTTCGCAATCGTTTGCAAACAGCACCAAATTTAGTTTAGGCGTTGCCGCGCTAATTTTGCGCCGTCCGACATTGCTTTCAGCTTGGCACGCGCAATATCGAGAGATAATGGAACCAAACCACAATCCGGTGCTGCTTGAATTTGATCAGCCGGTAGATACTTTGCCGCCGCCAACAGCTTATCCGCCACATATTCAGGCGGTTCGATATCATCAATGCTGTTATCAATACAACCAAACATAACGGTTTTTGATGGACATAGCTCTAATAGTTTTGGATCAAGACGTGACGCCTCAAACTCAAGAGCCAATTGATCAATCTTGGAATCTTCCAGCGCTTTGAGAATGACTGGATAGCTATCGACGATCGGTCGGGGTACGCCTGGCATAGGATAGCTGTAGCAAATATGCGCCGCCGTTTGTGCCGATTTTATACCCTCCAAACAACGGTCCAGCGCCTTAATTCCCCATTCCGTAACCTTATCCGGATAACGACTGAAAACCGGTTCATCGAATTGGATTACCGCGATGCCAAGTGCATCCAATTCTTTTGCTTCCTCATTTAGAAGGGCAGCGACTTCCATAGCCATAGTCTCTTCATCTCCGTAATGTTCGTCGGCTGTCGAATCCACTACAGTCATCGGCCCAGGCAAAGTGATTTTCACAGGCCTAGTCGTTTCGGCCAGCATAAATTCTGCGTCTCTCTTCAGCATAAATCCAGGTCGGCTAACAGGCCCAACACACCTCCCAACCTCAGCCAAGCGGCGATTATTACGGGTCCATTTTTTGGTCAATTTCTGATAGTCAAAGCCGCCCAGCTGCGACGTAATATAAGTAAGATACGAGCTCCGCCGCTGTTCGCCGTCGCACACCACGTCAATACCAGCATTGATTTGATCGTGTATTGTCAACCGTGTCGCGTCGTCTTGCGCCGTCTGCAATAAATCACCCTTATAAAGCCAATCTGCCCCCTTACCGTGGACTTGTTTGCCCTCCGCATTTAACGGCAGTTGTTCCATTAGCCATGCCGGCTTTGGCATGGATCCAACGGTGGTTGTTACAAACGCCTCAGACATTTTGAATTTCCATCCTAATTTAAATTATAAGAAGTTCCGACAAATCGACAGAATCGAAAAATACGACGCCATTTGATATACCGAACTCCACCTATATGTACCAGAATCAGATCAAGGGTCCAATAAATCATGAATTTGGAATTAGTTACGCAGCAGATAAATAATATTTCTCTAAGTTATGCATTTGATGGACCCGACAAGGCACCCGTAATCACATTCGCGCACGCACTTTCACTCAACGCGCGCTGTTTTGAGCCGCAAGTTTCTGCATTTCGAGATGACTATCGCGTGCTATTGCTAGATCTTCGAGGCCATGGCAATTCAGATATCGACGGGGCTCCATTCTCAATAGAAGATTTAGCGAACGATATCGCGGCTCTTCTCGATTATCTCAACGTTAGGCAGACACATTTTGTGGGCAGTTCCCTTGGGGGAATGGTCGGATTGGCGATGGCTTTTAACCACGCAGATCGGCTTTTCAGCCTCACTTTTATGGCGTCACAAGGGGCACTACCACCCGAGCGCATTAAGACCGCGCGAACTACTATCGAAGAGATGCGTGCGTCAAATGCAACGTCGAAGACGACCCTGGGGACAGAATGCGAAGCGATGTTAGAACGATTACTGGGCGACATTACTGAAGCCGATAACCCCAAAACTTTCGCTCTACTCAGAGAGATATTGCATAACACGACCCTTTATGGTCAGGCGCGTGCCTATGACGCAATTCTTGATATGAACTACGATCATCGATTAGCTGAAGTTCTTGTACCCACACTAATTCTGGCTGGTGCGCAGGACACCTCAACACCCCCAGAACGCATGAAGATGTATAAGGAGGCTATCTCTGGTGCCCACATGGAAATTCTTGATGGTGCGGGTCATTTTCCAAATGTGGAAAAACCGATAGCGTTCAACGATGCGCTCCGGAGATTTCTCAATAAGTTAGCGACTTAGTCATCACGCGATATCACGCGGTCTGCTGCACCGATGTAACTGCGGTTCCATGTGGGTGTGATGTGTATTTCGTTCAGACACACATGCTCCGGCATCCGCGCGATGAATAATATTGTCTCGCCGACGTCCTCTTCTTGAACCATACGTGCCTGTTCTTCCTCGCTTGGAGGTATTGGCCTTAGCTTCAGAATTTCTGTCGCCACCTCACCAGGACAAAGAGCACAAGCACGTATACCAAGATGACAATTCTCGTGATTGATACTTTCGTTCATCGTGTTGAGCGCAGTTTTAGCGGCGGTGTAGGCAATACCAGATACTCCACCAACTCGTTGGCTCGCCATCGATGAAACATTTATTATCAGGCCATCCCTTTGTTTCCGCATCACTTTCACCGCCGCATGGGAAACGTTGAAAGCGCCGTTCAGATTAACCTCAATAATTGTACTCCAGGACTCGTCAGTGATATCACGCCACCGACGGTTAGGTTTGTTTAGACCAGCGCTGTTAACAAGAATATCAATTCGACCGTGCCGCTCGAGGATATCATCCGCAACATTATTTACAGCTTCGACATTAGCGATATCCAGGGGTTTTACGTCAGCAGCTCCACCCATATCAGATATGCGCCCTGATACATCTTCCAATTGAGCTACTCGCCGCCCAGACAAAATTACCGTCGCGCCAGCGCCGGCAAGCGCAATTGCACCCGCGCGGCCAATACCCGTACCAGCGCCGGTCACCCAAGCAACCTTACCTTCGATTGACTGCATATTGTTCTCCCGTAGGTCTCTAATTGAAGCTTGTTGAAAGCATCAACGGTAGGCTAGCCAACACATTAAGAAAGCTACGAACGGAGTTTATTTTTGACACAGAAAATTCGAACAGCCCTTATCACCGGATCTGGGCGTAATATTGGCAAAGGCATTGCGCTTCGTTTGGCGGCCTCTGGCTTCAACATTGTACTCAATGGCTCGCAGAACCGAGACGCTTGCGATGCAGTCGCCTCCGAGATCAGAAGCCTCGGCATCGAAGTCGCCATAGAGATGTGTAACATCGGCGACCGCGATAAAGTCCTTGATATGGCGAGCGCCGTAATTGGCCGTTTTGGCAGAATAGATGTGTTAGTCAATAATGCGGCGGTCCGTCCCGAGGCTGGATTTCTAGATATTCCAGAAGACGAATGGCACCGGGTGATGGATATTAATTTCTACGCCGCTTTTCATCTTGCTCGCGCCTGCCTGCCAGGCATGGTAGCCAACGGCTGGGGACGCATCGTCAATTTCACAGGTATGAATGCTCAGCAAGGTAATCATGCGCGCTCGTCCGTCACGGTTTCTAAACACGCGATGTGGGGACTGACAAAGTCGCTTGCGAGAGAGTTCGGCACAAAGGGTGTTACCAGCAACATTATTTCGCCAGGGACCTTCCCTGATGAAACCGCTGATCTTTCCACACCGCATTTTGAAGCGCTTCTCAAAGCCAATCCAGTTGGGCGATTGGGAGCGCCAGAAGACATCGCGGCTATGGTAGACCTTTTAGTTTCCGATCAAGGAGGATTTATCAATGGCCAAATGCTTCAAATCAATGGCGGCTCCGCAACACAGTATTAATAATCAACCCTTACGCAGAGAAGCCTCTTTAAAAGAGACGTTCATTAAGGCTAAATAGAAAGGGAAAAAAACCCTTAAAAAGGATGCTCAAAGGGGCGGCCGTTGCAGTCCAAATGTTTCCAATAACCTGAGGTTTTAGCTCGCTAGCTTTCCAGCAGCTTATTGAGCTGCTCCATCAGGCCCTCGTTAACATCAACACCTGATTGGAGGGAGCTTCCACGATGTGACTGGCGGCGCGCGCCCGGCAAGCGTGTCCCTTCTATAGATAATAGGCTCTCAAACAAGGATTCCCCGTCATCCGCCCATCCGTTTCTATTACCAAATTTCTCAGGGTCGAAAGCAATGACAAGCTCTCCACCCTGCGGTGGTCCACCGGTACTGCCGTGACGTTTACCAGCTTCGACGCTGCTCATTTCCCCAATTAGCGGTCCGACTAAAAGTTCGATCATCAAGGCAATTGATGCGCCCTTATAACCGCCAAACGGCAGAATGCAGCCCTTCAGAACCTCACTCGGGTCAGTAGTCGGCTTGCCATCATGGGTGATGCCAACACCAGCAGGCAAATTGTGGCCATCCCGCTCCGCGAGCATGACTTCGCCTTTCGCCATCGCAGCGGAGGCCTGGTCGAACACCATTGGCAATCCGTTCTTCCGTGGCCAGGCAAAAGACATCGGGTTCGTGCCATAGAACGGCTTAGTTCCGCCAGCAGGTGCCACGGTCGGCATATAGGCGGTGAATGCCATTGCAACTAAACCTTCCTCGGCGAACATCTCCGTTTCTTTCCAAAGTGCAGAGAAGTGGTGCACACCAATCAGCGGCATGGCCGCCATTCCAAATTTCTTAGCAGCCCCAACAAGTGCATCTTTACCTACTTTCAACGCCAGCGGCGCGAAGCAGTTTTTGCCATCCACTTGCTGAATAATCGGCGTAAGCTCATTAAGTTTTGGCATAGCGTTGCCGTCAACGACACCCGCGGTCAATGACTCTACGTATCCCGGAATACGAAATAGTCCGTGAGAATGCGCATGGTCGCGCTCCGCCGCCGACACCGTTTCAGCAACAGCGTCGGCATGCCCAGCGCTACAGCCGTGCTTCATCAAAATAGATTTCGCAAGATTATGAATTTCGTCCACAGTCATATGGTGTGGCATTGCCAATATCCTTATTCGTATGGGTCGATGTCGACCAACCCCTCTTCGATGGCTTTAATCTGGATCGCCATGTACTTCGAGTATATGCGTGCCTGTGTCAGGCTGCCGGCAATAAACCAAATGCCGTCCTGCGGCGTCCGCTTGTACATATTTGAGAGTTCGCCATCGTCATCCTGTCCCCAAACTTGCCCAATGCGCGCCGCCATTTCTTCACCGAGCGCACGGCGAACCAATTCGCCTTGCGGATAGTATCCCGTCGCAGTTACCACAACATCAGCCGGAATGATCGTGCCATCTTTTAAAAGTGCACCTTCTTCGCAGTACCGTTCGATTTGGTCGTTTTGTAGCAAGCTAATTTCGCCCTTGATCATCAGCTCCGAACTACCCGCATCCAGATTGTAACCACCACCGCGGCGGCGATATTTCATTTGGTGACCCGTTTTGTCTTCACCAACATCGAACTTGAAACCAATGCCTTTCAGCCCGTCGATCATTTCCTTGTCCAGCTCCAGCATTCGTCTCACCGCCGCTTGATACCCTTGGATAAGCAAGGGTGGCGTAACAGCCGATGCAAGCATGTCGCAATCCTCTATCGGTGGTCCTTCGTCGTATAGAGCATAATTTAACTTTGCCGACGGCTCGATCGAAACAACTGTGCTCGAACCACGTTGGACCAGGGTCGTGTCACAGCCAAAACTATACAGGTCGAGTGCGATATCGTTAGCGCTTGATCCTGTTCCAATTACAATTGCATTCTTTCCGGCATAGGGCGCACCACTATCAAATCCCTCAGAATGAATTACATCGCCCTTGAACGTATCGAGGCCAGCAATCTCCGGCTTCAACGAATAACTGCTAACGCCATTTGCAAAGACAATGTGGCGAGGCCGCATCACACGCAGGCTGCCATCTGCACATTTTAGTGTCACAACCCAGCACTTCGCAGTCTCATCCCACTCGCCCTTGGTAAATTCCGTGCTGGTCCAATGATTGATCTCCATAACTTGGGCATAAAATTCAAACCAAAGGCCAAGCATGTCTTTTGGGATGTAGTTCGGCCACGTTGGCGGAAAGGGCAAATAGGGGAGGTGATTTACGTGTATCGAGTTATGCAATGCCAACGAATGGTAGCGCTTTCGCCAACTGTCGCCAATCCGTGGCCATTTCTCGATCATTAGCGTGTCTATACCAAGCTGATTAAGCCGTGCGGAGATCGCTAAACCGGCTTGAGCACCGCCAACAACCAAGACAGTCGGATCGTGATCCTCATAAAGCACGGCCTTACGCCGAACATCCGCCCAATTGTCACCGCCAAAATTTCGCGAATAAGCGGCACCAGACGGCCGCCTTTCACCAATTTGTTCTTCAAAGCCTTTGAGTTCCTCGAGATTTGTCGAGAGGACCCAAGCTTTGTATTGGCCCGTTGTTTCCGCAGTCAGACGAAGCGCACCCTCGCCTCGTCCAATCTTCGTTTCGAAACAAATGATGGTTTCAATGCATTCACGTCCAAGCCGATTGACCAAGCGCGGCCGTGTGCGGTGGGGACTAATCCCAAATGCTTGTGCTCTAACAGCCGGTTGACGTGCCACAAGTGCTTCCGCGATTGCGATTGCACCCACCTTAGGCGTTAAATGCCAGGTAAAGGCGAGAACATCCCGCCAATTTCCTTCTACTTCAAAAAGTGACGCAATAGCCGCTTTATCGCATGAGGAAAGCGCATCCTCGAAGTTCCGCAACCAAGCCGAGACGACATCTTCCAACTCTACATCCAATTGCGGACCTAATTTTTGATGATCAATCGAATTCACGGATTTTCCTCATGAAATTCCAGATATATGCCGGTGAAGCATGTGCATGATTACAACGCAACGAACGTAGCGGACCCTCATTGAAAATCAAAATGTTCTTTTCTCAAACAAGTGTACTTCTTTCATCGCAAATGTGAGAGGTGTTTTCCCAACTTGCCTTTATACAACCCCGGAACTCCGTTCCGAAACTGAAGAGGTAGGTGGCACCAGAGCCTTAAAAAGATTTTTCATATCTAAAATACCAACGGGAACGCCGTCTTTTACAACAATGTAGGAATGAGAAGTATTGCCGCCAGAAAAGGCAATCGTGCTCTCCAATGTATCATTGTAATCGATGGTTCCATCAGACCCCTTTGGAACATTGTCTTCAATTGGTGTCATAATCGACCGGACACGCAAAACGCGGGCCCTATTAATATCGCTGACAAAGTCTTCGATATAAGGATCATTCGGATTGAGCAAGATATGCTGCGGTTCACCTTGTTGAACAATAAAACCATCCTTGAGAATTACTAAGTGATCAGCAAGTTTCAGCGCCTCATCGAGGTCGTGTGTGATAAAGACTATGGTCTTTTGAAGTTCCATCTGCAGCTCTAATAATAAGTCCTGCATATCGGTTCTGATCAATGGATCGAGGGCAGAGAATGCTTCATCCATAAGCATTATTGGAGCATTGGACGCCAACGCACGAGCGATACCAACACGTTGCTGCATGCCACCAGATAGTTGGTGCGGATAATGGTCTCTAAAGTCATGGAGACCAACGCGCTCCAACCACTTTTGTGCTTCCGAGTTAATTTCGTGACGTTTTACGCCTCGAACCTTCAGCAGCGTGGCTGCATTTTCGGAAACAGTCTTGTGAGGGAACAGTGCAAACTTCTGAAAAACCATGGACATGGTTTCGCGCCGCAATTGTCGTAGTCGATGTTTGTCGTACGCAAGAACATCTTCGCCATCCACATAGACCTCCCCAGAGGTTGGCTCTATTAATCGGTTAAGGTGGCGAATAAGGGTCGATTTTCCGGACCCGGACAAACCCATAATAACAGTGATATCACCTTCAACTATATCAATGTTGATGTCTCGCAGGCCGAGAACATGGCCATGCTGTTCCAGTAATTTGGCTTTGTCGATGCCGTGCCGCACATGATGCAGGACCACCTTTGGTTCCATGCCGAAAATTTTATAAAGATTGCGGATCGAAATTTTAATGTTGCGGCCCATTAACCCAAACTTCCGATCAGCGTTTCTGAGCGGCGTTGACCCGATCGAGGGCGGCTTTTGTCACTCGATCAAGAATGATCGCAAGAAGCACAATGCCAAGGCCCGAAATCAATCCAACACCGAGTTCCAGATTCCTAATGCCACGCAGAACAAGAACACCAAGGCCTGGTGCAGAAACCAAAGATGCAATCACAACCATGGCCAGGCTCATCATGATCGTTTGATTAATCCCAGCCATTATATTCGGAAGCGCCAGTGGAACCTGTACACCAAATAGTTTTTGGGTATCTGTCATGCCAAATGAATCAGCAGCTTCAATTACATCCTTATCAACCAATCGAATGCCAAGGTCAGTCAATCGGATCACCGGTACAATCGCATATAAGATAATCGCAATGCCGTAGAGCTTTGGTTCTGTCACGGAAAACAGGAAGATAAGTGGTATGAGATAGACAAAGGGAGGCAGCGTCTGAAGCATATCAAGGACTGGTATGGCCAAGCGTTGAAAAGTATTGCTGCGCGACATCACAATACCAATCGGAACTCCAAACAAAACGCACAAAAACGCGCACACAAATATGATGGCCAAGGTTTGAATGGCATAGTCGTAATGATCAATAAAGGCAAGAAATGCTATACACGCAGTCACGAATATCATTAGCCTTGCTGATTTTGAGACCAAAAACACAACTGACATGAGGATTGGGATCATTACCCACCAAGGTGTAGCTTGGAAAAGAAATAACGCCCATTCTAAGATCCAACTCAGCGGCTGTGTCATTGGGTCGAGCACGAAACGCAGGACATCCTTGATAGCAAGAAAACCCTTCTCGACACCCACAGTGACATCCCTGGATTGAGGAAATGCAGGGCAAGCCTTATTGAAAGCATCAAGTGAAGGGAATGGAAATTCCCACCAAGATGATTGAACTCCAGTCTGGCCTTTACTTTTTGCCAGTAGTTCAGCCATAGACATAGGGCGGCCACCACCAGCGTTAGCAGTGTCACACCACCCCCGCAAACCCAGAGAATCGAATACGAAATCGTAAGTAGCCATCACACTACTACCCGACTATGAAAATGGCTAAGCAGTGTCATACTGTTAAATGAATAGTAAATTCATATATGGAAATGAGGCGGGACATTCGAAGCCCCACCTCAATCACAATATTATTTCAAGATTGCGCCAAGCTTTGTCCGCGCATCGGCACTAACCCAATTTGCCCATGTGGCTTTCTCTTGAGTTAAGAAACGAACCGCTGCTTCCTCAGCTGAGGCCTTCTTTTCTTTCTTCCAAGCCAGTAACCCGTTCATGGTATTCACGTCAAAACTGACTTTGCTCATAAGTTCAGCAATGGCTGGCTCTCGTTTTTTGAACGCAGCGGTTACCACAGTCAGAACCGGTGCCGGCGGGAAATCGGAAACACCAGGGTTAGAGATGTCCTTATTCGAGTTCGCGGCGTGAACTTTAGCATCGATATCACCGATAGTTAGTTTAACCATCTTATATTTCCCAAGCACGGCCGTCGGGCCCCAGTAATAACCGAACCATGGTTTTTTGTCTTCGTAGGCGGCGGCAATGGAAGTAGCCAGCGTTTCACCAGAACCATGATTGAAAATTTCCATTCCAGCAGCCCGCATCTTCAAGGCCTTTGCAAGATTATCATTGACGATACGACAACCCCATCCATCCGGACAATTGTTGAACCGGCCACCGACCAGATTTGGGTTAGCGAGAACATCCTTGATAGTCTTCAGTCCTGGATGTTTTTTAGCTAGGTAATCGGGGATCCACCACCCTTCAACGCCGCCCGGCGCCAAGACATCGGCGAGGCGCTCTACCTTGCCAGCCTTTTCCATTTTGGAATAAGCATCGCCAGTTGAATTCAGCCATAACTCAGTCACAATATCCGGCTCGCCATTCTCCGCCAGGGAAGCGACCGCGGTGGTCGTCGCCGATGGCACTTTTTCTACCTTGCAGCCGTAACCTTGCTCCATCAAAAATTTGGCTACTTCTGTGATGATCTGGGATGATGCCCAGTTCATCTCCGTAATGGTAACCTTGCCGCAACCAGCCGCGTTGGCCGTGGACGTTAGCATGGCGAAACCAGTGGCGGCGCCGATAATTGCTAAAGTTAAATTACGCATTGATTAGTTTCTCCTTGCGATTAAGAAGGACATTATTGTTATGCGGCTTTTTTATTGAAGTCGCTACGACTCTTCCAAATAGGTTACTACCAAGCCTTGACCACAAAAGTTCGCCATATAGGCCAACTACCAATCGTTTAGGTCCGACTAATTTTTAATTTTTCGAGCAGCAGATGTCTTTCCGCGTAACAGGGAGCCTAGGCCCTTGGGAAATAGATCTGCGTTCGATTAGCGAAGGCGACGAGCGACAGCATTACTGGCACTTCGACCAGAACGCCAACTACCGTAGTCAATGCCGCTCCCGAGTTTAATCCAAAAACGCTAATCGCAACGGCGACAGCCAACTCAAAAAAGTTAGACGTGCCTATCAATGCGCAGGGAGCCGCCACATTGAAAGGAACGCGCCATAAATATGCAGCGCCATAGGCAATAATGAAAATTCCGTATGACTGAACTAGTAAAGGTACGGAGATAAGCGCGATCACCAGAGGTCGATCAAAAATAATATGGCCTTGAAATCCGAAAAGTAGAACTATCGTAAAGAGCAGTGAAATGACTGAGAACGGCTTAATACTGCTTGTAAATCGGTCAACTATACCTTGGCTTTCCTGAACTAGTTCGGCACGACCGAGCAACCATTTCCTGGTGAGTGTGCCAGCAATAAGCGGAATTACGACATACAGGCCTACCGATATAATTAATGTCTCCCATGGTACTTCAATATCAGTGACGCCCAATAAGAACGCCACAATTGGCGCGAATGCGAATACCATGATCATATCGTTCAGTGAGACCTGAACTAAAGTGTATGTCGGATCACCGCGTGTAAGTTGCGACCACACGAATACCATTGCTGTGCAAGGGGCCGCTCCAAGCAGGATGAGCCCGGCAATGTATTGTTGCGCATCCGCTGGTGCTATCAGGTCAACGAACAAGAATTCGAAGAATAAAATTCCAAGCATCGCCATGGTGAAGGGCTTAACCAACCAATTGACAATAATTGTAATTAATAGGCCCTTCGGACGATCTCCAATATTACGCAAGCTCGCAAAATCAACATTCACCATCATTGGATAGACCATACCCCAGATGAGGATGGCTACGACAAGATTAACTGACGCAAATTCGAGACCAGCGAGAAAGACAAAAAGACCGGGAAGAAAACTCCCAAGTCCAACCCCAGTCATAATGCATAGAGCGACCCAAATCGATAACCATTTTTCAAAAAACCCAATACCTCCCGTAGAAGAAACAACGGGCTGATTTTGTTCTTTCATTCGTTAACTCTTTTGATCATTCGCTGATTCTAGTATTTTTTAGCAGCACTTAACTAAGCGCAACGCTGATATACCGGCTCCGCTAACAATATGCAGATAGGGAGGCGGCTCCGCTTGATAGGCACAATACGGATCATTACTTCAAAAGATCCGTGTTATAACAGGCATTTGGTCAAAGTAATATGAAATTCAAAGGTAATGGCTAAAACAATCCAGTTACAGTCACCTCAATTTTTTTCCGCCACCAATCGGTTATTTTGGAGGTGGCTATTTACATCCTTTTGGGCACTAGAATCGCGGAAAAAATATCGAACATATTAGATTATTCCAAAATCAATTATTTCAAAATACCCTACGACCGACCACATTCCACTAGTTAACGTAGCAATAAATACGACTTAATTTTGGCTAATAAGTCGACTTTGCAGAGCACAAAGCTACCCGACAGGGGTATTTAAGGTGCTGATATAAATAATTTTATGAGCTCTCCACCACCCTTAATAAACTAGCGCGGATTTCGCCCCAACAGGTGCTAGAAGGGAATCTCATCATCCAGAATTGATGGTGCTTCAGACTTTATATCGTTGTTATTTTCACGTTTGTAGGAAGACCCAGCATCTGCCGATAAATCTCCTCTTGCGACTTTCCATGCTTTAACATCTGTATACCAACGACCATTGTATTCACGACTTTCCAGGTCGATGGAGACAACTAGGTTTTCGCCCTCCTTGATTGCAAATTCATCTATTTTATCGCTCCAAGCCATGAAGCAAACTTGCTTTGGATATTGGCCCTCCGTTTCAAGAATATACTCTTGCTTGCGCCAAGGGCCTCGGGCAGATTCTCCTGATTTCAAAGGAAGTAGTTGAATGATCTTACCGCTTAACTCCATTATTCAGAATCCTCAGCTCAACGTTTTACTGTAACCGTGTTTTTAATTGAGCATTGCAAATTAATATTGCCAAGCCTAACAGCCATTTTATTTTAATTTCCGAAAATTACGAATTGCTTTTGAATAAAGGCAAGTGCTTGTAAATGCTGTCTATTATTTCATAAGGCAACGCTGTGGACGTAAAGCGGGTGATGCCGTTTCGGAACGCCGGTTGATGCATTCTGCAAGATACCGATATAAACAGAAGGTCGCGGACTTAGAATTGCTTAAAAATTATGAAAACATTTTCAAACGCTGACGAAATACTGAACGCGAAGCACCTTGATTTTAAGTTCGACAATAGCTTTGCACGTGAATTGGAAGGCTTTTTTGTACCCTGTAAAGCCGCAGAAGTGCCAGACCCAAGGCTACTGATATTTAACCAGACCTTGGCAAAAGAACTTAGCCTAGACTCCATAGCGCTCCAAACGCCACTTGGTGCTAAGATATTTTCTGGCAATCTTCTACCGGATGGTGCCACGCCTTTGGCACAAGTCTATGCCGGGCATCAGTTTGGACACTTTTCACCTCAACTCGGCGATGGACGGGCCCTTTTACTCGGTGAAATTATCGACACACAAGGAAAGCGCCAAGATATTCAGTTAAAGGGTTCCGGCCGAACACCATTCTCACGTGGAGGCGATGGCAAGGCTGCGCTTGGACCAATACTTCGCGAATATCTCATTAGTGAAGCCATGTTCGCTCTCGGCGTTCCTACAACGCGGTCGCTCGCTGCGGTTACAACCGGTGAGAATGTGGTGCGAGAGACCGAAATTCCTGGAGCAATTCTGACAAGAATTTCAGCCAGTCATCTACGGGTGGGCACATTTGAATTTTTTGCGGCCCGCGGCCAGACAGACATGGTGCGCCGATTAGCCGATTACGCCATTGCACGGCACTATCCGACGATACGCCAGACCGAAAACCCGTATTTGGAATTTTTCAAATCAGTCGCAAGAGCTCAGACCACACTTGTTGCTCATTGGATGAGTATCGGTTTCATTCATGGCGTTATGAATACTGATAATACAGCCATTTCCGGCCAAACAATTGATTATGGCCCATGTGCATTCATGGACACATTCAGTCCGAAGACAGTGTTTAGTTCAATCGACTCGCAGGGACGCTACGCATACGGAAATCAGCCCTCTATACTTGTGTGGAATCTAATGCGATTGGCTGAAACACTCGTTAAACTTGTTGATGTGAATGAGGATCGTTCGATTGAACTGCTTACTAATGAAGCTAAAACCCTTGCCAATGCCTATGATGAGACTTGGTTGACAAATATGCGTGCCAAAATTGGCCTGAAAACCAATGAAAATGGAGATGCCGCTCTTATTCAGAAGCTCCTTGACGCGATGCAAGAGGGCGGAGCAGATTTCACTCTAACGTTTCGGAAACTGTCAGACGCAATACGCGGCGATAGCACTCCAGCGCGCCAGCAATTCAAAAACCCGGAACTTTTCAATTTATGGGAAAATAACTGGCGTCTTCGGTTGGAACAGGAACCAATCCCTAATGAAAACCGCGCAGTGGAAATGGACAAAATTAATCCGATCTACATTCCGCGTAATCACAAGGTTGAAGAGGCATTATCAAATGCAGTTGACCACGGAAATTTGTCAGTATTTGAAGATATGTTGTCAGTCATTTCCGCGCCATTTGAAGAGGTAAAAGGTAACGAACGTTTTGCAGAACCAGGACCGAAAACGTCCGTTCCCTATCAAACTTTTTGCGGAACTTGATATTTGGATTTGAAACACTGGTCCGCTCCAGATCTCCACAACCTAACCTTGATAAGTGGCAGAGCATTTCCGGGAACCTCTCAGAACGCGCACGATAAATCTATATCTCTTGACCCACTGCTTGGTGAGTGCAAACTCCCTAACTAACCTCGGTTAATGGAATAGGATAAGCTTCATGAAATTTCTCGTCATGCCCGGCGATGGGATTGGCCCCGAGATCGTGCCGGTAGCGGTAGCGGCCCTAAAGGCACTCAACCAAAAATTCGGTCTTGGAATTTCGTTAGAAGAGGTGCCAATTGGATTCGCGAGCCTTGAAACAAAAGGGAACACCTTTCCGGATGAAGTTCTAGAAAAAGCCCGGGACAGCGACGGCGTTATTATGGGTCCAACGGATACGTTAGCCTATCCGCCGATCTCTGATGGTGGCCGTGGCCCCTCCGCCTTCATGCGCACCGGCTGCGATCTCTACGCAAATATCCGACCCGCTAAAACACGGAAAGGAGTACCTGCAGCTGTTGCGAATATGGACCTAGTCTTCGCGCGAGAGAATACAGAAGGCTTCTACGCCGATCGCTCAATGCATATGGGTAATGGCGAAATGATGGTCACCGAAGACGTCGCAATTGCGGTACGAAAAATTACTAAAGAGGCTTGTACTAAGATCGCCCATGCTGCATTCAAACTTGCCATGCAAAGACGCAAGAAGGTCACAATTGTCAGCAAGCGAAACGTTCTCAAGATGACAGACGGGCTTTTCTACGACACCGTGCGGGAGATCGGAAAAGACTACCCCGAGGTAGAAATTGACGATGTTATCATCGACGCCATGTCAGCCCTGATGGTGAGAACACCAGAAGCTTTCGACGTTGTTTGTACTTCCAATATGTACGGCGACATCCTTTCCGATCTTGGCAATGAGCTTGCTGGAGGGTTAGGCCTCGGCGGGACAATAAATGCCGGCGACCATCATGTGATGGCGCAAGCAGTACATGGGTCCGCGCCAGATATAGCGGGACAAGACATCGCCAATCCAACAGCAATGGTGCTCTCGCTCGCTATGATGCTTGACTGGATCGCAGCACGCGAACAAGACAACAATCTTAAAGAGGCTGGGCATCGCCTCAGCTTAGCTCTCGACGCACAGCTGGCGGACCGGGCAACCTGTACTCGAGACCTCGGAGGCACGCTGAGTTGCAGTTCCTTTGGACAAGCCTTAGTCAAACGTTTGGAAGAAGACGCATGAGCACTCCAGCGGAGATACGAGCCGTAGCCGAACGGCGTTTCGCCGAACATCGTGATAAGGAAATCTATTCCCCACTCGGCGACATGATGCTCGACACGCTTGATAACGGCTACGCTGCAATGGAAAATTTGGTCGACCTTTGGCAGGGCCGCGGACCCGTGGGTGGTTATAAGATCGCCCTCACTTCCAAACCGATTCAAGAACTTTGCGGTGTCGATCAGCCCTGCGGTGGTTTTGTTTTCAAGGAGACTATTCATCCATCCCCTGCCTCTCTCTCACTCTCTGATTATAATGGTTTGGCACTGGAGTTCGAATTGGCGTTACGTTTCAGCCGGGACGTCCCCCCCGACGAGGGCCCCTTCGATGAAAATAACATTGGTGACTATGTTGGCGCTTGCTACCCAGCTTTTGAATTGATCGATGACCGGCGAGCCGATTACGGTAAATTAGACGCAATTTCTATGCTGTCAGACAACATTTGGTGTGGCGGCGTAGTGCTCGGCCCCGAGATTACGGATTGGCAAGACTTCGACCTCTCATCCAATCCCGTGCACTTAACCTATAACAGCGAACGCATCCAAGAGGGCAACACTGGTGCAGCAATGGGTAGCCCAATGATTTCCCTCGCTTGGCTTGCTAATCTCGCCGCGTCACGGGGGTGGCCAATGCGCGAAGGTATGATCGTTATCAGCGGTTCGACATTCGCAACAATTCCACCGAAGCCTGGCGACCACGTTGTCTATACAATTGAAGGAATGGGCGATGTTGAAGTCCGGATTACGGCATAGTGGCTACATCCGGATACAAAAGAAGCCCAGCGAATTTGCGATCATTAGCAGAATAGGCATATGAGTGATAAATATTTCGGAATAAATATCTCAATATACAAAAATATTTTTTATATAATTTAATTTTATTATTTTATTTTGCTGTCGAATATTTTGTTGGAGTAAGTAAAACGCTATTCATTTCGACAATATAAGGACCGCCCTTTTTTAAGAAAGCGCGCCATTCTGCGACTTGTTCAGAACTTGCACGCGCTTCGCCTCTCGCATTGAGATCCGGATAGACCCAAAGATGGGAGACTTCGTTTGGTTGACCCGCTTCCGTGTGCCAGAGACCAGCGAGTTTTGAATATTTTTCGCGATGCGGTAGCACCTCTTTGAAGGCCTCGAGCCAAGGCCCAACTCCACCAACGACGAGGCGATAATATCTATACTCGTAGATATTTCCTTCCCCTTCAGGCGGTGTGAATTCCATATGGGGATTTAGGATGCGTATATCTTGTCGCTTAATCCAATCTTTGATGACAGCCACGTATTTTCCTGTCCAATCCTCGTTCTGAGAGAGCTTTCCGCGTAGCTCCTCACGTTGGGCATAGCTGTCGTAGCGCCAAAGGTGCCAAACTTGATTGAGACGGCCAAACTCACTTGTCCAATACCCACAATTGACACCGTAGTCATTGCCACGAACTGGACGGCCGACTTCTTCCGCATGCTTCAGGTATTTAGGCAAGTCCGTAGGCAAAAAAGAGTACGTCCGCATTTCATAAAGCATGATATTACCCCCAAGATCAGGTTATCAATTTCTTATTCGTTATCATCGGACAGCGTCGATAAATCAAAGATTGCTACCTCGCCAATCAATTCGATTAAGTTGCTCACAGCTAACTCCAAAATTCTTGCACCAACCTCAGCTGTCGCTGAAGCCGCATCACCAATAGCGCCACTAGAGTTTAAGTCTTGCGCCATCCAGCCAAACTGAATGTTTCCAGTGGCCGAAAGGTGACGATGACGTGTTGCCAATTCGGCAACAAAAGATGGAAAAGCTTCTGCCTTGCTCATATCCACACTGTCCGGATCGAGATGGAGCATAACCGACGTCTCCACTAGGCCACCATGAATTCCATGCTCTAATTCAGCCACATCGACAAAATCGGACAGGTCAACCATACGATACCAACTAGCGGCCACGGCAAGTGCATCGGCATTGACCCGAACCTCACGCGCAGTTATCCGCATAAGATCAGAATTACCCCCGTGCGAATTGAACATTAGAAAACGGCGAAATCCGAGTGCCGCCGCCTGCCCAATAATCGATGTCCAACTATCGATCAAGGCTGCAGGTTCCTGTGAGAGAGTGCCTAAAAATGCTTCATGTTCGGCGCTATAACCGATTTCTTGTGTTGGAAGAATTAAGAAAGGTAATTGATCCGTCGCCTGCTCAACTAACGCCGACAGGATACCTTCATTAATACGTAGATCTACATCCAACGGCAAATGCGGCCCATGTTGTTCAATCGCAGCGAGTGGGAGAATGATTACCGTCTTTTCACGGTCAATCTCAGCAAAGTCGCCAGATTTTAATTTTCGCCATGCGCGCGTGACTGTCATACCACTTTTGCCTGTTAAAATATTACCAAAGCTAAAACTCTGTTAGACAACGTCTTTATTCATAAGTAAGGCCTGCATGAAGCTTACGTATGTTGGAGCAAGATGGCCAACCTATAACCGACAGTCAGGTTTCCATACCCATGGCCAACGATCGTGTAAAGGTACGCAGGGCCAGTAACGTTGATTTTAAAGTCGCTCTGAAAAACCGATTAAATTTTTTATTATCCAATTTTAAACAATTATAATTTTTTATTTTTTTTAATTTAAAATATTTTTAATTATTTATAATAATAAAATTAATATGTTCATTTTTTATAAATTATTTTTTCTAATTAATAAAAAAAACTCCTTATTTATTTTGCTGGCCTCAAATCAATTGAGAAATGTTCTTTAAAAACTTTATCGAGTTGATCAAAGCAAACCCCATAACGGACGACCGTAAAATCACGAAAATCGATAATGCTGCTAGAAACACCTTCCGGGTTCGCATATTTTGAAGTGCCGTGATCGATCACAATATCCGCAACTGCATGCAATTCCGGCTCAATATCTGCGACCGCAAACTTACTTCCAGTTAACGAGATGTTTGCAGACGACCCAAACGCAGGTTTACCACGATCGAAGCAAAGTTGGGCCAGCGTGGTATGAAAGTCTCCTGCATTCAACAGCATATCTAGGGTACCCGCTTTAGACGACGTCGAAATCACGTATGGATCGACACCCTGTAGCGCAGGGTTCGCAGGGTCGAAGGGCGCCACAACGGAAAACGGCAAGTTATGCTCATAAAACAGAGCATGCTGAATTTCACGCTCACGCTCGCCCAGATTATGCAACGCCAACGAGTGATCCATACAAGCAAACATTCCACTTGGCTTGTCGAAGCTACGCTTCTTTACAGCAAATATTTTTTTGATGGCCTCTTCTTTATGCCCAATAATCGCATAAGCAACGTCAAGCGGTACCAACGCGATGCCGCCATCCATAATGACGTCGTATACTGCTTCGGCATCTTTCAGAACTTGTTCCGGACTTATTTTCATTTTTGCATACTTTAATTTGATAATACTGAATTAAAGGTTAGCGCTCTGGCCAATCTCGTCCAGAACGGTAGAGTTAGGAATTATTTTCCGCAAATAAAAATAGGGATGAACTTCGATGTCGTCATCACGATACGACCTCATCATCAGGAATGGTGAAGTAATCGACGGTACCGGCGCGCCACGTCGTAAGGCAGATATCGGTATCCAAGGTGATATCATCGCCGATATCGGAAAGCTGACAGGCCATAAGGCTAATGTGGAGTTCAACGCTGCCAACCGGATCGTTGCACCAGGCTTTATTGACGTCCACACCCACGACGATCATGCCTTACTCTCCAAACCGGACATGACATACAAGACGAGCCAGGGCGTGACCACTGTCGTCGCAGGCAATTGCGGGATAAGCTTGGCACCACTGTGCTTCACAGGCGACCGCCCACCACCACCACTAGACCTACTGGGCGATGGTTACAAATTCCCGCGCATGTCCGACTTTTTTGATGCAGTTAATGCGGAACCAGCAGCGACAAATGCTGCCCTACTCTGTGGGCATACGACACTTCGGGTCGGCGCCATGACAGATCTGCAGCGTCCTGCAACTGATGACGAAATATCGGACATGTGTAACCACCTTGAGGAAGCACTCGACGCAGGAGTGGTGGGTCTCTCTACCGGCCTTGCTTACGAACCGGCCAAACCCGCGCCAACAAGCGAGGTCCTCAAACTAGCAGAACTGCTTGGACCAGCTGGTGCTCTTTATACGACACACCTCCGAAATGAAGGCAACGACATCGTGGAATCACTTGAAGAAGCCTTTAAAATCGGCCGTGAATCCGATGCCGCGGTTGTTCTTTCGCACCACAAAGTAACCGGCAAAGAAAATATAGGCCGTAGTGAAGAGACTTTAGAGCTTATCGAACGGGTCAGGAGAGAGCAGCGGGTTGATCTTGACGTTTACCCCTATGTAGCAGGATCGACAGTTCTGCAATCTTGGCGATTGAGCGAAGCGCGCCGCATTATAATTACCTGGTCGGTACCGGAACCGGAAGTGGGCGGACGTGACTTGTCGGATATAGCTGAGGAATGGGGTTGCACCCAAGAAGAGGCATGCGATCGATTACAACCAGCTGGGGCCATTTATTTCATGATGGATGAGAGTGACGTCCAACGGATTATAAAATATCCACATTCGATGATTGCGTCCGATGGACTACCCCACGATCATCATCCACACCCTAGATTATGGGGCACTTTTCCTCGTGTCCTCGGCATGTACTCACGCGAGCAGAATTTAATTTCTCTCGAAGATGCGGTTCACCGCATGTCTGGCAAACCAGCCTCTGTCTTCGGATTAACGGGCCGCGGTGAGTTAGCCACAGGTAATTTTGCAGACCTAGTAATATTCGACCCGAATACGGTTATCGACAAAGCCGACTTCGAAAATCCGATAGAGCCAGCTACCGGTATCGACGCAGTCTTTGTGAATGGGCAGGCCGTCTACCGAGACGGGGCCTCAACTGGTGCGCGTCCAGGCAATGCATTAAAACGGCAAAGTAATTTTGGACGCTAGCCATACTCTTCCCAATTTCTCTCGCAAGACCGGATCGTGCTATATTCGACAGGATCGGGCAGCGCAAGTCCGTCCGTGTAAAGGTTTCTAGACCTGTGGCGCCAAATGCAGATTATTTCGGCTGCATAGCACGGAGTCAAAAATCGATATCTTTATAATTTACCTAACGCTTTTCCCCAGGAGCAGAAGCATGCAATCTCGTAAGCAATCAATTGACAGCCGTCGCTCAACTCTTTCCTCTATTCTCGCGGTTATAGTCCGAAATAATATACAGAATAATTTTTTAGCAACTCCGGATCACCATCAAATTTAGGCAGTCACATCACTTCTTTTTTTGAAAGGCAGCGGTGTATCGCTCGTTCTGTTAAGTTTACGAGCAAATTGGTTTTGTAGCGGTTGCCGGAGAGAGGCAATGCCCCGCGGACCGCTTTCTTGGCCGCCACCCGAATGTGAGTGTCTGAGAGATCACCAACCAAAATTGCCTGCTCTGTCGCAACCGCGCGCATAGGCAATGGTGCAACAGCACCAAGGGAAATGCGAGCCGCGGTGATTGACATCCCGTCAAAACACAGCTGCATGGCAACCGACGCATCCGCGAAATCACCATCCCAGCCCGCCGATTTCTCAAACACCTGGACAGTCCGTTCTTTGCGACGAGGCACATGAATTTCCAAAATGATTTCTCCGGCCTTAACGACTGTTTCGCCTGACCAGATATAAAACTCTTCCATCGATACCGTGCGTCGACCTGAAGCACCAACAATGACCACACTCGCATCAAGCGCTGTAAGTATTGGCGCCGCATCCGCCACGCATGGGGCTGCACAACGGCCTGCGCCCATAATGGAATGGTGCCTGTTGTCGCCCAGAACTGCATAGCATGGGCATGCCACCCCACCCGCCTTGTAACACTGCGCGCCGCTGCGGAAGAACCAACAGCGCTTCTCTTGGCTCAAATCACCCGCAAGTGTTGCTACATTTCGAATTTGCTGAGTAGCGATCTTTGTAAGTCCATCAACCAACATCGGTTGAATAGCCCGAAGGTCGTCACATTCCGTGATTTCAGAGATTGTTGTCGCCGCACCGATAACAACTTTATCGTCATAGACTTTAATGCCACGGAGTTCTTTTAACATGGCAATGTCTACAATAGCGTCCGGCGTGTATATGCCTTGACGAATGCCAACCTGCAGATCTGTGCCACCCGCCATCAACTTCGTTGTGCGGTCCAACTTTGCCATCTCACACACGGCTTCCTCTAAGTCTTTAGGCTGAAGGTATTCAACTGATGGCTTTATTTTTCGTTTCCGCCCGAGTGTAGACCCAAGCTTTTTCAAACCAGGGAATAGGACTGCAGGATAGAGCGAACGGGCAGTCGCAACTTCCAAATTATAGGGTCGCCGCCACTGTTGGAGTGCTAATTTTTTGTCTTTATTTAAAACTTCCAGCACATCAGAAGCCTTAATTGGTAACCTACGAAACCGGTTTCCAGTTACATGCGCCACAGCATTCGCAATGGCAGCAGGCGTTGGATTGATTGAGTGCTCACCGCCCGCCTTTGCACCGTACGGTCCGGTGGGGTCGTTAGTTTCAATATAAACGGTTTCAATTTCTGGCGTATCCTTGATGCGTGGTGCCTTGTAGGTAATAAGAGAGGCGTTGACTGGCGCACCATCTTGGAATACTAGCTCTTCCCTGAGCGCCATGCCGATGCCTTGTACAATGCCGCCATGCATTTGTCCGTCGAGCGCCAACGGATTCATGACCCGTCCAATATCTTGAACAACGACAACCTTCAAAACTGAAACGTGACCCGTAACTGGATCAATTTCGACTTCGGCGGCTTGTGCACCGAAACCATATGTTGCAGCGTAGTGGCCATACCCTGTTTTAGGATCCGGCCGGGAAATATCTATGTCGTAGCGATCTTCCACCCGGAATGGGCCGTCAAGGGAGACCACCTCCTCCAAACTCAGACGGCGAGCATTATCACCCTTATGGCTAACAATCCCGTCATCGAAATCAATTTCGGATGCTGCCACGCCCCAATGCTTAGCGAGCCTCTCTTTAAGCGTTTCTCGAAATTTCGTTGCCGTCTTGATCGCGGCATTGCCCGTAACGAATGTGACACGTGACGCGGCACTTCCTAGATCGGGGGGCGTTTTCTCTGTATCCATATGAAGAACGTCAATTTGTTCAGCATCAAGGCCTAGCTCTTCGGCGACGATCTGTCCCATCACCGTATTTTGAGAGGTGCCGCAATCAGCAGATTGAGCACCAACCCTTAGGCGACCATCTGCCAACAGGTCAATGGAGACGCATGCGAAATTGCCTTCCGCATAAAGTAACCCAACGCTCGGGTTTATCATCGATGCAAAACCAATACCGCGGTTTGGCGGCATGTTATCTTTCTTCTCTGCCCAGCCAATTCGTTTTCCGGCTTCCATTAAGCACTCGGCTAGCGCACAAGTGCCAATTTCCCACCCCATAGGGGTCCGGTCGCCAGGCCGATTGGCGATCTCAATTCGGTATTCAAGTTTGTCTTTTCCAAGTTTTTCTGCGATTTCGTCGATCTGCGTTTCAATCGCCCAAATAATCTGCGGCGAACCCATACCTCGATAAGAGCCTCCCGAGACCTTATTCGTGTGAACGAGCTTACCGTCAAAGCCTGCCGCATCGACGCGATAGAGATTACATGTTCTTTGACGTACCGCGGAGATATATGCCGGACCCATATGCGTATAGGCGCCGTTATCGACCCAGAAGTTAGTATAACGTCCGAGGATCGTTCCATCTGCCGCAACCGCTGATTTAATTCGCATCTTCTTCGCATGATCGGATTTGCCACTCAAAAATTCTTCTTGCCGGTTCAGTAAAATTTTTACTGGTTTCCCAGTCTTCATCGACAGCATAGCAGCAATTGCTATCGGTTCAGGGGATTGCGATTTGCCTCCAAATCCACCGCCGATAACAACTGAGCGAACTTGGACAGCCTCTAAGGGTAAGTCCAAGACGTGAGCAACCTCTTTTCGCACAAAAAAAGGAGCCTGGGTTGGTGCCCAGAGGTTCAATTGGCCACTCGACATCTCGAAATCCGCAAGGACACCGTTTGTTTCCAGGCAAATTGGCGCAACTATGCCGTGCTCGAATGTAGCCTCGAAGATATGGTCTGCTTTCTCAAAGGCTTCATCGATACCACCAAAATCCGCAACACTTTCTTGAGCGACGTTTCTTGGAAGATTGGGCTTATTGTGAATGGCTGGTGCGTCATGCGCCATAGCCGCTTCTACGTCGAATGCCACTGGTAATTGATCATATTTTACATCAATAACGGCTAGGGCCGCTTGCGCCTCGCCAATTGATCTTGCTGCAACTGCAGCCACTTCTTCTCCTGTGAAACGCACCCTGTCCCGCGCCATTGGATATCTGTCTGCAAATATCGCCCCCGCATTAATATATTTTTTCCCTGGAAAATCCTGACCTGACACTGCCACTTCGACCGCTGGCATTTTCAGGGCCTTCGACAAGTCGACCGAACGAATATGCGCATGTGGGTGCGGGCTCCTTAGAATCGCACCGTAAAGCATCCCAGGTACATCTAAGTCATGTGTATAAACAGCTTCTCCAGTGACTTTAGCCGGGCCTTCCAGCTGGGGCCGGGGCTGCCCTATAACACGAAATTCAGCGCTCATGGCTAGTCTCTCGTATGCTTTCACGTACTGACTTAAGTAACTTTACATACCCTGAGCACCGGCATAGGTTTCCCTGAAGAGCAGCCATTATGTCTTTATCATCGGGTTCTGGCTGCCGCCGCAACAAAGCGACCAACGACATCACAACGCCTGGCGTGCAAAATCCACATTGAAATGCGCCCCGCTCCACCAAATTTCGCTGAAGCGGATGCATCTCATCACTATTACCAAGACTTTCTATTGTGTCGATCCGTCGTCCGTTGGCACGTCCAGCCGGGACCAGGCACGAGCAGACCGCCTGCCCATCCATCAGTACCGTGCAGGCTCCACACTCACCATTACCGCATCCGACCTTTGTGCCACGCAATCCCAGATCATCGCGCAGGACAGTCACCAACGGCACCAATGGATCTACCTCAATTTCGCAGGTTCGCCCGTTTGCTTCTAGGGTCAGCTTGGCCAAAGGTCAACTTCCTACCAACGGCACGACATCATGGATCAAGCTACCAAGGTTAGTTTCAAAATTGTATATATTTGTGAGAGCAACCGGCATTCGAAAACCCATTGTATCTACTCCGACACCGCGTAATTCACGAATACGCTCTGCGCAGTAGTCTGGCGGGCCCGCTATAGCGAACCGATCGACCATATCGTCGGGTATTGCGCCTTCTGGTAATGCCAAAGAAACATCGAACTTCGCCGCCCGAATATTGGGAAAGTGTTCGGGCAATACACCCATAAGTTCGCGGGTCGACTTGTGCATGCCGTTGATCGCAGATCCGATGACGGGTCGGCGCAGCTGCTCTATCACCATTGCCCGATCTTTAGCGACGATCGTCGCGCACCAAGCCAGAACGGATATGTCTTTCATATCCCTACCTTGCGCTTCCGCGCCTTCACGAATCCACGCAATGATCTGCTTCATTACGTCTGGATCTGCTACATCTCCAACAATCACGCCGTCCGCATAGGCCCCCGCTGCCCGAAAGGCGTCGGGGTGGGTCGTTGCCAAGAAAATTGGCACTCGTGGCGGGTTTGCGATTTCTAAGCCAACGTCATCTAATTCGAAGACATTATTCGAAATGCTAATCTTTTTACCATCAAACAGGTCGCGTAGAACCTGCATGGTAGAAGAAATTGTGTCGATAAACGGCCCAGTCGGAGCACCAACCCGATCGCGAATTCTGCGTTTTTCTCCGGCACCAAGCCCAAGCACGAAACTGCCCGGTCGCAGATCCGCTATGGTAGCGGCAGCGCGCGCAATTTGTACCGGATGGCGTTGATATGGGTTGGTGATACCGACGCCAAGCGACATCTTCTCCGTACGGGTCATCAAATAGCTAAGCGCGACAAAAGGATCGTGCATAAAACCTTGATCCGGTGTCCAAGCCAGGTCGTAGCCCCATTCCTCCGCTTGCGCGATGACGTCGCCGAATTTCTCTATTGGTGACGATGGAACGAGAGAGAAACTAAATTTCATTCTAATCAACCGTTTTTCTTCTGCTGCCAGCCGCGCATTGCACCAAAGTTGTCCAACATCCCGTCAAAATCATCCTGATAATAAAACTCACAGTCGCCATTACCGAAACCTGTCGCCACTTCAATACAGAACCGCGCAGCGGACTCAAGCACCATTATTTGTTGCGTGCCCGTGGCAGACGGATGGGTCTGTATTTCCGTAACCAAAGGCACACCAACAACCGGAGCATCGGTAAAGATACTTGGAAGAACCATTCCACAGATATGATGAACACCGAGTTCATATGGGGTCACATCTTGCATCGTAATTGGGAAAACAGCGGGTTCCTTTCCGGTGACCATCTCCATGGTATGCAAAATCGAGGCATGCGGGCGCATAATAAATCCTTCCCGCACCGGCGGCGTCACAGCAAAGCCAAGGTGCGAGATCATCTTGTTTCCCTTACAAGTCTCAGGCGTTAGGATTGCATCCATTCTAGCATCAACGAGACGTGGGTGTTTCTCGCTGCTGGGAAGCGGTGACATCACAAAAGGAAAAGGGTCATGTGGTGCTGGATGCGCCTGCTGGCAGATGTGCGTCGAAATCAATACGTCACCCGCCAGTCGCTGATTGCGCGTCCGTATACGCGCCAAGCGCAAAGCCGCTGAAAGGCCGACAATGCAACCATCTGCATCTGAAGCTAATCCCGGATAGACCCCAGGCAATCGCAGCCCTCCATTGGATCCAATTATTCCAACCGTGGGCGCATCACCGCCATGAGATTTACCTGAAGAGCCCGGGAATAGGATTTTTATGAAATCAGTCTTACCAAGTTCGCTTTCAAACGGTGTAATTTCGATAGTTTGCGGTCCATCCGGCAAAAGTGCGGCGAATGGTTCCGCCCCATTCCGGTTGTCATCTAGGAATTCCAGAACATCCATAACTTCACGGAGCATATTCTCCCCCAATTTTTAAGTACGTATGGGACTAATCCAGTCCTAATAAAAGAACCATTTAATTTTAGTGACAAAACACCGTCTATGTTGCTCGGCGTCGTTCCGGTATTTGCATCAACTCAAATGAAGTCGACTGATAAAGATCATTAATCCAATTAATAATAAGAAGACTACCATGAGCCCGCCACATGTTGACCGGCTCCTTCAACGGATCGTTATCCGGAAAATAATATGCCGGAGGTTCAATTTTATCGCCTGAGGTAACATCGCGGCGGTACTCGTTGGCAAGCGTCTCGGTGTCGTATTCAAGATGATTGAACATATAAGTCTGCCGCCGCAGTTCGTCACGAATTAGACAAAGCCCTGATTCCGACGACTCCAAAAGTACTTCTAAGCCAGCGTTCTTAGGTAAATCTTCTCTCCGCACTTCGGTATGGCGACTGACCGGTACAGGCACTACATCGTTGAAGCCTCGCAACAAACCGTCCGTGCCACCCAGCACACGATGTGGATAAACGCCGAACATTTTTTTAGGTAGCTCATATTTTGGTATGCCGTAGAAATGCTGCAAGGCGGCTTGAGCTGCCCAGCAAATATTGTACGTCTCTTGGACATGCGTTTGTGACCAGTCAAAAATTCGCGTCAGTTCGCGCCAATAGACTACGTCCTGGAACGGCAGTGTTTCGATTGGGGCTCCAGTTATTATTAAACCATCAAACTTCTTTTCTTTCACCTCTTCCCACGGCTGATAGAACGCGAGCATGTGCTCCGCCGAAGTGTTCTTGGGCGCGTAACTTGAAGTCGTCACAAGAGATAATTCAATCTGCAGAGGCGTTGCGCCCAATAGCCGGGAAATCTGCATCTCCGTCTTAATTTTATCGGGCATCAAATTCAGAAGTGCAATTTCCAGTGGGCGCACGTCCTGACGCAACGCAGCACCTTCGTTGATAAGAAGAACACCCTCATCCTCTAAAACGACCTGCGCTGGCAAATTATCCGGCACCTTAATCGGCATCTAATTGAAATCCTTCCATATCGATTTCCTACAATAACCTATTGATATGCATTCGAAAACAGTCAGTCGTTTATACCTTGGTTAAAAGATACAAAGTTATCCATCCAATCATCGGTTTTTCTAGACACAATACTGATCACTAGTAAGTTAACTATCGTTTGAACTACTGAAACGAAAGCATCATGATTGCAGTAATATTTGAAGTTTGGCCAGCAAATGGACAAAAACAAACTTACCTCGATCTTGCGGCCGGTTTGCGCGAGGAGTTAAGCAAAATAGAAGGTTTCATCTCCATCGAGCGTTTTCAGAGTCTAAACGACGAGGGAAAAATCTTATCACTCTCTTTCTGGCGTGACGAGAAAGCAATCCAGACATGGCGAAACTTAGAGAAACATCGAAAAGCACAATCGCAGGGCCGCGCTGGGGTCTTCGCTGATTATCGCCTAAGGGTCGCGTCTGTAGCTCGTAATTACAGCATGGGCGAACGGACTGAAGCGCCTGCCGACAGTCAGAAAACACACGGGGATACCGATTAAGTAGTTCTTTATTTGAAGAATTACCAACACAGCATTGACTCACGATATCACCAAGTCTTTTATTATCCCTGATATTATTTGACCCTGGCTTCAAAATTGTCAGGCCAGGGCTTTAAGTTTGTTACATATAAAACACTCTGCACAGGAGGGAGCATGTCAGCGCCACATTTCGTCGTTCATAACGACAGCGATACCGTGGGGGTTGTGGTCGTCGAGGACGTAAAGAAAGGAATGAGTATGACCGGCTGGAAAATGGAGTCGGACGAGACGATCAACGTCAGAGCACTTAACGATATTCCTCTGGGTCATAAAGTTGCGCTCACTAGCTTCAAGGACGGAGATGCGGTCCTAAAGTATGGCCACGATATCGGAAAAATAGTCGAAGACGTCGCCATTGGCGGACATGTCCATACTCATAATTTAAAAACAAAAAAATGGTAAGTAACATGTTGCCCGAAAATTTCATGGGTTTCCGCCGCGAAAACGGCCGCGTTGGCATCCGTAACCATGTCATCATCCTACCCCTCGACGACTTATCTAACGCTGCCTGCGAGAAAGTAGAACACAACGTCAAGGGAACCCTGGCACTCCCGCATCATTATGGCAGGCTGCAATTTGGTGAGGACTTAGAACTGCATTTCCGGACTTTAATCGGTACCGGAGCAAACCCAAATGTTGCGGGCGTCGTCGTAATCGGCATTGAGCCTGGCTGGACTGGCCGTGTCGTCGACGGGATCGCTAAAACCGGCAAACGGGTGGAAGGCTTCGCTTTAGAGCGGAACGGCGAAATTAAGACGGTGGCGGACGCCAGCCGCATCGCACAAGAAATGATCCAAGACGCATCGGAACAGCAGCGTGAGCAGTGTGAGATCAATGAGCTTTGGGTCTCGGTCAAATGCGGTGAGTCCGACACTACGTCGGGGATCGGCTCCAACCCAACCGTCGGCAACTTTATCGATAAGGTTAACCCGATTGGCGTGACGACCTGTTTCGGCGAGACATCCGAGATTACTGGCGCCGAGCTTGTCTGTAAGGAGCGGGGCGCCACCCCGGAGGCAGGTAAAAAGTTCTTTGAGACTTGGACCCAATACAATGACATGATCGAACGGCATAAAACGGACGATCTCTCAGAAAGTCAGCCGACCAAAGGCAATATTGAGGGTGGACTGACCACAATTGAAGAGAAAGCTTTTGGCAACCTCGAAAAAATTGGGAAAAAGACAAATTACATCGATGTTCTCAAACCAGCGGAGGCGCCGGCGAAAGGTCCAGGGCTTTATTTCATGGATACATCATCGGCTGCGGCCGAATGCGTAACCCTACAAGCTGCAGCGGGTTTCGTTGTTCATTTATTTCCTACAGGCCAAGGCAACGTTATTGGGAACCCAATTGAACCAGTGATAAAATTGACTGCTAATCCTCGGACTGCTCGAGAGATGGGAGAGCATGTCGATCTCGATGTCTCCGGCATTCTTCGCCGAGAGATGAATTATGACGAAGCTGGCGACCGCCTTATCGACATTACAATGCGAACTTGTAATGGTCGGATGACATGTGCGGAGGCGTTGGGTCATCGTGAGTTTGTAATGACGAAACTTTATCAAAGCGCATAATAAGCCTGCCAATAATGCACCGCTGCCGAGCAACGGAAAATGGCGAAAAACCCAATTGCACTTTGGGGACCGATATTAGTAATAATTGTCGCACTCACATTCTTTGTCAGTGCAGCGAAAGCCGCTTTTCCTGAGCGACCAGTAACATACGTTATACCCTTCGGCGTCGGCGGTGAATCTGGTGCTACCGCACGTCTTCAGCAACCAATTTTCAAATCCATCACCGGCCAAGACCTCGTTATAAAATACCGTCCTGGTGGCGGCGGCGCCGTGGCTTGGAGCAAGCTTAACGCTATGAATGGCGATGGCCATACAATCTTTGGCATCAATCTACCCCATATTCTTTTGCAACCGCTAAGAGGTGCGGAATATAAAACAAGAGATATCGCAGTGGTACATATCTTTCATTATACCCCGCACGCCCTTTTGGTGCGCGGGGAAAGCCACTATAAAAACCTTAGAGATTTGATTGCCGTCATGCGTGCAAAACCTGGCAAGGTCTCTTTTTCCGGATCGGGACGGGGAACGGCGAACCATCTAGCAAAAGCTTGGTTTGACAAGCAAGTACAAGCACGTACTGCCTATCAGGCGCACAAAGGAACTGCCGCGGCCATGTCGGCGATGCTGCAGGAAAAGGTTGACGCCAGCTGGGCATACACGACCGCTGCAGTAAAATATAGCGACCAAATTAAAATACTCGCCATTGCAATGGTGGAAAGGCATCCAAAATTCCCAGATGTCCCAACATTTAGAGAACTTGGCTTTGATTTTGTGGGTGGTGCCTACCGAGGCATCGCCGTACCAAATTCAACACCCGAAGAGTTACGCTTTAAAATTTCAAAACTTTTCGGAGAGATCGGCTCTGATCCAAATTTCATGAAAGAAAAAACAAAAATAGGCTTCGTGCCTATCGACATCGGTTATGAGAAAATCCGAGAATTTTTGCAAGACCGAAAGGCGGAGTACCTGCCCTTCGCTAAGGGTACTGGGATCATTGACTAAATGTTTATGTTGCGCAAAAAATTTACACAAATTATCAAACTAACATCAAATAAAACTTAGCAGTTCACCAACAAATCTGAACAGTTATAACCATCAACAGTCTAAATACCCAGGGAATGTCCCAGTTTTTGACCGCACACTAAATTACCAAACATTAAAACTACAAAACTTCGCAAATTTCTACGCTGCTTCTATCGTATTCCGCAAAACGCCAATGCCTTCAATATCGATCTCACAGACATCCCCCGGTTTCATCCATAATGGGGGTTTCCGCGCAAAGCCAACACCATCGGGCGTTCCCGATACGATGACATCACCAGGATGAAGGGTCATTACTTCGGTAATAATCTCAATCAGATTGGCAATATCGAAAATCATATTTTCAGTATTAGCATCCTGCACAGTCTCGCCGTTGAGACGCGTTTGAATACGCAGTCCCTTGCCACCAGCAGGCACTTCGTCGGCAGTAACGAAATCCGGGCCAAAACCACCCGTCGCATCAAAATTCTTGCCGCTCGTCCACTGCGAGGACTTAAACTGATAATCACGCACAGACCCTTCATTAAAGACCGAATAACCAGCTATATGCTCCAAAGCGCTGGACTTGGAAATGCAATGGCCCGACTTGCCGATAACAGCAACCATTTCTGCCTCGTAATCGAGGTCGCTGGACGCCTTCGGCACTAGGATCGGCTGTTCATGACCTACCAGCGTCGTAGAGACCCGCAGGAACAACGAGGGGTAATTTTGGACATTACTCGTATCACTAACAGCTTCTGCTGCATGAGCGGCGTAATTGAGCCCAACACAAATGATCTTGCCCGGGTTCCACACTGTCGGGTGATAGACCAGACCCTCAGCAGAGATAACTGCATCGCCAGATGCGTTATCTGCCGACAATTTCGCATGCGCCATGGCATCCTTGCCAGCAGCGATTAAAGCTGGCAAATCGCCCGGCAAATCCGGTGCCGCGACCGACAGATCGATAACATCGTCACCGCGACGCACTCCCAAAGTTGGCTGGCCAGATTTATCAAAGGCAAGGATACGCATTTGTCTCACTCCCAATTTAACGTTTTCGTTCGCGCGATACATACGCTATCGCTTCTCTAGCAAAGGATGTAAAGAATTAACGCGCGAATGGAAAGAACATTGGGACTAGGCATGAGTGAGCGTTCAGGCAAAATCGACGACTACCAATATGCCCTAATCGAACAAACGGGACTAATTGCGATTCGACGTCCTGATGGTTCATTTAAAATGCTACCCGGCACCAACGACATCAAAGCCGCCGTCCGCAATTTTATCGAATTAGATTCAAAACCTTCCAGCAGCGAGCACTGAAATTTCTATAATTGTCATGCCTCACAACTAAGAGGCGTTTAGGTGGCGCAACACATCAGGGGCAACTTTCAGACTTAAATTCCACTAATTGTATGGCTCGCTGCTGTGCCAAACTGAGTTAGCCAATGGGATAAATTGGCCACTCTTCTCCCTCGGGTTTTGCATGAAGAGTTACACATCACTTTTCGTGGGTGACCCTTCTCTGATTTTCGTATGGTTGCCAAGGCAACCAAGTAATTTATAACCCCGCCTCACTTTCAAAATATCGCATTGCTGCATCGACACCGCCCTTCTGATGCGGCACGCCAGCGAGGCCCAAACCCATTTCTACACCGGCAAGAGTTCCTGCCAACATAAGCTCGTTGAAATCACCAAGGTGACCAATCCTGAAAACTTTATCGGCCACTTTGCTCAGGCCATTGCCAAGCGACATATTAAAATTGTCTAATACCACCTTTCGAAAGGCATCCGCGCTATGGCCTTGCGGCATCAAGACCGCTGTCAGCGAACTGGAAAACTCTTTCGGCTCCAGACACAACACTTCGAGCCCCCAAGACTGGACGGCCCGCCGTGTAGCCTCCGCCATGCGGTCATGGCGCGCGAATACGTTGTCCAAGCCTTCCTCTAACAGCATGTTAATGGCTTCTCTAAGGCCGTAGAGCAAGTTGGTCGCTGGCGTGTAGGGAAAGTATCCCGTGGCATTAACCGTCAACATATCATCCCACGCCCAGTATGACTTCAGCAGTTTGGAAGACTTCGATGCTTCTATCGCCTTATCACTAATCGCGTTGAAACTCAGACCCGGCGGTAACATCAGGCCTTTTTGAGAACCAGCGACAGTCACATCGACCTTCCATTCGTCGTGACGATAGTCGATGGACGCAAGAGAGGAAATTGTGTCCACCATAAGCAAGGCCGGGTGGCCGCTCCGATCGATGGCCTCGCGAACCTCTGCCACACGCGATGTAACGCCGGTTGAGGTTTCATTGTGGACCATACACACCGCTTTGATCATGTGATCCGTGTCATCCAAAAGTCGCGCTTCAACCGCTTGTGGATCGACGCCATGGCGCCAATCCCCTGCAACAAACTCCGGAACGAGATCTAATCTAAGTGCCAAATTCTGCCATAAAGTCGCAAACTGGCCCGTTTCATACATCAACACGTTGTCACCAGGTGACAATGTGTTGACTAGGGCTGCCTCCCAGGCACCCGTTCCGGACGCCGGATAAATAATAACAGGGTTCTCTGTCTTGAAGATCTTCTTTAGGTCGCCAAAAAGCCCTTCCGACATTTCACCAAACGCTGGACCACGGTGGTCAATGGTTGGATTGTCAATTGCACGCAAGATCCGGTCTGGTACATTCGTTGGCCCAGGGATCTGCAAAAAATGACGGCCACTGGTATTCGGCATACCGCTCTCCCGATCAATTGCCCGATATATTTTTATGCATAATTTAGACGTTATAAAGCATAATGCATACATAATAGAAGCCGATTAAGTCAATTAGAATATAAATTATTTTGTTTAAAAACAGGCAATTAATATATTTATAGTAATTATTCTTGAGGCATTTTTATTTTTGTATACAATTTTTTAGCGCAAATTTAAAGCGAACGAAAGGACGCCTTATGGGTGCTCAGCGACCCCCAATTATCGGCACCAATATCATCAAAGGTGACCCTGCCCTTGCACAACGTCTAAAACGCGAAATAGAAGGCGAAGTGTTGTTCGACGCGTTTAGTCGTGGCCGTTATTCGACCGACGCATCACATTATCAAATCGAGCCTATCGGCGTTGTTGTCGCAAAGACTGAACAAGATATTCGCACCGCAATGGAGATTGCCGCAGAAGAAGGTGTTCCACTGCTGCCGCGCGGCGGCGGCACATCGCAATGCGGTCAGACTGTAGGCGAAGCTTTGGTCATCGACGTTAGCAAACACCTCAACCGTGTTATCGATTTTGATGCCGGGGCAGGAACGGCGACGGTAGAACCTGGAATTGCGCTTGACCAACTTAACGGCTTTCTGAACCCGCACGGTTATATGTTCACGGTCGACGTTTCGACGTCCAGTAGGGCAACGATAGGCGGCATGACTGGCAACAACAGTTGCGGAGCTCGCTCGATTCGGTACGGAACCATGCGGGACAATGTTCGCGCAATCGATGCAATCATGACGGATGGCTCGGAATTTCGCTTTGGGGAACTGCCAAATGATCTTGGCGATAATAGTCTGCCGTCTGGCTATCGCGACTTAGCAAAAACCCTATTTACGATTGGCCAACGCGAAGCAGAGGAAATCTTAAAACGATTCCCTAAGCTCATGCGTCGCGTTGGCGGCTACAACATCGATGCTTTGGTTCCCGGCGCTTCCAATCATCCAGGAAGGGGCCAACCCAACCTGGCCCATCTACTCGTGGGCTCCGAAGGAACACTAGCCTTTTCAACTCGCGTCCATCTCGGCCTGCACCGTGTTCCTAAACACAAAGTCCTTGGAATTTGCCATTTCCCTACTTTTTATAGCGCGATGGAATCAACCCAACACATCGTAAAACTCGGCCCCACTGCCGTTGAATTGGTTGACCGCAATATGATGGACCTTGCGCGCAATATACCGATGTTCAGTCCGACCATCGAAAAATTCGTACAAGGGGAGCCAGATTCACTCCTTCTTGTAGAATTCGCAGGCGATGATTTGGAACCACAACTAGCAAAGCTCGAGGAACTTGGCACCATGATGGGAGACCTTGGTTATCCAAATGCGGTCGTGGAGGCGACGACTGGAACGGATCAATCCGAGTTCTGGAACGTACGTAAATCGGGTCTCAATATTATGATGTCGATGAAGGGAGACAGTAAGCCGATCTCATTTATCGAAGATTGCGCAGTCCCTTTGGAGGATCTTGCTGAGTATACCGACCGTCTCACCAATGTGTTCACCAAATACGGCACAAAGGGCACATGGTATGCACACGCATCGGTCGGCTGTTTACACGTCCGCCCTGTCGTCAACCTAAAAGACGAAGAAGGCGCCAAAACAATGCGTGCCATCGCGGAAGAAGCCTTCGAAATGGTTCGTCAGTATAAAGGGTCGCATTCGGGCGAGCACGGAGATGGCATCGTTCGTTCCGAGTTTCACCGCACAATGTTTGGCGACCGAATGGTATCAAACTTTGAAGAGGTTAAGGATACCTTTGATCCCAAAGGTATTATGAATCCTGGCAAGATCGTTCACCCGCCAAAATTCGACGACCGTTCATTATTTCGTTTCAAGCCCGATTACGAGCCAATGAAACTCGATAGCGGACTTGATTGGTCGGAATGGGGCAGTTTAAGCAGCGCAGTTGAAATGTGTAATAACAATGGCGCCTGCCGGAAGTTTGATGCCGGCGTCATGTGCCCATCCTTCCGCGCGACCCAAGACGAAAAACACCTTGTGCGCGGTCGAGCAAACACGCTCCGCCTCGCTCTCTCAGGACAGCTAGGTCCCGACGCGTTTACTTCCGAAGAGATGCGGGAAACCATGGCACTATGCGTTGGTTGCAAAGGATGCAAACGGGAATGTCCAACTGGCGTCGATATGGCACGGATGAAAACGGAGTTCCTCTATCACTACGCTCGCCGCAACGGCCTTAAACTAAGAGATCGTCTCATTGCCTACCTGCCGCGATATGCCGAAGCCGCACGAAGTTTTGCATTCCTCTTGAATTTACGAGATGTCATTCCGGGAATGGCGAAGCTATCAGAATGGATTACCGGATTAACCGCTAATCGAAAACTCCCAAAATGGCGCCGCGACGCCTTTGATAAACAGGGTTCAGAATTTGGTGACAGAGATGGTTATCCCGTCGTCCTCCTGGCTGATACTTTTAATACGAACTTTGAGCCAGAGAACCTAGACGCAGCCATTAAAGTTCTCACACATGCTGGATACCGAGTGACTGTAGCAGCTGCAAAATCAGAAGAGCGACCTCTCTGTTGTGGGCGCACATTCCTAGCTGCTGGCCTTATTGACGAGGCGCGCGCCGAAGCGAAACGCACATGTGATGCCTTGGCACCACACATCGCCTCCGGTGCACCAATTGTTGGGCTGGAACCATCATGTCTTCTAACCTTGCGTGACGAATTTCACGCAATATTACCGGGAAATGAGACTGAAGCGCTTTCAGAGAACGCAATGCTGTTTGAGGAATTTATTGCGCAAGAAATAGACGCTGGGCGCTTCGCAGTCGACTTCGCCGAAATAGAACAAAGACGGGTACTCCTGCATGGCCACTGCCACCAAAAAGCTTTTGCCGTCATGGGCAGTGTTGAAAAAGTATTGCATCAGATCGCTGACCTGGAGGTTGAGACCGTTACGTCGAGTTGTTGCGGCATGGCCGGCGCATTCGGCTATCAACAAGAAACCTACGATGTGTCAATGAAAATGGCGGAGGCATCTTTGTTACCCGCCGTCCGCGAGGCAGATAGCGACACGATCATTGTCGCCGACGGCACGAGTTGTCGACATCAAATCCAAGACGGTACGGCGCGAAACGCGATTCATGTTGCCCGTCTATTGGAAGCGGCGCTTCCCACTCAGCAACCGAGGTCACCGTCATGAGCGATACTGTCGTTTCCTTCGAACGGCCGGTTTCGACAGCAAAGACGTCCGATAACTCGACGTTACATGGCGACCTTGTTGCAAATATTCGAGAATTGATCATCGAAGGTGACTTAGAGCCAGGTGCCAAAGTACCGGAACGCATTCTATGCGAAAGGTATAGTGTCTCGCGCACACCGCTGCGTGAAGCTTTGAAGACGCTTGCGTCTGAAGGATTGCTAGAGCTATTGCCGCATCGAGGTGCATGGGTGGCTCGCCTTACAGCAGAGGATGTTGATCAGATGTTTCCAATTATGGGCGCATTGGAAGCACTGTCGGGCGAGTTAGCATGCCAGAACCTGACCGAAGAGCAATTCGCCGAGATACAAGCGCTGCATTATCAAATGGTTCTTCACTACACCCGCCGCCAACTAAAACTCTATTTTCAAGTGAACCAGGAAATTCACGAAAAAATTCTGTCAGCATCTGCCAATCCGTTACTGCTGCAAATGTACAAAACATTAGCCGGCCGCATTCGCCGCGCCCGCTTCGTCGCAAATATGTCAGACGAGCGTTGGACCCAGGCAGTTAAGGAGCATGAAGAAATTTTGAATGCTCTTGCCAAGCGCGACGGCGCAGCTCTTTCGGACGTCCTAAAGCGCCATCTCAAAAACAAGTGTGAGACCGTTAAATCTCATCTTGAGAACGAAAATGCGTAATTTATGGATTAATTATGCCTTAACCCGATTTCGATAGGTCACGTTAACGCGTTCAGATAAATTCAGGTAAAGTATCATTCCAATAGAAAGCAGTGTAACGACAATCGAGATCCCCAATGCGGATGGTACGAGCATCCCGAAGGTAAACCAGATCACCAAATTAACTGAAAACATCGACAATGCTATACTCGGCATCTGCGGATGTAGCTTCGGCGCCAGATAAAGGAACGGCAACGACACCAGAAATTGGATAAAGCAAGTAAAGTCTGCCATCGTGAAATTTTCATAGCCATAGGACATCGTCAGTGCATAGTCCGCATCCAGGAACACGATGTAAAGACTGTGCAGAGTCCAGAGGATGACCGCTGCGTACATAAGATACAGGCCACCGCCAAATCCATATGCAGGATGCTTTTCAGCCTCTTCGACTGAGATTTCCTTCCAATTCATAAAGACCTTCCTCTAGTATAACTTCCATAGCCCCTGGACTACGAAATTGCGACACAAACGCTGTAAATCAACCGCTCACTAAGTGATTTTTGCAAGACGGGCTGATGATGACAGGGCGTTTAATGAATTTCAACGATCAAATTCTTATAATTTTCACTTATCATGCGTCTTCCTTCATCATATCCGCCGCTTTTTCAGCAATCATGATCACGGGAGCATTGGTATTGCCTGACACAAGGCGAGGCATAATCGACGCATCGACGACCCTAAGGCCATCTATACCACTTACTCGAAGACGTTCATCAACTACGGCCATCGGGTCGTTACCCATTTTGCAGGTCCCGACCGGATGGTATACTGTGCCACCAACACGGCGGGCATGATCCAGCAATTCGTCGTCCGTCTCACAATCGGAACCAGGAATAATCTCAATATCGCGATAAGGGTCGAGCGCCGGGCTCTCCAAAATCGTCCGCGCAATCTTTAAACCGGCAACATGTGTTTCACGATCTAGATCTTCCTTTAAAAAATTTGGCTTAATCTGAGGTGCATCACGGTGGTGGCGTGACGTTATATGCACCGTTCCCCGGCTCTCTGGACGTAACTGGCAAGGACCAAGTGACATCCCGGGAAAGTCATCCAAGATCCGTTTATTGGGATCAGCAAAGCTCGCATGGGCACAATGGTATTGCACATCAGGGGTCTCCAGTTCTGGTCTCGTCTTCACGAATCCGTGGGCGATCCCCGCCGGCATTGTAAGTGCACCCTTCCCTTGGAAAAGCAGCTTCATTCCTTCAATAAGCAACGGTATTCCGCGTGTCCGCTCGTTGAGCGTGACAGGCTGCTTCACCTTCCAAGCCATTCGGCTGATATAGTGATCCTGATGGTTCTCGCCGACACCCATCAATTTGTGTGTCACTTCTATCCCATGTTCGCGCAATAAATCCGGTTGGCCAATCCCGGACAGTTCCAAAATCTGAGGCGACTGGATCGCACCAGCGCACAAAACGACTTCCTCGCGCGCACGCGCTTCGCGCGAAAAACCATGGACTTCGTAATCAATTCCAACCGCTTTCTTACCTTCCAGGATGACCTTTCGGGCATGTGCATCGGTCTCGACTTTTAAATTGGGACGCCCAACCACGGGATCCAAAAACGCACGGCTAGCACTATAGCGCCGACCACCCTTTTGTGTGACTTGGTAGTATCCGAACCCTTCTTGCGTGGCGCCGTTATAGTCGGGGTTCTTCGGGTATCCCTGTTCTTCGGCCGCATCGATAAATGCATCCAGGATCGGATAAGTCTCGCTCATATCTTCCACCTGCAACGGACCACCTATTCCATGAAACTCCATGCCCATGCTGGTGTTATTTTCTGATTTTTTAAAATATGGCAGCACATCCTCGTATGACCACCCGCGGTTGCCGAGCTGCGCCCAATCGTCGTAGTCGCGCGCCTGACCGCGCACGTAAAGCATACCGTTAATCGAACTGGAGCCGCCAATTACCTTGCCCCGGGGAACGGGTATTTCTCTATTGTAGGTGTAGTCCTCCGGCTCGGTTTTAAACAACCAATTTAAGCCAGGGTCCTGCATCGTTTTGATGTAGCCAACTGGAATATGGATCCAGATATTGTCGTCTTTTCCACCCGCTTCCAGCAGCAAGACACTGGTATTTGGATCTTCGGACAGGCGGTTAGCCATGACGCAACCGGCCGAGCCAGCCCCCACCACTATGTAGTCATACTCCGCCATTTTTCTTCAGCCTTACCTCGAATGAAACACGCTTTATCAATTACCGCCAGCTGCAAGTCGGTCAAGAGTATCCGCTATCTTTGATCCGAATAGTCTAGCGGCAATTCAGTAGTGTATTTTATGCGTTCCATTGCAAAAGCTGAGCTCACGTCCGACAACCCCCCGATTGTTATCAAACGCTTATAAACTTTGTCATAGGCGGCGATATCCGGCACCACAACCCGCAGCATATAGTCAACGTCGCCGCTCATTCGGTAAAACTCAACTACCTCGTCGATGGTATCAACATAGCGAGCAAACTTCTCCAGCCAGTCTTGAGAGTGTTCGTTTGTCTTAAGCGCAACGAAGACTGTCACACCGACATTCAACTTAGCCGGATCAAGCAACGCCACGCGACCTTCTATTACACCCACTTTTTCCAAGTTCTGAATGCGCCGCCAGCACGGCGTAGCGGAAAGACCGACCCGCTCGGCGATCTCCGTTAGAGGTAGACTGGCGTCCTTTTGCAAACAGTTCAAAATTCTCTTATCAAAATCATCCATAAAAAAAAATTTTAATTATTTTTACTATTTAGATTAACATTCTATATTTTTACTATTTCATAGTAATATTGGAAAACTATTTTCAACGTAGTTGCGTTACGATTCTCTCACTTTATTGATAAATTCCTAGCGAGATGATGATTTTCAAACTCTTTACTGAACATCCTGCCAGCGTAAATGAGTCGTATTTCGAACACCTTTGTTCCGCTCTATCCTTTACCGGCACGATGTTAATCGCGACCCTAGCATGCCTCGTCCATGCGTTGCTGCCATTCCTTTGTGTTACTACCGGCAGCCGGAAAATCACTCAACTGCACGACCGCATGGTCTCAAACCGCGTCAAAACTCTGCCCCCAACGAAATATTAGAGAACTACAACCGAACGTAATTAAAGATTCGGGACTAGCGTCAGAACTTCAAACGTAACCGTTGAGGCAATCTCGATACATCTTGCCATAGGTTGGGGCGCCCCATGAAAAAAAGATCAAATCGAAGAGTGATTTTTTGATTCACACTGACTAACGTTTCCCCGACGCCAACTAAGGTTGTGACGGACATTTCAAATTAAAGACAGTATCCGCTTGACTGAACACTGACATCAGCGAATAGCACCCCCTCGGGAAGGGTTAAAAAATCTATATACCATCCGGAAATTCAAATTCGCCCTTTAATTGGGTAAGTACCTGCCGGATTAAAAAATTAAGCTCGCTTCAGCCGTTGGCGCCACTATCCGTGTTTGTTAAGGTCTCTATCATATTTCGAGGAGGGGAGCCGCCATGTTCGCAAGTAAATTATTACCAACATCATTGGTCGGCTCGTACGCACAACCAAACTGGCTGCTGGATCGCGCCAAATTGGCAAACCGGTTTCCGCCGCGCACACGTGCAAAGGAGCTGTGGCGGGTCGATGACGAGTTCCTCGAGGAGGCTCAGAATGACGCCACAATCCTTGCCATCCGAGATCAAGAACGCGCTGGCCTCGACATTATCACCGATGGAGAAATGCGCCGTGAAAGCTACTCCAATCGTTTCGCAACGGCCCTCGACGGTGTGGACATAGATAATCCGGGGACCGCACTCGACCGGTCTGGCCATCCCAATCCGGTTCCACGAATCGTCGGCCCAATCCGGCGAAAACACCCAATCGAAGTCAAAGACGTTAAATTTCTGCGGGCAAATACAGACAGGCGCATCAAGATCACCGTACCCGGACCTTTCACCATGGCACAGCAGGCGGAAAACGAGCACTATGAGAAAGAGTCCGAGCTCGCAATGGATTATGCTGTTGCTGTAAATGAAGAGGTACGAGACCTTTTTTCTGCTGGCGCGGATATCGTTCAGCTGGACGAACCTTACATGCAGGCGCGTCCGGAAAAAGCCGAAGACTATGGTCTGGAAGCACTTAATCAAGCACTCGATGGAATTAAGGGCGAGACAGCAGTTCACATCTGTTTTGGTTATGCCGCAATAATCCATGACCGCCCAAAAGGGGGATACTCGTTTCTGCCACAGCTCGCTGACTGTAGTGCACACGGCATTTCCATAGAGACCGCGCAGTCCAAACTGGATTGCTCAGTGTTAGAAACATTACCGAACAAGAAAATAATCCTTGGTGTTCTCGATCTTGCTGATAGGGAAGTCGAGACACCAGAGACGATTGCCAAGAGAATTCGACGCGCCTTGCCTCACCATGATGCGGAAAAAATCATTGTGGCACCCGATTGCGGCTTGAAATACCTGTCGCGCGACATTGCCTACGCTAAAATGAAAGCAATGGCCGATGGCGCCGCAATTGTCCGCCGCGAACTCACCCATTAATCGAATTAGCGAATTCCAAAAATGAAGAAAATATATCGAGCGGATGGCATCGGTGCACCTCTGCCACGCGAAGAAGACTTTCGTCTATTAACTGGTAGGGGTAACTACGCGAGCGACAATTTCCCAGACGATCTTTGTCATGCAGTTATTCTTCGTTCACCGCATGCCCACGCGCGTATTCGTGCAATCGATACTTCAAAAGCGACCGCTGTGCCCGGAGTCCTAGCCGTACTCACAGGAAAAGATGCGGCGGCAGATGCTATTGGCGCCATTCCACATAGCCCAGACTGGCAGGGCCCGCCGGATGCGGAACTTCGGCTGCCCGAAGGCTTTGATGTTTATTTAACCAACAATACGCCGTTGCCGGCCGAAATCGTCC
>CEUN01035525.1_pt1 | contig 62665 bp, 55 predicted proteins | sample 361501 | NCBI WGS metagenome assembly CEUN01 (sample SAMEA2622801, study PRJEB7988) | marine metagenome | biome: marine biome (ENVO:00000447); feature: marine epipelagic mixed layer (ENVO:xxxxxxxxx); material: "saline water (ENVO:00002010), including plankton (ENVO:xxxxxxxx)" | depth 120 m | reverse complement strand
GGACCACTATTTCGATAGTTACCAACACTGTGTCCGTGAAAACCCCAAAGGCCACGCAATGGATTACGTCCATTGTTATCTGATCGTTGAAAAAGTGTGAGTTCATCAACCACATACAATGGTATTGCACTGCGTTCTCCTTCGGAAGTAATGCGCCTAGATCGGCTCGGCTCGACTTTCCCAACCCGATTGAGTTTTATCCGCATTCTTCTCCGACGAATGGCTAAGGAAGATTGGAAAGTTTTACGCACACATTTCAATATAAATGCTTATGGCTTTGGCTACGCCATCTATACAATTTCTACCCCAGAGAGAACTTATAGCCTAATCGCATTCGCCCAATATTTAGACCCTGCCGAGCGAATGGACCGTGTCATCGCGAGAGCTTGGGACGCAACCTTTGTTCTTTATGACGGTATACCAAGTGAAGCCGATATTCGGCGCCTGAGACAGGAAGTGCCGAAACAGGAAGCGGGTCGATATGGGCCTAAAGATCTTGTGTTAAGCCGCGCCAATAAAAGTGTCAGACTATTCAATCATGTTGTCAAAAGCCTATCAGAGGGGAACCAACCCGACCCGAACATAATCGTCGGAATTGGCTATCTGATGCGCACAACCGCCGTCTACGCGAACGGTAAATTCGGACTAGCAGACCGCGCAGATTACGCAAACCGGCCCGCTTTAAATCCGCCGTTCCAAGCCGAAATGCTAACGGTGTATCTTATTCGCTGCTTTACGTTCGATTTAGTCGAACACATAGCCCGCTCGGCGAGTCCAGGCGACTTCAAACCCTTGAAGGACAAATACAAACGCTATCTTGGGATCGGCAATGCAACGGGGCTTGGTATGGCCCCATTTCTCGTGAACCATCCTGCACTCATCCACAATTGGTTCCACGCCAGAGAAACCGCACTTGCCCGAGTACGCGGTATCGCACGAGCGTCTGAAAACAAGATTGAACAGTTCCATACCCTTCTCAAAAAAGTAATCAGACATGTTGCGGAATGGAATGTGGAGGATGAAGCCCAAACTTCCCGAATTCATATTTTAAGGGGCGAACTCCAAGAGTTAATGAAATGGAAATTGACACCGAAAATCAAAAATCCTTGGGATAAAATTTTTCAAAGGGCAATGGAAGAACACGCACTAGAAGGTCAAGAACTGCTACTATCAATTCTGATTGAACTCTACCCAGAAATTGTTGATCCTCTTGTCGATGAACTGTCTTCTGCCTCAGAACCGATGGTCGATCCGAACATGACAATCGCTGAAGTACAGGGTCTTTTGGACAATTATTATGATTGGGCCTTCCATTACGACTTCGAAGACAAGCGAACGAATCAATTTGTCTGGTACTATTCGGACGAAAAACTGGAACCGAGGCGTGGTGAGCGTCGGTCGGACATTACAGAAATTCAATCCATTCCCGTGGCTATTGCCCGCGATGTACAATCATTAAGGGAGGACTTAAAGGACGGGGAGGCAGATACGCCGATCGCAATGTTCTTGCTGCGGCATCCAAAATACCGAAACGTAGTGTGCCGTATACAAAATGTTGCCGCCTGTCCATATAGCGAGCTTAGAGATAATCTTATTGGTTCTGAATGCCGCCCCATCGATATTTTACGGGCAAAACTTGCGTATTTTGGAGCGAGCAAATTCGATCCAAAAAGTGATCTTTGGACCCGTATAACGATGTATCAAGGTGCACCACTACCATCGGAGTTAAACGAAAACAGGGATTGTTTTTTCCCAACTTTGGAAGCCTAAACTTGATGCATGTTTCAGCTGCAGAACTCGAAATAACAGTAAAAACAGCGGTTATCGGAGCAGGCGCACCACCCGGAATCGGAGATGAGATTGGTAAGGCGGCTCTTACCCTGTACCACCAAAACGTCGACCCGTCTCCTATTGTGGCTTTAGCATTAGAAAACCTCGAAGGGCATGACGCTGGGCTATTTCATCAAAAAAAAGCAATTCATGGACGTTTTGTCCCGACCACATCACAAATTTCGGCTATCTTGGCTGGGCCCTCAATTTGCGATTTAATCGCACTTGGCCGAGGTACAGTCTTTGCGCAATCCTTAGACTCACCGCTCTTGGCGATAGCCCTCATTGCCGCACGCTTCCTTAACGCTGAAATTCATAATACAGCTGGCAGCCTTCAATCTGTGCGTTGTGAAGACGGGAAATTTAACATTGTTAAAGAAGAAATTGAATCGTGGCATAACACTTCAGATGTGACATTTTGTTTACGGTCCAAAAGACGCACGGCCAGGCAGACGCGAATGCATGGTGCAATTGAGGCTGATGACGTATGCTGGCGGCGTATTGTCACAATTGCAGACAAGTGCCTAGTTTCCAACTCCGAAGCATCCCGTCTCAATGACGCAGGTGCTGGGCTCATTGATGGAGATTAATTGGCGTCTCGCCGCGAGCATGGCAATATAACCTTTCGACTGTTCTGCCTGAATGGGAGAGACTGAGACATGAAAACCGAAGAAGTTCTATCTTGTAGGCCGAAAGCGCTAAGCCAGGCACAGCGCGAATATTATTTTGAGAATGGCTACCTCTTACTAGAAAATTTTATCACTGGCGATCTATTAAAACGGCTCCAGGACGTTACTGAAGAATTTATACAAAAATCTAAAGAATTCAGTGCATCGAATGACATGTTCGATCTTGAACCTGATCATAATAGTGAGGCGCCACGCGTACGCCGATTAAATATGCCTTATCGTCAACATCCAGTTTATTGGAAATTTACAAGCGACAGTCCGATTACCGATGTTGCTGAAGATTTACTTGGTCCCAATGTAAAGGTCCATCACTCCAAACTGAATTTCAAATGGTCCGATGGCGGCGAAGAAGTGAAATGGCATCAAGACATTCCCTTTTATCCGCACACCAATTATGGAGTCCTAGCGATCGGTCTCTATCTCGAGGATGTCGACGATGAAATGGGACCCATGGGCATTATACGTGGCAGTCATAAAAGAGAGATTTTTGAACATTACAATGACAACGATGAATGGGTTGGCGCGATCGACGAGAAAAACTATGACCGGATCGCGTTAGATAAAGTCGATTGGCTCAAGGGCCCTGCTGGCTCGGTTACGGTTCATCATTGCCGTGCAGTCCACGGTTCGGTACCGAATAATTCACCGCGCCCTCGGCCCCTGCTGATAAACGCATATTCGGCCGCTGATGCATTAACAGTTACCGGGCATCCATACCCAGGTGACAGAGCCGATGAAATCATTCGTGGTAAACCAGCACGATGGATCGATTACGATGCTGAACCGTGTCCAATACCTCCCGATTTCTCAAAGGGTTACTCCTCGATCTTTGCGGCTCAACAGGAAGAAGATATCGCGAACGCTTCCTGAGTCGTAAAATTCAAACTTCCAAAAAGACGCAAGTCCCATGAATGTGGAAATGAAGAGTATCTCAGAAGCCTACACCAAAAATGGCTTTGTCTTTCCCATTGATGCTGTCACGGAAGAAGAGGCCAAATCCATTCGCGCCGATCTGGAGAAAGCCGAAACAGAATGTATTAACCATCCTGAAAAACTTGCTCTCCTGCGCTCTTATCCTGACCGGCTTATTCCCTCCTTTGATCAGCTGGTTCGAAACGAGAACTTGATCGAAGCGGTGAAACCAATGCTTGGGTCCGACCTGATGGTGTGGAGCGCAGGCCTGTTCATCAAGGAAGCAAAAACTGACAAAATTGTTACTTGGCACCAGGACCTTACTTATTGGGGCTTGAATGATGCGGAGGAAGTTACCGCCTGGGTTGCGCTATCTCCTTCGAATGTCAACAGCGGCTGCATGCGCTTTGTGCCGGGCAGTCAAAAAAAACGCTTAGTTACGCACAGAGATACATTTGATGATAAAAACCTTCTTTCGCGCGGACAGGAAATTACCGTGAAAGTTGACGATAGTGATGGCGTCGACGTTGTGCTCAACACAGGACAAGCTTCCTTGCATCACGGACACTTATTCCATTCCTCCGGCCCCAACTCCACCGAAGATAGGCGGATTGGTTCAGCAATTCGCTATATAAAGACCTCGATGAAGCAGAATACTGGCGATAAGTCCCTTGTTGCGCACGTTAGCGGTGAAGATCGGTACAAAAATTTTACGGTCGCGGAAGGTCCAAAGGGTTGGCTGCATGAAGAGGACTTCGAGGCCTGCCGCCGCGATGCTGAGATCAAGAAACGTATCCTTTACCAAGGTGCTAAGTCCAGCAAAGGAAAGCGCTATCGTTAGACTGGACTGGAAGCATCTTTAACCCTGATGCTTTAGTGTTTATATTCGGTTAAGGTTCAAGCAACGGCTTTTCGTTTCAGGAGTGTTACGACGATGAAGACCTACCGGGGCGTTCGGACCATTGACGGTCTTCAGGTATCTGTCGATGAAAAGCCACTCGATGAGCGCTATGACGTACAACAATTTACGACATGGGGCTTTGAGTGGTCATACGAAGGGCCAGAGCCTCAACAACTTGCTTTGGCCATCCTAGTCGATCACCTTGGTGACGGCCCAAAGGCCATAGAGCATAGTAAAAGGTTCATGCAGAATGTTGTCGCAAATATGGACAATGACTGGGTACTAACGAGCGATCAGATAGATAAGGCACTGAAACTAAGTTAAAATATGTGCGTGCTAAGAGTAAGACGGAGTACGAAAACATGATGAGTGATAAGCAGATCAATTTCCGGAAGGAATACCGTTCAAGGATTGCCGGTTGGTACAATGGCTATTTCCATGTTGCGGTTATCTATGCGATCGGTTTCACCGCGCTGTATATCTATTTCCAAAACATTGAAAATGTAGTTTGGTGGGAATGGCTCACCATTCCAGTTGTCATACTCATCTGTAATATTTTTGAGTGGTATCTCCATACGCAAATCATGCACCGGCCGATTACCGTGAAAGGCTTACGCCCCATCTACGTGCGCCACACCCTAAACCATCATCAATTCTTTTCTGATTCTGATATGCGTTTTCGCGATCAAAAGGACTGGCGAGTAACATTCTTTCCACCTTATGCGCTTGTTGTGTTTATACTTATGTCCGCACCTGGCGCCCTGGTTCTTGGCTACCTTATCTCATCCAATGTCGGATGGTTGCTGATTTCGACAACCACTGGAATGTATCTGACCTATGAATTTATGCACTACTGCTGTCACGTTGATGAAAATTGGTTCGTGCGTTATTGCCCCTTCGTAAATACGCTACGCCGCCATCATACCGCGCATCACAATTCACGTCTGATGATGGAAGTGAATATGAACCTTACCTTTCCAATTTCCGATTGGCTATTCGGGACCTCAGACCTTAATCGAGGACTATTGGGGCATCTCTTCAACGGTTACAGCACAAAATATCTCAAGACAGATCTACGTGGCACACCAAAGACACCGACCGAAGCAGCTGCGGATCCGATCAGTCAGAATTAGACGATGCCCGCCTATTTGAAATTCATCATTTCGGCTATCGTGGCCACTGTCGCCTGGGCTGCTTTTTCCTTTGGTGTTAAAGGCGGAATAATCATTCCTATACTCGCAGGGATGATGATTATTGCCGTTTGGTTATTCCCAGAAACGAAACGCTTACGTGATGACAATAATAATTAGGCTAGAGCCATAACGTTAAAAATTTTGTGCAAACGTCGTCAAATACACGCGAAATTCCGACGAAATTTCTAACTGCACTTTTGCAACCGTTAGGTAACTGTATTCTGCAAAAATCAATTGCCTAGTTAGAGCGTAACACGATTTATCAGGAATTATATTAAGACAGTAAGTCTTTAAACTGATCAAAGAAAAGGCGACCAGATGGTCGCCTTTTCATAGTTCATATATCGCAATCTATTTGGTCGTCAGAACCCTCTAAATAAGATAGACGGTAACCAAAGCGCCATTTGCGGTATCATCAGAACACCCGCTAAAACAACACCGTGCAGCAGGATAAAGGGTACCACTCCCTTATACATATGCATCAGAGTGATTTCCGGAGGACTTATGCCCCTGAGATAGAAAATAGCTGGTGCCATAGGCGGTGTCAGATAGCTTGTTTGGATCATTATTAGGAAACATATCGAGAACCAAACTTTAATATCTCCTCGGGCAAGCATTTCACCGGTCGTAAAATCGGTGAATTGCTGGGCAACAATGATCGGCATAGCTATTGGAACAACAATCAGCATTAGCGATATCAAATCCAGCATAAAGCCCGCCACAAAGGCGATGAAGAGCAAGATAAACATGGTTTCCCAACTCGTAAGTTGGAATGCCGCAAGTAACTGCTGAACGCCAACCATTCCACCTGCAGCGGAGAAAACGCCGGCGAACATATTTCCGGTCATCAAGATCAACAGAATCATAGCGGTGATGACGACCGTCTTATAAAGAGCCTCTTTCACAACTTCCATTGTGAGGTTCTTGTATGATGCACACAAGATTAGCGAGGCCACTGCACCACAACCAGCTGCTTCAGTGGGGGTAGCCAAACCACCAAGGATGGAACCCAGTACTATCGCTATAAGCAATAATGGTGGAACTAGTGCCGTGACGGTGAGCTTTAACTTTTGAGGAAGGCTCATCGTGTCTTCGTCTAGAACACGCGGCCCATCTTCCGGTTTTATTAAACAACGGAACATCACATAGAGGATATAACATCCAGCAAGACAGAGACCTGGAATTATCATACCCGCAAATAAATCGCCAATTGAGACGTCTGCCACTGGACCCAGAATTATCACAACCACTGAAGGGGGAATAATTGTGCCCAAAGACCCTCCAGCGCAAATTGTCCCGGAGATCAGGGCTTTATTATAACCTGCTTTCATCATCACAGGTATCGCCAAAAGACCTACGACAGTCTCGGTCGCACCGACAATACCCGTTGATGCCGCAAAGACCACGCACAGCAATATAGTTCCTATTGCCAAACCACCCGGCAATCGCCTAACCCAGATATGGATAGCTTCAAAGAGTCTCGCCGCAACCCCAGACCTCTCGAGTAGTGATCCCATGAAAATAAACAGTGGAACCGCAGCAATAACGTAGTTAGAGGCTACATCGTCGACTTTTGCCAGCATCATTGCCACGACAGAAGTACCAAACGTAGACACTCCCCAAAGAAGCGCGATACCAATCAGAGAAAAAGCGACTGGAAAACCTAGGAACAGGCATCCTAAAAGCGCAGGAAACATCCATAGTGCGAATGTGACATCCATTATTCGAACCCTTTCGGCATGTCAGGCTCTGGAACATCCCGACCCAACACTCTCATACAACATTTAACAAACTCTGAAATGATTTGAAGCGTGAATAGGTAAAAACCGAAGGCAAAGAAAAACTTGAACGGCCAAACAAGAGGGTTCCACGCAGACTCCCCAGTTCGTTCATTAACCTTATACGCTTCAAGCCAGTATTCGAATAAACCCCATGTGAGCCAAGCGGACGCTGGTATTAAAAGGATTAAGTAACCAGCACCATCAAGCAGGGCTTGCTTTTTTACGGATAAATTATCGTAGAGGAAATCAACGCGAATATGTTTCCTTAATTGAGCGCAATAACCAATGCCAAGCAATAAGCTGATACCCATCAACATGTATGAGACTTCAAAGGCCCATATTGTTGGTGAATTAAGTGCATAGCGGCATATTACTTCGTAAACAATAGAGACAGCCATAATTGGTATGCAGACCATCGCCACTTTCGCTGCGAAATGGTTGATTTGTTCGATAGGATTTAAAAAACATATCGGGTCGCGCTGAGCGATGGCTTTAATCCCACCCCAAACAACGAACAGCAAAGTCCCATAAATTAAAAGGGTTCCAATGCCTAAAACCCAACCATGACCGGCGGGTTCACCTGACATTATATAACCGTGCGTTTCACCAAGAACGGTCAAGACGTGGTCTAACATCCAAAAATTCCTATTTTTTTACTTGGTACCGACAGAATAAGGAGGGGCTTAAAAAGCCCCTCCTCATCTATTAGTCGGAACTGAAAAGTCCTACTTCAGAACTTTACCGATCGCAGTCCGCGAACCAGGTGCAGACCGCATCTTGGAATACACAGACATATCATGCTGGAATTGACGTTGGTGGTTGAGAGCCTTCTTAAACCACTTATTATTTGGCTCTTTCTTCACAACACCGTCGGCCCAATCATTTCCGGCTTTTTGAGCAACATCAATGAAAGACTGCTCAAGACGCAACATTGTGTTGCCGCCTTTTTCCATCCGGCGATATGCAAACAAATCTTTATAAGCGTAGTTCCTCCAGCTTTGGAAAACCGCTAATTCTGCCACTTTGCGAATTGCTTTACGGTCCCTATCTTCTAAGGCATCCCACGCTTTTTTGTTGAATTCACATTCCTGCGTCGCACCAGGCTGATGAATTCCTGGGAAAATGATGTATTTGGCAATTTTATGGAAACCTACCGGCTCATTAATCGACGGTGAGCTCCATTCGGTCGCGTCAATAACACCACGCTCAAGAGCAGGATAAACCTCTGTACCAGGAAGAATAACCGTTGTTGCTCCTAACGAGCCCCCAACTTCGGCCCAGGCCCCTGCAGTACGCTGCTTGATGCCCTTGTACTCTTCAAGGTTGGTAACTTTCTTCTTGGAGTGCAGGAAAATCTCTGCAGGGAAAATACCGCAAGGCATTGAAACAACGCCAAACTTTTCCATTCGGTACTGTTCCCAGAGTTTCGCACCGCCTGCTTCATAAAGCCAGAGGAAGTACTCTTCTTCATTCAGGCCACCGACATAACCACCAAAAATAACGGTAGTTTTATCAATACCCCAGTCGTAACCCATCCAGTTGTGCCCAACTTGAGCAACCCCGGACTTGACTGAATCCGTGACTTTGAGAGCTTTACCAAACGTGCCAGCTGGGAAGACAGTGATGTTTACACGACCTTCAGTGGCAGCTTTAATTTTAACGGCTAATTGCTTCATCTCTTCTAATAAGACGCCGCCACCCCATGGTGTAGCCATTTTCCAGTCTACCGCCCCAGCAGAACCGCTGAAGAGCAAACCAGCACCGAAAACCGCTCCGGCTACCGATTTTGTTAAGCAAAACTTCATATTTAACCCCCCGATTTGACGGAAATTTTAATTTAGGAAAAATCCTGTTGCCATAGATATAGTTTTCTGACGACCGTGACCAGCGCAAATTACTGCTTAAAGCCCCCTTTTACTCAGGGGCTTGATATTTATCTAACAAGCAATTTTTCATATTAGAGGCCAAGATTCGCGCCGATCGTAGATTTTCTCAAGGCCGACGATCGAGCAAAAAGTCTTGACTCAAGCTTGATGCGCTAAACCATGATTCAAAATCATTGAGTAATAGCCTCAACATTCATTAAACAATAGAATTAAAAGCGAGGGGTAATTTTAAATGGCAAGTCATTCAACCGGAGATGGGGGCATTCCGCCACGGTCGGCGAAAGCAAAAGGGTTAACGCGTATTATGACCCTCGGCGGGGCTTATGGTACACGAAACTTTACTGTGAAGGACCTGCGAGATCAGAAGGGGAAACGAGTTTTAGTCGAAACTCTGCCATTTTCAGTCGAAGAGGCCTCCGCAGCTGAAGAAGCCGGAATTGACACGTTAAAGGTTAGATTTGACCCCAAGCAGCCAGATCTAGCAGCTGCGATTAGGAAAGCTGCGCCAAACACATTTATGGCATTTTCCGTCCCACTGATAGCATGTGCGAGCCCAGAAGAGGCAGTAAATTTGGGCTACGAAGCTATGGCGATCGGTGCAGATGCAATTATGAGTCAGTGGAGCCCCCGCTTTATCGAGGCTGCCGCAGAAGCCGGTATTCCTGTTCAAGGACATGCGGGTTTAGTACCGCGACGCAGCACGTGGACCGGCGGTCTGAGAGCCGTCGGGAAAACTATCGAAGAAGCAATGTGGGTTTATGATGAAATCAAGAAACTCGAGAGTGCTGGTGCATATGCAGTCGAAGTAGAAGTCATACCCGAGGAGCTTCTTGTTGAGATTAGCAAAAGAACCAAACTTTTAACATCTTCAATCGGAGCCGGAAGCGGAGGAGATATTCAATTCTTATTCGCTGAAGATATACTCGGAAATAACGCTCCGCCATATCCACGCCATTCAAAACAATATCGGAACATTTATAAAATGAAGCAAGAAATACAAAAAGAGCGTATTTCCGGCTTTAAGGAATTTGCAGATGAGGTCAGGAACGGACTATTCCCCGATGACAGTCACGTTATCAAAGCAGAAGGAAAACTTATCGAAACTTTCTTGGAAAAAGTTGACAAGTAACAGCCAATGAAAATTCCTGAAATGACCCAACGAGATAAATTTTTATTAATAATTTCTATTGTACTTGGCTCATGCATTGGGGTAGCAGCAATCAAACTGATACGCAGTGACGGAACACAGCCAGATATATCGAATACCATCGATTTCATAACCATTATCGGTTCTTTTGCAGGAATGGCCGTCGGCGCAATTTGGTTTTTTATTCGAAAGAAATTCGTAGACAGACCATAAAATTAAACATTATATATTGATATAGATATTTTTTACTTGAATTTATTTTATATAATGAAAAAAAATTCTAATAATAAAGAAACTTTACGGTTCGTTACTTATGAAACATTACCCCCATCTAAAAGTCGTATGATTGTTGGTGTAATACTAACGTTACTCATAGCACTATCATATTTTTTATTATCTTTATAATTTATCATTAATTATCAGTCTGATATTAGCGTTTTTTTCTCTGCTTCATCTACATTACACAAAATCATATAAGTTTTAACGTTTTGCCGTTATATCGCTGCTGTCATTATACTGGCATTGCTTAAAGCAGTTTTGTTCCGCTGCTTCTCGCACTTGAATGAGCATTAGATCATCTGTTTCCGAGGTATATTGATTCAGGACCTCGAAATATCAGATTATAAACGTAATGAAGTGATCTTTAATCCGAACGTAAGAGGCAGAGCATGGATTTTGAAGTTCGTCCGCTAAAGCCCAACATCGGCGTCGAAATCCGGGGAGTGGATCTATCTGAACCACTTTCTGACGAAACGGTCGCAAAAATTCGAAAAATATGGGTAGATCACGTCATCGCCGTTTTTCCAAATCAAAAGGTCAATGACGATCAGCATATAGAATTTAGTAAGCGTCTTGGCGAACTCGAAATAATCAATATGTCGGCTCTTCAGGTGAAAGGGAGGCCCGAGATATATGAGGCAACAAACCTTGATGCGGACAATAATATTATGGTCGATGATCATCCTGTATTGACCATCAATCGAGGTAACCAAAAATGGCACTCGGATAGCTCTTTTAAACAAGTTCCAGCAATGGCATCAATGCTCAACGCTTATATCGTACCCGAAAAAGGCGGAGAGACGGAGTTCGCAAATATGGCTGCCGCCTATGACGAGCTAGATCAAACCACAAAAGAGTGTTGTGAAGGCTTGATCGCTATACATGATTTTTATTGGTCCAGACGAGATATAAACGAAAGGGCCTTCACGCAACAAGAACGTGATGCAATCCCGCCAGTCCGTCATCCCCTAATTAGAACGCATCCAGAAACCGGACGAAAAGCGATCTATGTCGGATCCCATACGCGAGAAATCGAAGGTTGGGATATAACGAAAAGCCGAGCACTAATAGACAAACTAATTGATCATGGCACCCAAGCGAAGTTCACCTATCAGCATAAATGGAACGTCGGTGACATGGTCCTTTGGGATAATCGTAGTGCCTTACATCGAGGCATGGCCTTCGACGATCAGAAAGTTAAACGTCGTCTACACCGAACGACCGTCGCTGGCGCAAGTTCTACTTTATAGGCTTTTACTAAAAAAATTGTGTCTGCGATGGTGATTGTATCAAGATCGTAGTTTAATCTTTGCAAACACCGCTTAGAATGCCGGACTATTTCATGGAAGTTAAACCGAATTATCTTCGAGCACCATTGCCGCGGCCTTTTCCCCAATCATGATTGAAGGCGCATTTGTATTCCCCGAAGTTAGCGTCGGCATAATCGACGCATCGGCTATCCGTAATCTTTGAATGCCCCGCACGCGCAGACGCTCATCGACCACCGCCATATCGTCCTGACCCATTTTACAGGTCCCCACAGGATGATAAGTGGTCTCAGCTGCGGCTTTCACCCATTCAGTGATCTCGGCATCGGTCTGGCGAGGGTCACCCGGCGCCAGTTCCTTCACTTGAAGCGGCGCCATTGCAGGCGCTGTCATGATTGAACGCGCAATCCGAACTGCTATTACGGTTAATTCCGCATCGACTGGAGCCGAAAGGAAATTAAAATCGATAGCGGGCTGAATTTTTGGATTCGAAGACGTAATATGCACTGATCCCCGACTTTCCGGGCGCATCGGATGTGCGTAGCAAGTCATGCCAGACTGAGATGAAATCTTAGGCTCAGGATTGGCTTCGTAGAGCATTGGGACCCATCCGAGTAGCAAATCGGGTGCATCCAAACCATCCCGTGAACGGACGAAAGCACGCAGCGGGGCGGCAACCATTCCAAACATGCCTTTGCCGCCAAAAACGTAACGCAATACTTGGTGGACCAGTCCAAGTCCCCGAGCCCGATCGTTGAACGTGTACCCTTTCGCCCCGAATTCCCATCGGGTCCGAGGCGCAAAGTGATCTCGCAGGTTTTCGCCAACGCCGGGAAGTTCATGGCGAACCACAATACCGTGCTTCCGCAACAGATCGGGTTGCCCAATTCCCGACATCTCCAATAGTTGCGGCGAATTTATGGAACCACCGCTGATAATGACTTCGCGGGCATATGCTTGGTGAGTACGACCACCGACAGAATATAGAACGCCCGTACAGCGCTTGCCATCGAGTATTATTTGTTCGGTCAACGCTTGGGTAATAATATTGAGGTTAATGCGTTGACGGATCGGCGTGAGGTAACAATGCGCCGTGCTCATCCGCCGCCCCTTCGAAATAGTCGCCTGGCTCATCGCAATACCATCTTGATGACTACCGTTGTAATCCGGGTTATGCGAAATACCAACTTCTGCAGCCGCTTGAATGACTGCGGAAAACAGCGGATCATCGCGCCATTCCGGATCGGTGACGCGGATCGGCCCGTTACGGCCCCGATAGTTCTCGTCTCCCGCAGCTTCATAGGTCTCCATTCGTTTGAAGAAAGGTAGGACTTCTCGATAGGTCCAGCCGCGGTTGCCCATTTGCGCCCAGGTGTCAAAGTCTTGCGCCTGTCCACGCACAAACGCCGTCCCATTAATAGAACTAGAGCCCCCCAACATCTTGCCGCGCGGCACATAGACCTGCCTGCCTTCCGGACCAAAAAGGGGCTCAGACTTATAACGCCAATTCGCCTTAGAATTGTGCAGAAGCTTGGCGTAACCAAGCGGAACCCGAGACCAATGATGATTAGCCGGTCCAGCCTCCAGCAACAAAACACGGTTTTGACAATTTTCCGAGAGGCGATGCGCAATCGCCGCGCCAGCCGAGCCTGCGCCAACGATTATATAGTCGTAGTTTTCGATATTATCTTCCACCACATCTCCCTCCACTCCCCGAGTTACATAAAGTCTACAGAACCAGAGGCAATAACCGCCGCTCTTGGAGGTCTATAGGTCTTCCGCTATATCTGTTATCAAGTAGCCTATTTGGAGAGATAAGATATGCCAGACACACTTGAACGCCGTTACTCCCCTCTCGTCCCGCCCGATATGCAGGACGAACTTTTCTGGAAAGATGGACTGGACCCCGAAGATGAGCGCCTTTGGGTGCCCAATGGACCTGGCCGTTGGTCTCGCCCCCTATGCCTCAACGTCAGCCAGGGATACTGGGTCCATATCACTAAAGTGACGGAAGCTGGAATTGTTTCGCGCCATCGCCATCCGGCACCCGTCCACGGTTTCGTAATTGAAGGGAAGTGGCGGTATCTGGAACGCGACTGGGCCGCAACCGCCGGCAGCTATTTGTACGAACCACCAGGCGATGTTCATACCCTTGTGGTAGATGAGGGCGACTATATGGTCACCCTTTTCCACAATTCAGGCGCACTCCTCTATTGCGACGAAGAAGGTAAATCAATCGGATCAACAGACGTCTTTGACCGCGTAAAAGCGGCGCGTGACCATTACGAAGAAGTCGGCCTTGGCACTGACTTCGTTAAGCGCTTTATTCGCTAAGTCAGTCCCCGGCTTCCTGCAGGCCGGGGCCAACTTCCCAGCGACCCTCAAACACATAAGGTTCCATTGACTCCTGAGCCTCGGCACGAAGTTCATGCCATTTCGCAGGCCCACCGTAATAAGCGAGACTGCCAGGCTCCGCTTTGCCCTCGCCATTATAATAGGAAATGCAGTCGCGCAACGGACTAGTCAGGATATCGGCTTCCTTACAATGCGCCGCGTATTCCACTTCCGGCTCTTTCTTCACATCTACGATACCAACATTTAGGTCACGCATCTTGGTCAACATCCAAGTCACGTAGTCGGTATGGGATTCGAGACCACGAATGAAATTAAATTGGCCGCCACCCCCCTGCGGGCCCGACATAATAAACAAATTCGGAAAACCGTGGTTGTGAATGCCGAGGAAGGTTTTGACGCCCTCACCACCCCATTTGTCGCGCAACGTCTGACCTCCCTCGCCAACAATCATGTTGAAAGAACCGGTGCCCATCCATTGAAAGCCAGTCGCATAGATCAACACATCGAGATCGTACTGCGCACCGTCATGCACAATGCCTCCCTCGTTAATCTTCTTCACGCCATCCGGTGCGGTGTCGACCAAGTGCACATGAGGCAGATTAAACGCCGATAAAAATTCATCATGAAAGGTCGGACGCTTACATCCGTAGGGGTAATAAGGTTTCAGCGCTGCTGCCGTTTTTGGATCCTTGACGACCTCTTCTACTCGTGCACGAATTTGCTCCATAATGCGAAAATTTGAGTTGAGCTGCTTCTGGATAAGCTCTTCTGGCGAAATTGGTTTTAGGTGTTTCTTCTTTTTCTTGATCGCATCGACCTTCCCGGAGAGGAAGTCATCATTGCCTTGCAGTGCCGTTCGGCCAGAAGAGATCGTAGCCAATCGCTCGCGTCGTGCCAGCGCCCAGCCCGGCTCCTTCTTCCACTCCTCGATCTCTTCTTGCTTGGTGGCCCGCTGATCGCGCACATCTATCGAAGATGGTGTGCGTTGAAAGACGTAGAGTTCCTTCACAACTTTAGCGATTTCCGGTACTACCTGCACGGAAGTGGCACCAGTCCCGATTATACCAACACGCTTACCTTCTAAATCGATATTATAGTCCCAGCGTGAGGTATGAAAGGATTCACCCTTATACGACTCCATTCCGTCGATCCGAGCGAGACGTGGCGTCGTTAGGATGCCATTTGCCAACACAACGTAGCGGGCCTTCATAGAATCACCCCGGTCGGTGTGCACTGTCCAGCGCTTCGTATTCTCGTCCCACACGGTCTGCTCCACCGTGGTATGAAAGAGACAATGATCATAAAAATCGAACTTCTGCGCCATCGCTTGGCAATATTCTAAGATCTCGAAACCGGACGCGAACTTCATTGTTGGAAAATAACCCATCTCTTCAAGGAGTGGCAGATAGCTGTAGGATTCCACATCACAGGCAATACCGGGGTAACGATTCCAATACCAAGTCCCACCAACATCCCCTCCTTTTTCGCAGAAACGAATATCAGTGAAGCCCGCTTTGCGTAGCTTGTACCACAACAGCAGCGCGCCAAAGCCACCACCAACAACCAGAATATCACATTCGTCATCCATCACCGCCCGTTCCACGGGCGGCTCCGAATACACATCTTCAAGATAACGGCTAAATTCCCCTTCCATTTCCATGTAGTCCGCCGCACCGGCCCGAGCTTCCTTGAACTCACGGTACTTTGCCTGTTCTTCCGCGTTGAAAACGGCACCCGGAGGCGGAGGCGGCAACGTTGTCAGAGTTTTATCCTCGATCTCGGAATAACCCTTACCATCGATTTTTTCGGTCAGCTTTGCGGCACGCGTATTAAAAATCTTTAGGCCTGTTCTTGGGTCGATGCGAATTGCTTCAGTCATTTAGCAGCACTCAAAATGTGTCCAGATATTTGGAAAACAATATTCATTTTCTATACGACGTCTAGCGTGAGTATTGAGCCTAGTTAAATTTTATTTTCCCCCAATACACCCTCACGATAGGCAATATAGATGCCACTTACAGCGATCACGGCAGCCCCAATCCAAGTCCAAAAATCCGGAAAATCGCCAAAGATTGCAAAACCGAGGATCGCAGCTATCAGCAATTCCCCATAAAGATAGGGTGAGACTACAGAAGCAGGCGCCTGCTCAAGAGACTTTGTCACAAAATACTGCGTAAAACCGCCGAAAATGCCTACTAATAGGAAAAGCGTCCAATCTACAGCACTTAAAGGCGCAACAATAATGAATGGCATCGCACAACTTAGGATGACGGTGCCGACCAGCGGCATATAGACATTCATTGTCTCTGCTGAAACCCGGTCAGATAGCCTACGAGTCAGAATTTGGTAAATTGCGAAGCTTGCGGCAGATAACGTCAGTAAAAGTGCGCCAAAGCCTGTCGCATCGAATGTCGGCGTGTCTAAACCTGGCCGGATAATTATCAGCGCACCAAGAAATCCAACAATCACGGCAGTCCATCGCCGAAGCCCAACCCTTTCGCCGAGAAAGGGATATGAAAGCGCTGTGACCATTAGCGGCGCCGTAAACATGATTGCTGAAGCGGTGGCCAACGCCACTTTCGAAAGGGCAGCGATATAACAGCAATTCGAAGCAAACATCACAGCAGAACGCGCCAATTGCATGCTGGGCTTAGCCGTCTTGAACAAACGCCAGCCACGACCCGGCCAAAACACGAGAACCATCGAGACGAAATGACCAGCGGCCCGCGCCCATACCACCATGAACAGCGGATATTCCACCGTGAGTGATTTCGCCATTGAATTCATCATCGGCATTATCAGAATTGCCAAACACATGAATAAAATTCCCCGCGCTATGTTCTGACGTAAAACTGACGGGTTTAGTCGTGGGGCCATTCGGTTTTTGTCCTATCGGGATACTGTGAGGGGAGTTATCCCGGACGCTTGCCGGACAGTAAACTATAAATACAATTTTGCGTCTCATCTCATCAACAAAATCAAAAATAATTGGGAGATACGAAACAATGGACAAAATCATTCTTAACAACTTACAACAATATTTCCCTCAAACTTAAGAGTTTGAAGAGTGCCTTTGGTAGCTCCGCAGCGTAAAAGTAAATAAACACTTTTTGGCCTAAGACTTAACCCTACAGGCAGGTTCAATTTGTTTTCATTTTGAGGCCCAAATAAAAGATGTTATTGAATTCATGACTATCTGTTGCGCCTAAACGCCTCACCTTCTTTTGTCTTGCGCCTCTTTTCTTTAGTATGTTTTCTAAATTGTTTGTGGAAGGGAGAGGTCATGGCAAAACAATCTGACATTCTGCTCAAAGGTGGTCGCGTCATCGATCCCGGCCAAAAGCTAGAAGGCGTCTTTGATGTCGCAATAAAAGACGGAAAGATCGCGGCCATCGGAGAAAATGTTGGCGAAGCGAGAGAAACAATAGATGTCTCAGGCAAGATCATCATTCCAGGCATGATTGACACTCACGCACATGTTTTCCAACACATCGGCGGCCCCTTCGGTCTGAATGCCGACTTAGTCGGCGTGCAATCGGGCGTCACCACATTGGTCGACCAAGGCGGTCCCAGCAGTATGACTTTTGCGGGCTTCAGGCATTACATCGTCGAGCCAGCAGAGAGCAACGTTGTGGCGTTCATTTCGGCCTATGTGGTCGGCGGTCTTGAGGGTCACTACTACACAGAACTTTATAGCCCCGATGGTGTTGACGTCTCGGCTACCGTCCGCGTCATTAATGCAAACCGCGATCTCGCCAAGGGGATTAAAGCGCATGCAGAGATTGGTGGCTTTGCGCGCTGGGGCTTCAAAGTAATTGAGATGGCAAAGGACATCTCGACACAATCAAACTTGCCAATTTACATACATCTTGGCCAGCTCTGGCCATTACCAGATGACCCAAACCAGGAAATCGATCCCGACATTGTCATACCGGAAGTCGTCAAGATGCTAACACCGGGCGATATCTTAGCCCATCCCTTCACGCGCCACCCTGGAGGCTTCGTTGACACCAAAGGCAACCTTCATCCTTCAGTACGCGAGGCTCTGGACGCAGGCATAAAAGTCGATGTGGGGCACGGCTCACATTTTAGCTTTGATATGGCAAAAAAGGTGCTCGATGCCGGGGTCATTCCTCACACATTGGGAGCCGATATGCATGGCTACAATACAAAGGTGCCGGACCCGGACAAAGCAAAGCAGGAAGAGCATCTGTTCTCCGGCGATGTAAAATTCAGTATGACCCACGCGATGACGGAGCTTATCGCGCTTGGCATGCCGCTGAACGACGTAGTTGCGACCGCAACGTGCAATGCGGCGGCGATGCTCAACATGACCAAAGAGATTGGGATGATGAAGCCGGGAATGGTCGCAGATATCTCCGTTCTCGCGGATGAACGCGGCAAATGGGTGTTGCGCGACAACAGTGGTGAAGAGGTGATCACTGATCGATATTTACGGCCTGATTTTTGTCTCCGGGCGGGAAAGCGCTTCGACGCAGACGCCGCAATTTTACCGCAGCTCGAAGCAGCGGCTTGATGCGCACATGAACGACGCTCCCCAAGGCGTTGGCGTACCGCTGCCACGCAAGGAAGACGAACGCTACATGCGCGGACAAGGACGTTATATCGCGGACATCAAGCCGAATGGTGTGCGCGATGTTGCTTTCGTGCGTAGTCCTTTAGCACATGCTTACTTGCGGAATATCAGGATACCCTCTGAAATCCGCCATAGTGTTTTTATTGCTGACGATCTGGAAGGGGTTTTTGCAATCCGAGCCGTCTCCGCTCTTCCAGGCTTCAAAGTATCAGAACAACCCATTCTCGCAATCAATAAGGTACGCTATGTCGGCGAGATTATTGCGATGTGCGTTGCCGATACACGCGCTGAGGCAGAAGACCTGGCTGCAATGATTGACGTGCATTACGAAGAACTACCAGCTAATCATGATATGCTGCAAACGCGCACTCCGGATGCCGCACTCATCCATGAAGAATGGAGCGAAAACGTTTTTCTGGAGAGCTTCGTCGATATCGGAGACATAGACGCCATTGCGAAACGTGCGGCCATTAAGGTCGAACGCGAATACCGAACCGCCCGTCAATGCATGGCGCCGATAGAGGGACGCGGCGTCGTTGCGGAGTGGGATACGCGTCTTGAACAACTGGTCATTCATAGCGCCACCCAGATGCCTCATATTGTGCGCAGCGGTCTTGCAGAATGTCTCAACCTTGACCATGGCCGGATCCGTGTTATCGCTCCAGATGTCGGTGGAGGATTTGGCTATAAGGGTATTTTGCTCGCAGAAGAAGTCGCCTTGTCTTGGCTGACCCGGCGTTTGGGACGGCCCGTCCGCTGGATCGAGGACCGCCGCGAACACCTGACGGCAAATGCGAATTGTCGGGAACATCATTACAAGATCACCGGTTATGCCGACAAGAACGGAAAACTACTGGGCCTTGAGGCCGAAGCTCACGTCGACTCTGGCGCCTACTCAGCCTATCCCTTCTCCGCCTGTCTCGAATCTGCACAAGTCGGCAGCATCTTGCCAGGCCCATATGATTTCGAAGCATTCCGTTGTCGCACATGGTCGTCTTGCACCAACAAGGCACCAATACTGCCTTACCGGGGTGTGGCACGAACCGGCGTTTGTTTTGCACTAGAACTCGTTCTCGATACGATTGCGCGGAAGGCGGGGCGGTACCCGCACGAAATTCGATTAATGAGCCTTCCCAGTCCCGATGCAATGCCATTCGATAACATCACGGCAAAACATTTTGATAGTGGCGATTATCCAACTTGCTTGAAAAAAGCTGCAGATGCGATTGACTTTGCCGGTATCCGTGAGCGCCAAAAAACATCAGAAGCTGACGGCCGAAAAATTGGTGTCGGGTTCTCTATCTTTTGTGAACAGGGTGCCCACGGAACGACGGTCTATGCTGGCTGGGGTATACCCATGGTGCCGGGTCACGAGCAATGCGGCGCCCGTATCACACCTGATGGCGAACTCGAACTTCGCATTGGTGCCCATAGCCACGGACAAGGACTTGAAACCACCTTGGCGCAAGTCGCACATGAGATTCTGGGTATCGACCCGGGCTTGGTTCGGTTAGTCCACGGTGATACCGGCGTGACGCCATATTCCACCGGTACTTGGGGATCACGCTGCATGGTGATGTCCGGCGGCGCAGTCGCAACCGCCTGTGAGGCCCTGGGTGAGAGGGCAAAACGGATCGGCGCCTCGCTTCTACAAGCCGAAGAATCTGACGTCCGGATCGAAGGTGGCAGCGTCGTGGCCCCAAACAATGCCATCAGCCTCACAGATATTGCCCACGTTTGGTACCTAAAACCACAGGATCTGCCGAGTGATGTCGATCCTTCTGGCCTTGAAGTGACCGTCGGCTACAAACCCCAGGTCGACACTGGAACCTTCAGTTATGCGGCTCATGCGGCCCTCGTCGCAGTTGATAAGGAAACCGGCCATGTCGAAATTATCGACTACGTGGTAGTCGAAGATGGTGGCATCCTCGTAAACCCGATGATCGTAGACGGGCAAGTTTACGGCGGAACAATTCAGGGCATTGGGACGGCACTCTATGAGGAAATGGTCTTCGATGACCGAGGACAGCCCCTCGCCTCAACTTTTGCGGACTATCTCTTGCCCGGAACCGCAGAGGCACCCGACATTCGTGTTTTCCATATGGAAACACCATCGCCATACACCCGTTTTGGGCAAAAGGGGATCGGCGAAAGTGGGGCCATTGGACCGCCCGCTGCAATTGGTAATGCAGTGAATGACGCGCTTCGCGAGTATGGCGCGGAAATCCATGAGTTACCGATCACACCCCGGCGTGTTCTGGAAGCGCTTCGGGAGGCCAAATTGTGAAGCCTGCTAAATTCGAATATGAACGACCATCGACGATCGATGAAGCAACGAATTTGCTTGGAGATGAAGAAAAATTTAACCGTGTCCTTGCGGGTGGCCAGTCACTAGGCCCAATGCTGAACCTTCGTCTTGCACAACCGGAACGTCTGATCGATATCACGAACATCCCGGAACTCAAAAGAGCATACCGAGACGGTGATTATCTTACCCTTGGCGCGTGTGTGACCCATTCACATCTTGAAGATGGTGTAGCTGAAGGCTTCGCTAATGGAATGCTTGAGAGTGTAGCAAACGGTATTTCCTGTCGGGCTGTGCGCAACCGTGGCACCGTTGGCGGTAGCATCGCACATGCTGACCCTGCCGCCGATTGGCCGGTAGCATTACTCGCGCTAGGTGCTGAGGTGACAATTGCTGGACCCGACAATCAACGACAATTGTCATTGGCTAATTTTCTAGTTGCGCCATTCGAGACAGCATTGCGGTCGGGCGAACTTCTAAGTGCGGTGCACATTCCGGCCCTTTCAAATTCCGCCCACTGGGGATACTACAAATTCTGTCGGAAGCTGGGCGAATTCGCCGAAACAATGGCAGCCGTTTTGCTTGATCCAGACCGCGGAATATCCCGTGCCGTTATTGGTGCCACCGAAGCTCGCCCAACTATTATTGACACGGAATTTACAAATGATACGGCTACAACAATGATTGAGGAAAATTTTCCAGACGCAGATTGGTATCAACGTCAACTTCATAGCGTCGCTCTGCGACGCGCCCTTAACCAGATACCACAATGACACGTGTCTCCTTAACAGTGAATGGTGAAGCGGTATCTGCCGAAATCGAACCGCGCATGCATCTAGCAGACTTCCTTCGCGAGACACAGTTACTTACCGGCACACATATTGGCTGCGAACACGGCGTTTGCGGCGCATGTACGATACAGGTCGACGGCGCACCCGCGCGTTCATGTATAACTTTGGCTATCGCATGTGAGGGGTCAGTTATAAAAACCATTGAGAGTTTTGATAATGACCCAGTAATGATGCGCTTGCGAGCCGCATTCACAAAAGAGCACGCACTGCAATGCGGGTACTGCACCCCGGGCATGCTAGTTACCGCACGAGATATCGTGCAACGGCTGCCTAATGCGGATGAAGCACGCATTCGACAAGAACTTGAAGGTAACCTCTGTCGGTGCACCGGATATGTCGGTATCGTCCGAGCGGTCAAGTCAGTTTTGGAACTACCGCCAGTGGACGAATTGGATTCGACGAAGACGCGTCCCACTGAAATCCTAGAGAAAGTCCGTGCACCTACTCGCGTATCAATTACGCTTCCGGACGGGGCAATTCGATTAACGCAAAATATTAGAATTGAACAACCGGTGGAGGACGTATGGACCGTGTTCCGCAATATCGAGAGGGTCGCGGCTTGTATGCCGGGAGCCCGGCTGGCCGCACCGCCAAAGGATGGTCATGTCGTCGGCAGTATTGTTGCCGCACTTGGTCCAATACGCGCGAAATTTAGCGGAGAAGCGGACGTTCAATATGACGATGATAACCGATCTGGAACGCTGCTTGGTTCCGGTCGTGACAACACGACCGGTTCGGGTGCCGTTGGTGAGGTAACTTTTACTCTTAAAGACGCCGATCCAAGTTCAACTCTTATAAGGATCGAGATTGCCTATTCTCTTAGCGGTGCGTTGGCTCAATTTGGCCGAGGAGACTTGGCTGCTGGTGTTGCCCAAGCGCTGACGGATGCATTCGCAGAAAACCTGGAAACACACCTCGCCGGCGGCAAGACAGATAATACTGCGCCAACACTGGGTGTAATGAAGCTAATAATTCGATCGATCCGAAACTGGATAGCAAACCTTTTTGGCAAATAAATGCAACAAGCGCTCTTCTAGCTTTTTTTTAACAATCGCACGGTCGTTGAATTGCTTGGCGGCATTGAATTCACGCAGAACATTCGGCGAAACCTTCAGGCGATGAACCGTGACAAATTCGCTACAGCAGCTTAGAGCCAAAACTTCTGGCGATATCCACGTAAGTCCATTTCGAAGTCAAGGCCAATAATAGGTGGACGAGAGAGATACCAACGGACGCCGTGCACTTCATCTCCAGCCATGTGAGGCAGAAGTTCGGCAGCAAGCCAATCACCGTTTTGAGCCGCCGTATACACATTGACGTCTGTCACGTCTTTCCACGTCATACCCAGCCCCGAAAGCCGTTCCATCATAATCTCCATGACACGAGCAGCCTTCTTTCGCATACCTTCCTGGGACATATCGCCTTCGGAAACATTGCCATTTTCAGATGTTTCACCGCCACCCGCCCCACAAAAAGTCGCACTTATATCAGCACTTTCAACAGTATAGCTAAAGCCATACATTAGTGTTTCATTAGGTGGATTTCGTACTGGCGACACGTTTGTTCGTCCGACAGGGTTCACGCCATCGACAATGATGTCCCACTCCTCAAGAATAGCACGATAGCCAATATTAAATTGGTGAAATCCATCCGGTGTCATTGGCGCCGGACAACGGAGTTCCACTCCACACAGCGCCTGCTTCGGACGACTTTCCGCGTCAAAGCGCTTCTCTATGGTCGTAAATCCGTCCCGCCACGGAACAGGTCGCCGAAATAGAGCATGCACGATTTCGTACCCTGGCATTGCGGCCGCACCTGATGAGAATGGAAATCCCGCCGGTAGATATATGTAACCACCACGTTCATTTTTTACCGCTGCCAATTTATATACCCCCCTGTAAAGAATTCTGTTCCCGCTGCTACCCATAAGAACTCTATTATCATTACCTTACCTAGTGATAGCCGAAAGAAACTAAATTGAACTTTATATTACACTCAATTGCACCTTTCACAGATAGATTTAAGAAAGGATATAAGTCTCAGCAAATCGCGTCATCGCCGCTTTTGTCTCAGCCATATTTTTTCTTACGAAACGAAACATGAAGCTGTCGACACCAAGTTCTTCAAGTGCCGCCAAATCACCTCGGATCTCATCATCATTGCCCGTGAAGAGGCGCCGTTCACCGTCGATATCAACGGGATTACTTGGCCCTGCATACCAAGTCGAATTATAAGTCAACGAGATCGTTTTGGGGTCACGACCAATCTTTTCTGCTTCTCCATACAAAACATCGAGCCGTTTTTTGAAACGGCTGATGGTGTCTAACGGGAATTTCGGATTATAACCAATTGGATACCAACCATCTCCGTATTTAGCAGCGCGCCGGAGCGCTGGACGACTTTCTCCGCCAATTAAAATTGGCAGCGGTGATTGCTGCGGTTGTGGCTCTGTTACTATATCTGAAAAACTAGCGTATTTGCCGCTATACTCTGGCGTTTCTTTCGTCCATATTTCCCGGAATATTTCTAGATATTCGTCGGTCGAGTTGCCTCGTTCGTCGAAAGGTGGGGCACCAACTGCAATAAATTCTTCTTCCATCCAACCCGCACCACAGCCAATAGTCACCCGTCCATTCGAGAGCTTGTCTATGGTCGCAATCATCTTAGCGGTTAGGACTGGATGGCGATACGGCACCACCAAAACGGATGACAGCAACCGCACTTTTGACGTGGTGGAAGCAAGAAAGGACATCATTGCCAGTATATCCATTGCTTCGCCGAAACGGCCACCCGCCCAATCACCTTCTTCGGAATACGGATAGCGAGAAGAAATATTTCGCGGAACTACAATATGATCGTTCACGTAGGCTGTACCAAAACCGAGTACCTCCCCCATTTCCGCAATTGCCCTAATGTCGTCCGGCGATGCCAACGGGCCTCTCGTTGGAATATCGAACCCAAAATTCATTTCGCATCCTCTCGCATTAACCGCCTCAACAATTAAACTAGGCTATATTCTGCGCTGTCACAGAGAAAATAGCCGATCAATATCGTCGAATATTCAGGAAGCCATTATACAAAAGAAAGCAAATTACATTGTTGAGAACGGCAAAATTGCGACACTTGATCCGGAAGACCGCTTAGCAGAGGCGATTGCCATCTCCGAAGACAAAATCCTTGCCGTAGGCGCTGCAGGTCAGATTAATGCCCTTGCAGATGCGAATACCGTGCGGATCGATGCTGGCGGCCGCTTGGTAACCCCCGGCCTTATCGATGCCCATGCCCATATGGACCGAGAAGGTTTGAAAGAAATTCCGCCATCGCTTTCGGGGTGCCGGTCAATTGAAGATATTCTTCAACGTATCGCCTCACTTGTTAAAGACACGCCAAAGGGCCAATGGATCATCACAATGCCAATAGGTGAACCACCTTTTTATTTAGGTGTGCCCGAGAACCTGGCAGAAAACCGCCTCCCAAACCGGCATGACCTAGACTGCGTCGCACCCAATCATCCAGTTTATATCCGAGCTATTTGGGGACACTGGCGAAATACTCTACCCCTTGTCTCTGTCGCTAATACGATGGCGCTTGAAGTTGCGGGTATAGGCCGCAACACGATGCCGCCATCGCCCTCCATCCAAATCGAACGCGATCTATCCACAGGCGATCCGTCGGGCATCCTATACGAGTTTACTTATAAGCCGCTCGTGGAAAAAACATTGATGAAATGTATTCCCCAATTTGACTTAAATGACCGAATTCAAGGTCTCGAACGTTCTATGCAGGTCTACAACAGCTACGGCACCACCAGCGTTTTTGAAGGACACGGGATTGCCGGTGAAGTTTTAGCAGCCTACGAGGCCGTTCGTCGCAAACAACTGCCTTCGGTGCGGGCCAATCTCATATTCAGCCCCGCATGGCCCAATATTCAGCCAAATGACGTACGCGACCTTTTGTTGGACTGGGGTCGTTGGCTCGGCGGACGAGGCATGGGCGATGAATATCTCCGAATGGCTGGTTTTTATACCGAATCCGACTACTCCCGAGAAAATTGCCTCCGCGCCCAATGCGGCCCCTATACCGGATGGGCTGGTTTCAACTTCGATTCAGCCTTGCCCCAAGACGTGATGCTGGAACTGATGATCGAAGCGGCAAAAAACGGAATTCGTGTCGGCTCGTTTTCCGAGAACATTCTCAATCTGTATGAGGAAGTAAATAAACATGCCTCAATTGCGGGCCAGCGATGGTTGATCGAACATATTGGCATGTACACAGAGAACGAAATCGCGCGAATTAAGGACCTCGGTCTCGTGTTGCAAGTCTATAGCAACCGCTGGATTCATTACGAAGGCGAGAGCTTACGGCGCAAACATGGCGTTGAGAATGTCGATCGAATTCTGCCAATGCAAGATCTTCTGGATGCAGGTATCCATGTTGCATTAGCGACGGACAATGTCCCGCCGAGCATGTTCGTTCCCATGTGGCATGTCGTGGCACGCAAGACTGCGGAATCCAATAACCCACTTGGCACGGCACAGGCCCTAAAACGAATGGACGCATTGGCATGCGCAACACGTGAAGGCGCATGGCTCAGTTTTGAGGAAGATGTAAAGGGAACTCTTGAGCCTGGAAAATATGCGGACCTTGCAATTTTTTCGGACGATCTGCTGGCAATACCAGAGGACGATATCCCAAATATTACATCCGTTCTGACGATGACTGGTGGACGGATCGTGCATGACACATTGAATACTAAAGACCCCGATGCCGAGGGCAACTTTATCGGGTTCGATCGAAATAAACGTAATTAGAAATTTCTAGTACCGATTACGGATTCGCATTTATAAGGCTCAAACAACAATACCAGCACCAGAAAAATGAATAACATAGAAACTAATAACGCTTTCACATTTGCTCACTAAAAACGGCACGTTACAATCGGTGCTCCGAGTAGTCGGGCAAAAATCGAATTAAAGGCCAAACATGCTCAAACGAGGTAGTTCCTATGAAGCGATTCAAAAAGCGTTTCGATGGAAAATTCCCGCGAAGTATAATATTGGCGTTGATGCTTGCGATAAATATGCGGCTCTGACGCCAGATGCTCCGGCATTGATTGATTTAGACCCGAGTGGGGCTCAAAAGCCGATAAGCTTCTCTGAATTAAAGCAGCATTCAAACAAACTCGCTAATGCTTTGCTCGCAAAAGGACTTAAAGTCGGCGACCGTGTGGCCATTCTATTACCGCAGTGCCCCGAAACGGCTATCGCACATATCGCCTGCTATAAGGCCGGGTTGATCGCCGTACCACTGTTCACGCTTTTTGGGGAGGATGCCCTTTCCTTCCGTCTCGCGGCCAGTGGTGCACGGGCCCTAATCACAAATATGGAAAATCTGCCAAAAGTCGAAGCCATTCGAGACAATCTTGGCGAACTCGCTCTTCTTCTAACAATAGATGGGCATACGTCACAGGCAGAGGATCTGCATATTGTCTCTGGCTTAGCTTCTGATCGCTTTCAACCTGTCGAAAGTTTTGCTGATGATCCAGCTTTACTAATCTATACCTCTGGTACGACAGGCCCCCCCAAAGGGGCATTGCATGCACACCGCACATTGCTCGGCCATTTTACCGGCGTACAGTTCATGCATGATTTTTTCCCGCATACTGGAGATCGGTTTTGGACGCCTGCCGATTGGGCCTGGGCAGGCGGACTATTGGATGTTCTCCTTCCTTCACTCGCATTTGGAATTCCGGTGCTTATTTTTCGAAGTCGCAAGTTCGATCCGGAAGAAACTTTCCGTCTACTAGCCGACCACGAAGTACGGAATTCATTTCTGCCGCCAACAGCCTTAAAATTAATGCGCCAAGTTCAATACCCACAAAAACGTTGGAACTATGCCATGCGTTCCATCTTTACCGGGGGCGAAGCGATGGGCGCCGAATTAATGGAATGGGGGCAGGAGACGTTTGGATTTACGATGAACGAGGGCTATGGCCAGACTGAATGCAATCTCGTTGTTGGCAATTGCGCCAAAATCATGCCAGCGCGGGCGGGCTCTATGGGAAAACCAGTTCCGGGCCACGATGTCGTCGTCATTGATCCCGAAGGCAATCCGAAGCTGCCTAATGAAGAAGGTGCTATCGCAGTGAGGGCGCCGGATCCGGTAATGTTCATTCGATATTGGAACGATCCTGCCGCCACTGAGGCAAAGTTCATCGGTGATTGGCTGTTGACCGGCGATGTTGGAAGGGTTGATGAGGACGGCTACCTCCACTTCGTTGGTCGCGACGATGATGTAATCACAAGTGCGGGCTATCGGATTGGCCCGGGAGAGATTGAAGACTGCTTAATGCGGCATCCGGCGGTTGCCCTGGCTGCCGTAATTGGCAAACCAGATGCCGTGCGGACGGAAATTGTGAAAGCATTCATTATTCTCTCTGATGATATTGAGGCGAATGACGAATTAGCGATGGACATCCAGAAGCATGTACGCACGCGGCTCGCCGCCTACGAGTACCCTCGTGAAATCGAGTTTGTCAGAGAATTACCTATGACCACGACTAGTAAAATTATTCGCCACGAACTCCGCCTGCGCGAAACTGAAAAACAGAAAGACCAAATCCAATGACTAAAGAAGTCGACTATTACTACTCTCATATCTCGCCCTGGAGCTATCTTGGTGCCGAAAGGTTTTATAAAATTGCAGCTGCAAGCAACGCTAAAATCAACTTCAAACCAGTTAACTTAGGTGTCATATTCCCGCAATCTGGCGGCCTGCCGCTAGGCAAACGTGCACCTCAGCGGCTTGCATATCGCATGGTAGAGTTGAAACGTTGGGCCGCACATCTCGGCATCAACCTTAATTTTGAACCAAAGTACTTTCCGGCTAATGACACAACTGCGAACCTAATGGCCGTTTCGGCGGGCTTAAATGGGTATGATGTCGGTCCACTATCCCTTGCGATAATGCAGAAATGTTGGGTTGAAGAAAAAGACGTGTCCGAGGAGGCGGTCCTGGTAGACGCGGCCAATCAATGTGGTTTTGACGGCTTCGCGCTTTTAGAAGCAACCCGGCACGACAGCGCTAGCGCAGGCTTTAAAGCTAATACGGAAGAGGCTTCAAAGAGAGGAGTGTTTGGCGCTCCAACTTACATATACAAAGATGAGGTATTTTGGGGTCAGGACCGGCTCGACTTTCTCGAATACGCTCTTGCTGATTGACGAAACAAACGCCTGTTTATAGCTCACGAATTTTAGTTAATGCTAAAAACCGCACGAACGTAAATCAGACTTCATCCTTAAAACGAAACATGATTTGAATATAAACCACTGTCCTCGGCAGAGGATAAGGACCTTGCTATCGCTTATTATATATAATAGCCGATGGCCTTAATAATATTTGTTATCGTATGTTTCAGGAGGCCCTGAATTTGCAGCTTATTTTTTTTCTTGATTATTCCAATAATCAAATTTGAGCAGATAGAACAATTCTATAATCAAATTATATAATGTACCGGCCTTACACGCGACCGAGGCGCTCCGTTAGCAGTTCAAAAAAGCCATTCGAATCGATTTCTGTGATTACGCAGCAATTTGGCGTCTTTCCCGAACGTCCCCACCAATCGACCACAGTCTGGCCAAGAGCAAGCCCGTCTCCAGTTGATACCGCCACATAGTATTCTCTTCCATCAAACAAATCAGGCGCCAATAGATAGGCGATAACACAGGGATCATGTAATGGCGCGCCAGCACCGCCAAATCTCTCAAAATCCGTACGGTCGTAATAAGCAAAAATTTGCGCCGCAGCCTGGCCGGATGCCGTTTCGAGTGCCTCAATTTTAGCACGGCGCGCTGGCGTGATCAGGGCCTTGTGAGTAACGTCGAGACCAAACATAGTCATCTTAATTCCAGATTCTAAAACTATCTGCGCTGCATGTGGGTCGACGAATATATTAAATTCCGCAACAGGCGTAACATTCCCCGGCCCCAACGCCACTCCCCCCATAAAGGCAATCTCAGCAATATTCTCCGAAATATCTGGGGCCATAACTAATGCCATCGCCACATTTGTCATCGGGCCGATTAGGCACAATGTAAGACCTTTTGGGCCAGCGCTCCTGCAACTCTCAATAAGAAAGTCGACTGCATGACTCGGGTCTGCCTCAACGGAAGGATTCGGCAAATCAACACCATCGAGACCTGTTTCGCCATGCACGTGTGTCGCCGTCTCAAGCGCCCGCACAATTGGTCGAGGACACCCAGCAAAAATAGGAACATCGTGTCTACCAACCAATTCCCTTAATTTAAGTGCATTTTGTAACGTAAGCGGCAATCCAACATTTCCCGCAACACAGGTGACCCCCAATAAACTGAGTTGATCGTGCGACGCAAACGCGAGAAGCAACGCAATCGCATCATCCTGACCAGGGTCGCAATCGATAATTATTCTTCGTTTCATGTGTGTGCCAAGAATTTAAAATAACTCCTTCAATTTGTTAATTAATAAGTCTTTTAGCGACTTATCACTTCAACTGCATTATTTTCCAGCCATTTTTACAACCCAAAAGCGCCCTCAGCTAATTCTCCAAAAGACGTTTCTGATTGATTGCCTCGAACCCGCCACCCCCCTACAGTGCCCTGGCACCTCCAATGAGGGAACTTCCAATGTGCGGCATTGCCGGTCTTATCGACCTGAAACGTCAACTCGACGGAAACCAACTCGCTCGGCAGGCGAGATACATGGCTGATTCAATAATCCACCGTGGACCAGACACGGGTGGACAGTGGACGGACTCCAAGAGTGGCATTGCTCTTGGCTTTCGCCGGCTCGCCATTATTGATCTATCGCAAAAAGGCCACCAACCGATGCTATCTGGCAATAGGCGCTATGCCATTGTCTTCAACGGTGAAATCTATAATTTTCAAGAGCTCCGTGCGGAGCTGATCGAACAAGGCGTGACCTTCAATGGAACTTCGGATACCGAAGTCATGCTAGAGGGCTTCGGCCTATGGGGTGTTGAAGCAACGGTCAAACGGCTAATTGGGATGTTTGCGGTCGCCCTGTGGGATCGTGAAGAGCGCCAATTGTGGCTCATTCGCGACCGTCTTGGCATCAAACCGCTTTATTTTGGTCTGGTCGGCGATCGGTTCCTATTCGGCTCTGAACTAAAGGCTCTTCGAGCTGCTGACGGATGGGTACCCGAAATTGACCGGAACGCCGTCGCAACCTACATGCGGTTCAATTACATTCCCACCCCTCGCTCAATCTACAAGGATGTATTCAAACTTCCCCCAGGCAGTCTTTTATCTTATCGGCAGGGCGAGGAGCCAGACGTTTGGCGTTATTGGAAGATGGCTGATATCGCACAACAAAGTCGTATTAATATTCCAGAAAACAGAGCTGTCGGTGTGGCGGAAACACTGATGCGGGACGCAATCCGTCGACGAATGGTAGCAGACGTTCCATTGGGCGCACTGCTTTCAGGTGGTGTCGATTCAACCACCGTTGCAGCACTAATGCAGTCCGAGAGCGACCAACCAATTAAGACCTTTACCATCGGATTTGACGACGCCGATTTTGACGAGGCAAAAAACGCGCGTGCTGTGGCTAGTCACATCGGCTCCGAACATACAGAACTCTATCTATCTCCCAATCGGGCTCGTGACCTAATCCCGGAATTACCGAACTGGTATGACGAGCCATTCGCCGACGCGTCTGCCCTACCAACACAATTGGTCTCTCAACTCGCCCGAAAACACGTCACAGTCGCCCTGTCCGGTGATGGCGGCGACGAAGTCTTTTTCGGTTACAACCGTTACGTCGCAGCGGAAGACGCGTGGAGACGCATGTCAAATATGAACGGTTGGCAGCGGAAACTTTATGCAAGCGCCGCTGAGAGCCTTTCAATTCAAAGCTGGGACCGATTAGGCAAACTGATCCCCAAAAAACATCGCCCACGTATGCTTGGCGATAAATTACATAAACTTGCCTCCGTGTTTCGGCAAAATGACCAAGACGCGATCTATCGCCGGTTGGTAAGTCAATGGGCCGACCCAGGGGCATTCTTGATAGATGGACAGGAATCTTTCGGAGAGGCTTGGCGCACGGCCGAACATATCCCCGATTTTACGGAGCGAATGGCCTACCTCGATACTGTCACTTACCTTCCAGATGATATTCTCACGAAGGTTGATCGCGCGAGCATGTCAACCAGCCTCGAGATTCGTGTCCCATTACTCGACCACCGATTGATTGAATTCGCCTGGACTTTGCCAAAACAGATGCGTGTTCGGGGTTCGACAACGAAATGGTTGTTGCGGGAGATATGCTACCGTCATGTTCCCGAAGAAATCGTTGACCGCCCGAAAATGGGCTTTGCCATACCGTTGGATAAGTGGCTACGTGGTCCGCTCTATGAATGGGCGGAATCATTGCTCGACGAGCATAAACTGGAAGATGGTGGTCTCTTCGAGCCTGGGCCCGTGAGAGCCGCTTGGGGGCAGTTTCTGGATGGTAACGGCAATCTTCAAAATGGAATATGGGGCCTGCTGCAGGCTCAGGCCTGGTTGGAGCGTTGGGCGTGACGCTTAAAGGCAAGAAAATCATCTACCTGGTCAGTGAGGATTGGTATTTCTGTTCACACCGGCTCGCTCTCGGTATAGCCGCTAAAAAAGCCGGTGCAGACGTTTTAGTCGCAACACAAATCAATAAGCACGGGACAGAGATTAGGGCGGCCGGCCTTCGCGTTGCTCCAATTATGATGCAGCGCAATGGTCGCAACCCAATCGCGGATTTGACGACAATCCAGCAGATTACACAGCTATATTGCCGTGAGAAACCGGACCTTGTTCATCACGTCGCTTTAAAACCGATCCTCTATGGCGGAATTGCAGCAAAGCTCGCAGGCGTGCCAGCAATAATTAATGCCGTCGCCGGTATGGGATATGTTTTCATTTCAGAGAGCTTGTTTGCAAGAGTAATTCGCCCCTTAATAATCCGAGTACAAAGCGCGTTAATGAACCGCCATAACACCCATACCATTCTGCAGAACCCAGATGATGCAGTTTTGTACACAGAGACTTTTGGCATAGCTCAAAAGCGTATTACAATCATTCCGGGCGCTGGTGTTGACATAAATGAATTCCCGGTAACATCCGAACCAGACGGAACCCCTATCGCTGTTTGTGTAAGCCGAATGTTGCGAGATAAAGGAATATACGAACTTGTCGCGGCAGCACGACTACTACACGACAAAGGCATCGGGCTCGCGGTACGCCTAGTTGGACCAACCGACGATAATCCTGCCTCAATTCCAAAACAAATATTAAACAAATGGGCAGACGAGGGGATCGTCGAGGTTGTTGGCGCATCTGATGATATTGCAGGCGAATATGCCCGAGCCCATATAGCGGTCTTGCCCTCATATCGAGAAGGCCTTCCCAAATCACTCATTGAAGCTGCATCTTGTGGACGCCCAATTGTTGCCACCGATGTACCCGGCTGCCGGGAAGTCTGCATCGAGGGCGAAACGGGGTATCGAGTTCCTCCCTATTCCGTCGAGGCACTCGCCGATGCGTTAGAGCGCCTTGCCATCAATCCCGTTTTGCGCCGTCAATTCGGGGAAAACGCGCGACTGCGCGCTGAAACAACCTTCGCCGCTAACTTGATTAATCAAAAAACAGTAGCGACTTATAAGACACTGCTTGACGAGCTATAGAACTTCCTGATTAACGACCATTCCAGGATCAAGCTTACCATCAAACAGATCGAGAATGTTTTGCGCAGCCTGAACGCCCATCCTTTCAAGGCATTCTATAGCAGATGCTGCAGCATGTGGATTGACGAGCACGTTATCCAAGCTAAAGAGCGGATGGTCTCCCGGAGTTGGCTCAATTGCAAACACGTCAATACCCGCGCCAAAAATTTTCTCGTTCTTCAAAAAATCATATAATGCATTTTCATTGATGATCCCTCCGCGAGCGCAATTAACCAAAATCGCCGTGGGCTTGAGCAGAGCTAATTCTCCAGCATCAATCAAATTCTCAGTCTCTTCGCTCAGTGGAACATGGATTGTTAAGTAATCGATTTCACTCAGCACATCACGGAAGTTCTCCACAGGGGTCACGCCAGCATCTCGGATTGTCTGCTGATCAATGAATGGGTCACAGGCTAGCACCTGCATATCAAAGCCTTGGCATCTTTTTGCTACGATTTTTCCAATCCGCCCAAAGCCTATAATCAAGACCTTCTTATCAAGTAATTCGACACGACCAAGTTCTTGTCGCGCCTTAAGGAAATCTCCACTGCGCGTGCGTTGATCGGTTGGTAGCAAGCGTTTGGCACAAGCCAGCATGAACATCATGGCATGCTCTGCGACCGAGGGTGAATTGGCCGTTCCAGTAACAGCAAGAGGAATTTTACGTGCGGAAAGCGCTTCAATGTTTACTCTGTCATACCCGACACCGTGGCGAGAGACGATTTGAAGGCCATTCGCCGATGCAACGAGTTCCGGCGTAATTCGCGCGGAACGTGCCAAAATGCCATTGGCACCAGCTACCGCCTTCGCCAGCGCTGCCGCATCTTCAAGCTGCACTTTTACCAAATCGACATCGGCCCTCGCCTCAAGAACGGCCAGCGCGCTTGGATGTATGTCCCCGTCAATCACGATCGTTTTGTTGTGACCTTCGCTCATTTAAATCTCTTATTTTCAATTACGACCAGCTTGTAGTGCCAACTTGGCTCTCTAAATCGCTCTGTAAAGTGCCAATTATCAGAAAGGCGAATTCCATGGCCCCTCTGTTTCATCTCTCTATTCCAGTCGACGACCTCGACCGCGCGAAAAGTTTCTATCTTAACACACTCGGTTGCAAGATTGGACGGGAAACTAAGGGCCGGTTCGACATTAATTTTTTTAGCCATCATGTTGTTGCCCATTTATCCCCAAAAGATGCAGGCAGGGATGAGGGGACAATTCCCTCAGACGGAGCAACCTCGCCACTCCGCCATTTTGGGGTTGTACTGGAGCCAGATGAATGGAATGAAATGAAAACCCGATTGGAGGCAGCTGATGTCGAATGGGTCTTAACACCGCGTATTTCATTTGAAGGAAAACCAGCGGAACAGCGCATCATGCAATGCCGCGATGGCGCGGGAAACGTGGTCGAATTCAAGGGGCAACCTCGTGAACGCGTTTTTGCTAACGAGATGCCATCTTAATGAAAATCTCGACTGCCAGGAAAAATCGCTTTTGCCTGTTCACGTGGGTGGCGTGGAGACGGAATTGACGGGAACTCTTTCGGAGTTGAATAATTCTCATCACGGACCGAGTTGGCAACGGCGTCACCTGACCCGAATGTAAGCTGAAATCCTTCCTCGTCACCAAGTCCATCGAGCAAGTTTGAGAGATCTTCGACCTTTTCAGCCACAATGTGTGTAACGATCCCTTCACGCTGCAGCTTGCCCGTGACGCGCATGAGACGCGCACTAAGAATAACTCGCCGAAACGCATCAAGCATCTTGGGCCAGACGATCACGTTTGAGACACCAGTCTCATCCTCTAAGGTAACAAAGATGATGCCTTTCGCAGTCCCAGGTCGCTGGCGTACCAACACGAGCCCCGCAACCGTCACCACTGATGCATCCGGCACATCCAAAAGATAATCAGATGGTATAGTGGTCCCCAAGCGATGGCGGATCAAACGCACCGGGTGTGCCCGCAAAGTCATCCGTAAACTGGCATAATCCTCGACTACTTCCTCGCCAACTGTCATTCGAGGAAGTGCGATCTCCGGCTCTTCACCGAACTCATCTGTCCTCGCCGCTGCGAAAAGCGGCAGCGGTAATATTGTTTTTTGCAAAGGTTTGATTGCCCAAAGCGCGTCACGTCGTGACAAACTCATAGAGGAAAAGGCGTCTGCACGCGCAAGTTTCTCCAAAATTGGTGCGGCGATACCTGCCCGTCGCCAGATTGAAACTGGATCACGGTAGCCGTTGCCGCGTGCGGCCATCAACCATTCGGCATCTTCTTGTCCGATGCCTTTCACTTGCCGAAGACCAAGGCGCAGGGCATACCCACCACCAGGCCCACTCGGTGAGCCACCCGGCTCCAACGTGCAATCCCAATCGGAGTAGTTAACGTCTGTTGGCCGAACCTCAATGCCGTGCTGGCAAGCATCACGGACGATCTGCGCCGGTGCGTAAAAACCCATGGGCTGACTGTTTAGCAGCGCTGCAGCGAAAACCGCTGGATAGCGGCATTTTAGCCAAGCAGAAACGTAGACAAGCAACGCAAAACTCGCGGCGTGACTTTCCGGAAAACCGTATTCCCCGAACCCCTCAATTTGCTCGAAACAGCGCGCGGAAAATTCGCGTGCGTAACCATTCTCCGTCATACCTTCAACGAATTTCTCCCGGAAAGTATGAATATTACCGGTCTTACGGAAGGTCGCCATCGCACGACGCAGTTTGTCAGCTTCAGACGGTTCGAACCCAGCGCCAACAATGGCAATCTTCATTGCTTGTTCCTGGAAGAGTGGCACGCCGAGTGTCTTCTCCAGCACCTGACGCAAATCGTCAGAAGGGTAGGTTACCTTCTCCTCACCGTTTCGGCGACGCAGATAAGGATGCACCATATCCCCTTGTATCGGTCCTGGCCGGACGATCGCCACCTCGATCACCAAGTCGTAGAAATTACGCGGCTTCATCCGAGGTAGAAATGACATTTGGGCACGACTTTCGACCTGGAAAACACCTAATGAATCTGCCTTACATAGCATGTTGTAGACAGCGCTGTCTTCCGGCGGCACGGTGGCAAGGTCGTAGTTCCGTCCATGGTATTTCCGCAATAGATCGAAACCTTTATGAATGCAGCTCAACATACCAAGTGCCAAGATGTCGATTTTCAGGATACCAAGGGCATCGAGATCGTCCTTATCCCATTCGATGACAGTGCGGTCATCCATCGATGCATTCTCGACCGGCACAACCTCATCAAGCCTACCTTTGGTAATCACGATCCCCCCTACATGTTGAGAGAGATGACGCGGAAACCCAATCAACTCATTTGTTAGATGCATAGCGAGGCGCAATCGTCGATCAGAAAGTTTGAAGCCAAGCTCCGAAACACTCTCATCCTTCAAGCCATCGCCCTTTCGCCCCCAAGTCTGCGAGGCCAGAACTGCAACAGTGTCTTCCGATAGGCCCAGAACCTTACCAACTTCGCGGACCGCACGCCGCGTGCGGTAATGAATTACGGTCGCTGTCATCCCAGCACGCTCGCGACCATACTTCTTGTAAATATACTGAATGACTTCTTCACGTCGTTCGTGTTCGAAATCAACATCGATATCCGGCGGCTCGTTACGTTCAGCAGAGACGAACCGTTCAAACAGCAAATCAACGCGTGAAGGATCGACGGCCGTGATTCCTAGGCAATAACAAACCGCCGAATTCGCTGCCGAGCCCCGACCCTGGCACAGTATATCGTTCTCTCGGGCAAAGCGGACTACATCATAGACCGTCAAAAAATAAGGCGCATAAGAAAGTGCTCCAATCAGCTGTAATTCATACTTGAGCTGCGCGCCCACACGGTCCGGTACGCCGCCTGGATAACGCCATTTGGCACCTTCCCATGTTAAATCCTCTAAAACAGCCTGCGGCGGACGACCATCTGGTGCAACTTCATCAGGATATTCGTAGCACAACTCGTCGAGGCTGAAGCAGCACCGTTCGGCGATCTCCACAGTTCGAGCAATCGCATCCGGATAGTTGCGGAACAGCAAAGCCATCTCTCTCGGTGTTTTCAGACGGCGCTCTGAATTGGCAGAGAGACGGAAGCCAGCATCATCCAATGTGCATTTCTCGCGAATGCATGTGACAACATCGGCCAGCGGCCGGCGGGCCGCCGTATGCATATGCACATCGTTTGCCGCAACTAGAGGTGTCCCACATTGTTTTGCAATTTTAAACAGTTCTGCTAATCGGACCACATCATCGCCACGCAAAAGATTATTGGCGATCAGATAACAGTTGCCCGGGAAAACTATACTCAACTCGGACAATTGAGCGATAAAACTATCACCATCATTTCCAAGAAAGCGATAACCAAGACTACTCTCAGCAACTTTCTCAATTTCCATCTGTGTGGAAATGAAGCATGAGGGTGGCACCGCGAGGAAAACCATACCCTTACCCCATTCCAGAATATCAACGAGATGGATCTCACATTTCCCTTTTGGAGACCGACGGCGGCCAAGCGTAATTAGGCGGGACAGACGGCCGTAAGCAGCACGATCAGTTGGATAAGCCAAAAAACTCATACCATCGGATAAATCGAGACGCGCACCCACACAAAACTTAACACCCACCTCCTTTGTCGCAATATGGGCGCGAACGATTCCCGCCAAACTATTCCGATCCGCAATCCCAATCGCAGAATAACCAAAAGCGGCGGCTTGCAACGCTATCTCTTCAGGATGCGATGCACCACGCAGGAAACTAAAATTACTCGTAATCTGAAGTTCTGCATATTCTGTCATTTCAGGCTAAAATTCCGTGCACAAACCATTGTGCTTTATCTGAATCGACTCCCTTGTACTCACCGTCTTCGCGATAGAGCCAAAGCCGCCGACCGGCCGCGTCTTCGATACGCCAATAGTTGCGAGGGCCACCATTCCAGTTTCGGTCTTGCCGCCACCATTCCGGTGAAATCCGCTCCGGCCCATCCATCCGTCGCAATTGATAAAGTCGATGCCGCCATTGAAATACCGCGGGTGGCGTACCGTCTTTTTCCTTAGGTGCCTTGGAGATCACTAGCTCCGGATCAAAGAGTAAACGAATAGGGCGATGGGACGATATATCCCAGTCACCCCATACTTTTGCATCCACTTCCAAGCCCTCCAAGGATATCGGCAGAAACCGTTGTGCACGCTCTGGGAGATGACTTGCCGCAGGTTGGAGGCGCTGTAGACGACCAAATCCGAGACGGTTACCAAGCCTATCCATCAAAGCTGACATCGGCTCAGTTGCTTTAGCTGAAGCGTTGACGAAAGCAGATTGACCGGCAACAAGCTTTTCAGTTACCGGCGCGCTGAGCGTCATTGCCTCAATGCCAAACCCTGGATCGAGTGTCGTAAGACGCTCCGAAAATAGACGCGACAGATGCTGAGGATCACGCGTCGCCCGCGCCGTCCCAATGCCAATCTGTTGGACGGAACCATCTACGCGGAACAGCGAAAGTTCCAAGTGCCGTCCACCCCGGGCCATACGCCTGAACTGCTGTGACAAATCCGCCAACAGATGGTTGAGCCCGCACGCAATATCGTCAACATGACCGATGGGCTCCGCAAAAGTCAATTTGCTTCGAAAAGGGGCAACGTAACGGCGAGGTGAGATCGGCTCGGCAACATGACCAAGCGCTTGATCGAGCCTTTTCCCAACCTCTTCGCCATAACGCGACACTAAAGAAACACGCGGCAATTCATACAGGTCACCGATACATCGAAGACCTAGCCGATTGAACGATGCCACAGTCTCAAGCCCAAGCCTCAGGGCCGCTACGGGTAATCGTTCAATCATCTTGCGCAGTTCTTTTTCTTCCACAATCACCGTGCTATCAGCGAAACGTGCCAACGCCCAAGCCGCCCCTGGTGTTGGCGCCAACGACGCTTGCACCTCAAAACCAAACCCAGCGATCCGCGAGAGTAAATCCGAAACCATGGATACCTCGCCGCCAAATAGATGGGCACAGCCCGCCGTATCCAGCCAGATACCATCTTGGCCATCGACCGCGGTCCAAGGCGTATAGCGCCCGCACCAATCGGCCAGCTGCGCGAGAAGTTTTGCAGTTGCCGCCGGCTCATCGGCTTGCACGGCGACCTTCGGAACAAAAGCCCGGGCATCGGCAAGCGGCATGCCCGGTTTTAATCCGGCTTGCTCAGCAACGGCATCCACTGAAGTTAATAACCGGCGTCCCTGACAGTCTGCCGTAAGTACAAAGGGATGGTCAGATGGAACAGAGCTATTCTGCCGCCTCAACCGGTCGGTTGCCAACCTCGGCAACCAGAGAGAGATTACCCGTCGCGTCATCACGTCGTACCTTCCATTCATTATCTGAGACAGTGGTCCCCCGGCAGCGACGCAATACAACATCCCAACCTCCTCCCGGCAGTGGGTCAACTTGCCAACGGCTGGCCAAGGCACTCGGTGCGAGGCGTCCGCTTCTGTCATTCTCCCGCAAAATCAGTCCTAGCGTGCCACCCGCCTCAGCTGCTAGTTGCAAACGACGGCTTTCAACGAGGCCGATATCAGCTTTCGGCTCGGCAATCACAATCACAGGTGCAGTGGAGCGCAATCCCTCCTCCATTACCCAAAGCATTTCTTTCAAATTACGGCACCGTGCTAGCGTCAGACGCGCTGGTTCCAGCCCCAAAGCCGAGAGCCCTGGACCATAAGGGTCATCGCGTTGGGTATCTTCGATACACCAGAGAACTTGCCCCTCAAGCCGGGTTGCGAGCAGAATCGCGAAAACCGCAGCAGCACCACCAAAGAACTCATGGACAGCACCTCCGCACAAACCACCGTACGGCAAAAAATCGTCGATTTCCGCCAGACCAAAGCCAACCGCGCCTGCCGCTACTCGACCATCCCTTTCAAGAGAAGCAATCTTTTGTCGCAAATTCGTGAGCAAATCGCGGTTTTCAGGGCGTAAACTGGTATCTTCTGGCATAGAGCGCGCAGCGACGGGCATTCAAAACTCCTAACTCTGGCAAATGCTTATTTTGTTCCTGTTTTGTTCTATTAAATTTCAAGCTTTGGGTCAACAGATGTCATTACCGGACTGGTTCCTATACCTCAAAGGACAATCTGAGTTTGTGAACAATATCGCATTAACACCACGATGATCATGGCAAATAGATAACAGTAGTATGAAAATGCCTGAGTTCGCCAATGCGGTGGCTTGTAGGAATAGGAACAGAGTATGGATTTAGGCTTAAAAGACAAAGTTGTCGTCGTGACTGGCGCAAGTAAAGGCATCGGATTTGCCGCGGCTAAACAGTTTGCGGACGAAGGTGCCCAAGTCTTGATTGCCTCGCGAGGCGAGACAGCCTTGACGGAAGCTTCTAGGAAAATTTCAGACGACACAGGAGCGAATGTCGAAGTAATGCCAACGGACGTCTCGATTGTTGCGGACCTGGACCAGCTCGCAAAATTCACCAAAAAACGCTTTGGGCGAGTGGATATTCTCGTGAATAATGCAGGCACCGGCACCTACAAACCATTCTTAGAAGTAACTAACGAAGATCTCGAGTACGGCATGGCAATCAATTTCTTTGCCCAATTTCGCTTGTCACAAAGATTGGTGCCGATGATGATCGAATCTGGCGGCGGCACTATTGTAAATGTTGCAGGACGGACTGCCTACCAGACAGCCAATCCACCTGGCTCTACTTGCACTGGGCCAGCCAAAGCCGCAGAACTAAGGTTTACCTCAGATCTGGCAGATGAACTACGGCCACACAAAATACGAGTGAATTGTATCGTCCCTGGCGTCGTCATTACGCCCGACCGCTTTGAGAAATGGGAACGCGAAGCAGCGGGTAACAATTATGACGAGTCGATCGCATTGGCCCGAAGAGAAAAGATCATCGCTGCGTCCGGGCCTTGGGGCAATTCCGAGGAAGTCGCTGACACAATTGTCTACCTTGCTTCTCCCCGCTCATCATACATAAACGGCGTCTCCCTCCTCGTCGACGGCGCTAATAAAAACTCCTATACCCGTATCATTCGCGACTACCAGGACTGAAAAAAATGAAGCTCACTGTCGAGGAAGCTCATCATTTATCGGAACGTTCGTTGATTGCAGCAGGCTACACACAAGAAGAGGCCGATAAGATCACACAGCATATTATGGATACCGAATTGCGCGGTCTCGACTACGGCGGTCTTGCTCGAACACTCAGTGTTTTCGAGAGAACTACGAAGCCGGGCTACACGCGCGGGCCAATCAAGGTGGTGCATGAAACACCTCTTTCCGCCCTTGTTGATGGACAAAACACAATCGGATATCTCGTCGCTCGTTATGCTTCAGACCTTTGTATCGACAAAGCCAGTGAACACGGTATGGCGGTTGTCGGTGCCCGCGACACTTGGCATACCGGTATGCTCTCTTTCTTTGCCGAGATGGCAGCGGAGCACGACCTCGTAACAATGATTGCCTCTAACGCGGCACCAAATACGGCACCCTATGGCGGAACAGAAGGTCGCTTTGGCACTAACCCTATATGCTTCGGTTTTCCATCAACAACCAATCCCGTGATTTGGGATATTGGTACATCAAATATCATGCATGGCGAAGTCGTGCTTGCCGAACGTCTCGGCACTCCCCTGCCGGAAGGCGTCGCTTACGATCAGGACGGACAACCCACAACCGACCCGACCGCCGCATTGTCTGGCGCCTTTACCTCTTGGGGCGGGCATAAAGGCTCCGGCCTCGCCATCGCCGTTCAATTGCTTGGTACGATGTGTAATGTCAATCCTATCCCAGAAGGTATGTTTGGTTACGGCTGCCTTTTCGTCATGATGCGCGCTGACCTTCTTATGTCGGCCAAGGAATATAAAGAAAATGTTGCTTATTATGCGGCTGAAGTACGCAAAACCCGACCTGTCGAAGGTGGTCCGACCGTCCGTATGCCATACGATCGATCCATCGAGACCCGCCAATCTCGAATCGATGCCAACGAAGTAGAAATCTCGGACGAAGTCTATAAAAAATTGATGACAATCGCCGGTCTAAACAGTCGATCCAGCTCATCAGATTAAGTTAATGGATCGTTTTTCAAGCTGGCTTGCAACATTTGGCCAACGCGTATTCGAAATAAACAAAACTATTAAATATCAGTTAATTAAGAAGCAATCCGTTCATATTACAGCAAGCCTATAAACAGAGCTTATATACCCGTATACGCAACTAAAAAATAATGTGCACCTAAACTATTTCATCACAACAAAGAGCCCACCTAAAGCTCACGGTAAATGTCAAACTTTGACCTCACCAAAAAAACAAAAGTAGGCCGCAAACAGCATACTTGAAAATTACTACACCTAATGACGTAAGAAAAATTTACCTATTGTCCAAGAAAGCAAATAGGTAATAGCACCCAGACCTCTACTCTGCTGCCATCGCCAGCGGTTTCGGCGTCGGTATTGGCGCGTGATTGATTTCAGCCATCAGCTTACCAAAATTTTTCTCCACAAGCGGGATTACTTGAGTTGCTAATGCATCCATTGAACGGAGCGCAGTTTCACTCGTCACATCGCCGACCTGAAAGTAAATGTTCATATGGGTGGGCCTATACATCTCAATCTCTTCACAAAGACGCTCGGCCACATATTCGGCATTACCGGCTATTATATTCCGTTCAATTCGATCAAGTGGCGGCTCTCCATCGAATCCGTTCTCCTCAACCATATAATCGTCCGACAAACTTTCCTGGCGCATGCGCAATGCCACGGCGATGCGTTGCTGATAACGCGCACCATCGACATAACGCTCGATCTCTGCACGGTCCTCACTGATACACATAAAGCGTAAGACACCAACTGGAATATTGTCTGTAGGCTGCCCCTCAGCAGCATAGCACTCCTCCACCTGATCCCGAAGGTCGCGAATTTTTTTTGGACTTCCGACGCCGCCCGAAATGAAAGGAATATAACCATCCCGCGCGCAACGGCGATGGCTATCTGGATCTTTTCCAGCAATCCAAATAGGCGGGCGTGGCGATTGGACCGGCCTCACGTTGATGGCAGTCGATTTCAATTTATAAAATTCGCCATCATAGCTGAAATGAGGTTGACGGAGGCCCAATTCGATCATGTCGAGCATCTCGTGGAACATAACTTTGTTTTTCTCGATGTCCGCGCCAAGACGCTCGAATTCATAATTTTGATAGCCACTACCAACACCCACATCAAGGCGGCCGCCAGACAACGCATCTACCATTGCTATTTCCGCAATGAGACGTGCAGGCGCATGCAATGGCAAGATAACCACTGCACTGCCAACACGAATTTTCTTGGTGATTGCTGCCGCATAAGCGCACATTACCAACGGCGACGGGACAAGGCTATAATTGGAGAAATGATGCTCTGCAAACCAAACACGGCTAAAACCGAGTTCTTCGGCTTTGCGTGTATGATCCAGCGCCTCTCGAATTAAATCGTGAGAGTTCTTTGACCGATCGCGGTGTTGCAATAAGTTGAACAGTCCAAAATCCATGACGATGCTATCCTTTTAGGGTAAATCGCTTTACCGAGGATATAGATCGCGACAGAGAAAAGTAGATACGCGAAGTCTCAGAACGAAAGGACCCCCTAATGAGTGATGGTGTCATAACAACAGAGCATCGGGACGCAATTGCCGTTATCACATTTACTCGTCCAGAGGTCCTTAATGCGTTCAATAACGAGCTGATGGACAAGACCATAGCGACGGTCAAAACTCTTAACGAAGATCCAAGTGTACGCGTCATCATTGTGCAAGGTGCCGGCCGCGCCTTCTCGCCTGGCTTTGATCTCAAGGCGTCATCGGAGCGAAAGATGGAGAGCGTCCAAGACTGGGAGCGCCAAATGGGTCTGCAGTTTGAATTCATCATGCAATTCTGGCATTCACCAAAACCAACGATCGCTGCTGTACACGGGTACTGCATTGCCGGCGCCTTTGAACTCGCTCTAGCCTGCGATGTTACAATTGCGGGCGAGAACACGCGCTTCGGTGAACCAGAGGTCCGCTTCGGCACTGGCATTGTCGCCATGCTTCTTCCCTGGGTCACAGGTCCTAAACAGGCCAAAGAAATCTTGCTTACCGGCGAAGATCAACTAAGCGCTGAAGATGCCCTTAGAATGGGGATAATAAATCATATTGTCCCAGACGAAGAGGTCCTAATGCGAGCCCTAGGCGTCGCAAAGTCCATGGCGACAGCAGCAGAGCGATCAGTACGCTATACCAAACGTGCAATCAACGACAGTTACGAGGCAATGGGACTCAATCGTGCCCTAAAATCTGCGCTCGATACCGACGTGCTCCTTAACGCAGCAACGGACCCTGTAAAGGAAGAGTTTAACCGTGTTCGGGCCGAGCAAGGCTTAAAAGCCGCCTTAGCTTGGCGAGATGCGCGCTTTCAAAAAGACTAACGTTTCAAAAATTTTTCAACAGCAGATAGAACCGCTTCCGCTTTTTCCCGATGAGGCGCATGACCACACTCTCCTAAGACAAGCCTCTCGCATATTCCACCAACACCGTTTTCAATCCGGTCCACTTGCTCCAGCGTACCGTATTCATCGTTCAATCCTTGTATCACCAAAGTCGGGCAATTTATTTCGGGCAGGTATTCTTCTATATTCCAATCAATAAAGCCTGGCAGTTGCCAGGCATCATTCCAACCTCTGAACGTCGTATCAGGATCAGCGTGGTGCCGCCCCAATCTATTTTTCAATTGTTCCGACCCATCGTAGACCTCACGAATGGCGGCGATGCTGTCGACACTAATTTGTTCGGTGAACACGTGTGGCGCTTCAATAATTAACCTCGTGACATTATCCGGTCGCGTACCCGCATAAATTATCGCAATTGACGCACCATCGCTATGTCCGAACAGAACCGGTCTCTCAATCTTTACTGCATCGAGAAAAACAGGCAACTCTTCCAACGCTGCTTTGTGCATATAATCAACCCCAAACGGCTCTCGCCTCCGGGTTGAAAATCCGTATCCATAGCGAGAATATAAAATAACTTCTGCCCCAGTTCGCTGGGCCAGCGCCGCAGGAAATTCACGCCATGTTGTTACACTGCCGAGCCCTTCATGCAGCATCACAATAGAAGGTAGACCATCACTAGTGGCTTCATACCGATGGAATTCAAGCTCGCGCCCGTTGGCCCAGGCAATCCCTTCTTTTGGATTCATAGTATATCCACTTTCCCCGTCTGCCACGATTTCGCATCAAATGCTAAATGTGGGCAAAACAATTAATTATCCGACCAAGCGACGCAAACTCTCGGGGCACAAACCAGACCGCGTCATCAACTGGAATCTATCCGATGAGTTCGTTTAAAACTGGTGAACGCCCCTCAGAAAGTGTCACATCCTATTTTCACCAGTTACCACATGACATCGATTACAATCATCTTGAGGACGACCAAATTGAAACGGCTATTTATTTTTGCTTTAGTTTTCGACCGTGCTGTCTAATTTGTAAGTAATCCGAGAACCATCCAGCGGCGTATTAAAGCCGACCTCAATTAGACGTCCATCGTTGCTATACCAAACTTCGCGCTGAAATATTTCGCCACCAACAAGCTTGAAACCCTCGACAGAAAGTTTCCCATAAACTTCTGTTTCAATTTCCCGAACACCAAGTTCTGTCACAACCAATGGAAGGATTTCACCTAATATCGGATGTAGAATTTTATCTTCCTTTAGTATTGCGCGGTTCCAAAGGTTTGATGGAAGAATATCTCCGGGAGCTAAGCGACGTTTACCATTAACCTCAACTAACATTCCGTCACCACGACGTTCCACTTTGACTTTGTAGGGGTCTCCGTCATCATTAGTTTCGCTCACCATCCGAAGGAGGCGCCCATTTTCCCATACTTCGGATGCGACGTGCCGAAACTTGAAAGCGGTTACGAACATCATTTTCACTTCGAGATCAACATCGATATCGACCTCTAACTTAGCCCCCTTAGGTCGGAAATTGAAATTATGATACCCAATCGGCGCATCTTCCCGATATACGGTGAATTTCAGCGCCTGTTTTGCTGCAGGTGTGAAATTCATCGAAGATGCTGGACCACTAAATATGGCTACTGCAACAAATAAGATGAATAAGTTTCGATAATACATGCCAGGCAATCTACCCAATCTTATATTCAATCAGCAATGGCGATCGGCCAATTATGGAGTTTAGACCCCCCTTAAAAAGGCATTTACGCCACTTCAAGCCCTCTCAATATTTACGATCTTTAAGACAAACTGCTTTAGGTCAGCATTAGAGTACCCGGATCAAGATTAATTTTGCCGATTCGGTCATAACGTTTTGATCGCCTCTTTTCTTTGTGTCGTGTAACTGCATGATGCGGCAGAAAATTTTATCCTCACGCATTATACCCACAAATATCTGCCGGCCAGATTTAGGCGGCAAAGAGAATACGAGAAAACAGATGACTAATGAGTTTCTGGACTATACGGGCGGCAGCGACCGGCATTATCATGACATGTTAGGTTACAAGATGACAGAATGGCGCCAAGGCTATGTCCGATTGGAGATGGACGTCCAACAACGCCATCGACAACGGGGCGCTTTTACCCACGGCGGTATACTTATGGGACTATTAGACATAGCCGGTCTACTCTCAAATCTTTATGATAAACGCGACAAAGTCGAAACACTGACACTTGCTCTTTCGACCAACTTTCTTGCGGCGGTTCATTCGGAGCGAATTGCTGCTATCGGCGAAGCAACAAAATCCGGTAATTCAGTTTATTTCGCTAATTCTAAAGTCATCGACATCATGTCCGATACGGTTCTGGCAACCGCGCAAGGCACTTTCAGAATTCGCCCAAAGAAAAACCCGAGCAAGCCCAGTCCGACCGACCCCTAATCCGATTGGTGATTAACAACACGTACCGGCTTATCATCAAGCCATGCGAGCACGTCTTCGAGACAGTCTTGATAGCGCGCTGCTAAGTTTTCATATGTGCGACCACCAATATGTGAGGTGAGCAAAACGTTTGGTAATTTACGAAGTGGATGGTTAATTGGAAGAGGTTCTTGATCGAAAACGTCGAGCCCAGCACCACCAATTCCCTTCTTTTTAAGCACTTCGACGAGTGCTGGTTCATCTACAATAGGACCCCTCGATGTGTTGATGAGATAACACGACGATTTCATCATCGCGAGGTCTTTAGCGCCAACCAACCCACGTGTTCGCTGACTTAAGATGACATGAATCGACAACACGTCCGAACGACGCAGCAGCGCTTCTTTTGTAACAAGCGTTGTGCCTAACTCTTCACAACGTGTTTTGGTAAGGTTCTGGCTCCAAGCGATCACTTCCATATCCAGTGCAAGGCCAAGTTTCGCTACACCCGCACCAAGTGTGCCAAGGCCCAAGATGCCAAGCGTCTTACCGGTCAAACCAAATGGCAAACCGGCGCCCCAATCGCCATCGCGGATTGATCGGTCTTCGGCGGTTATATTCTTTACAAGGCCAAGAATTAGTCCCCAGGCGAGTTCAACTGTTCCATTTGAGTAACCATAACCCGTACCACAAACTAAAACGCCCCGCTCCGTTAAGGCCTCTAAATCAAGAGCTGCGTTCCTCTCGCCGTGAAAAACCAACAACTTCAAGTTTGGTAACTGTTCCACAAGTGACCGATCGAATTTAGTTTCTTCCCGCGCTGTTACGATGATATCATAAGGCAAAAGTCGGCGAGCGGCTTCCTTAGGGTCGGTTAACTGATCGTCAAAAACTTCTAAAGTGATTTTATCCGTGAGCCGACCCCAATCCGCTGTTTCTACCGCTAGGCGTTGGTAGTCATTAATAATTGCAAGACGCATACAGTGCATCTAAGCAGCAGCGGCCGATTTAGTCTTCACCGCCCCCGGCACGGTGCCACGCTCCCAACTTTTCACATATTGCTCAATTGTCAAAATACGGACACTTTCCATATCTTGACCATAATATTCAAAGAGCCGACCATCCGGTGCAACCATAGACAACATTAGTGTACACCCATCAGGACCACCTCGCTCTAAATGCGGCATCGCATCGGCGCTAGCACGCGCATACTCCCCTTTTTTCCGAACAATCGAAGTAGTAGAGCCATCGGTCTCGACTTCCGTAATATGTTGTTCGCCTTCGAGAATCAAAGTAACAGTCGAGGCTATGTGCCGATGACGGCGACAATGACCGCCGTTACCTTTAAAGCGTAAAAGCATATCCAAGCGACCGCAATCATAGTCGTATCCAAGTAAACTATATTCAAAATCAACCAAGAAATCTGTTTCCGTTGGATCGACCACCTTTCGCCATTCAACGGCATTGGGATCAAAGCTTTCAGTAATCCGCGGCATCACATTTCTCCCCATTCAATCTTAGGCCGGTTCAGCAATGAAAATCGGTATTTTCCGATCAGTCTTTGCTTGATATTCGTTATAGGGTGGGAAGGCGTCGGCGCTCAACCCCCAGAGGCGAGCGCGTTCCGCATCATCTTTGACCTCGCGTACCCTCATTTTAAAGACTTCGGTCTTATCGCGTATTTCCACGTCCGGATGAGCACGAAGGTTATAAACCCAAACCGGATTACTTGGCCGACCACCATATGACCCAACGAGCACATAGGAACCGCCGGTCTCGACACGCATCAATGCAATTTTTCGGATCGCGGCCGTCTTATTTCCCTTGTGGGTAACAATAATGCAAGGAAGACCCGTATCCCGCAGCGTCGTCCCCTCGGTCCCGCCACTTCTTTCATAGAGTTCAACCTGTTCACGCACCCAATCTAATGCAGGTGGGATATATTCTGCCATATGTATCTTCCTTCCAACTTAAGAAACGAATACGCTTTACCACGTTTGTTTGGCATCACTTTGTCTCATCTTATAAGACAAATATTTGGTGCCGTACATCTAGCTGGAAATTCATTTTATGCTAAACGATATGCAAATTGAATATTTGCGACTAATTCTTTTGCATCCGGTGTGCTCGGATTTTTATTGAGTCAAAAAAGGTCCTATTAGCAATCTCAATCCGGTGTTTTCTCTTACGAGATTTCTAAATTAAAAAGTCTAACGCTCATATCGCCAGTATTAAGCAGGGTTGGGGGATTGGTTTTAGCAATGAAATTCACTAAGTTTCCAATTAATTTTTTTCAAATAATTTTGTTGTTTTTTAAATTAACCTTCAACTTCTCATCAGAAGATAACGCTTAGGCAAAACCATGGTTGAAGACTTATTGCCTCTTGTCGTTGTGTATTTTGCGGTAGTCGATCCAATCGGAACCATCCCAATTTACCTCGCTATTACTGAAAACTTCACAGTACGTCAGAAGCAAAATATTGCGATCCGTGGATGTCTAATTGCATTCATTGTATTAATATTTTTTGGTTTCTTCGGAGATTTTATCTTGGATCATCTAAAAATTGCTCCCGGATCTTTCATGATTGCAGGTGGCGCTCTTTTGTTTCTGATAGCTGTTGAAATGGTTAAAGGCCAACGCCAAGCCAGAAAAATGGGAGCGGTCGGAGATCTAGATGAAACATCTGATGATATGATACGAATTTCCGTAAGCCCCTTCGCCTTACCCTTGTTAGCCGGACCAGGAGCCATCACTACTGTTATGCTTTTTGGAAGGTTTAATGAATTAGGAGATGCATTACTAAATATTTTCGCTGTCGCTTTGGTGATGATTATTTCTTGCGCGATATTTTTCTCCGCATCATGGGCATCACGATTATTCAATTTTACCATTTCAACCGTCATGTCCCGTTTAGTGGGGATTTTATTAGCCGCTATCGCCATACAGACAATCATAGACGGGCTACTTAAATTAGGTGTCGTTTAGTACTAAGAGAATATTTTCGTCGCTTTAATCGCTTTACAATCATTCAGCAATCAAGGCTCTTTGCCATGCTGCGCCGTGTATGGCTTTACACCGCCATAAAAGTCTCCAACTTATATATTTAATGAAAAAACCCATTATTTTAGGTCAGATCAATAATGATCCGTCGAACAGAACCTCTCCTGGTTCCCACTTTATAACAAACCATTTAAAACCATAGTTGAGGCAAAATTTAATCAAAACTGACTAGCTTTTATTAGTTCTTTCATCTCAGCTAATTCTCGGCACTTTTATCTGGCAGACAGGCATCATACAGCCAAGTGGGAACTCTAACGTTTTATCGTCTAAAAATTTGCTAAATTTTCCACCTAAGGTAAGATTTGAGAAAATAGTTAATCTAGGAGTTTATTATGGCTGACGGAAAAACTGTGCCCACTGCGACACTAGAATCTGTGGGCACAATTCAGGTCAAATTAGGCGATATGGTTGAGGTTGGTAGCGGTCCAAAGGGGACCCGCGTCGTTGTCGATGTTGTTTCAGCGGAAATTAAATCCGAAAAAATAACTGCGTCGCTTGCAACAAATGACGCCGCTGACTGGCTCACAATTTCTGCTGATGGTTCAACAGGCTGCTTAGATGTTAGATTAACATTAAAAACCGACGATGGTGAATTTGTATACGTCGAATACCAAGGAAGAGCGAATATGGCCGAAGGCCTTATAGCCACAGCCCCTACATTTCAGACTGGTTCCGTAAAATATGCTTGGTTAAATAGCGTACAAGCCGTAGCCGCCGGCAACGTCAACATAGAGACAGGAGATCTCGTTTATCACTTATACGATGTAAAGGTTTCCCTTTAGTAACCTTGCTCCAGGTCTTAGCCAATCTCTCTATTTGTTAAACGGACTGGTGCTCGAGATGCCACTCTCAATGTCTCGTGTATACTGTCTCATCGTGAGTACCTGGTTTACGAGAGTGGAAAGCACACCGGTCCGTAGAAGGATCGCATGAAACCCTACTCTGCTCGGGCAAAGCATCTGTCGTCATCTACTTTGGAAAAGATCAGACGACGGTCATACCAAGGCGTTGCTGACCGGCTGTTTGAAGATAATTAATCATTGCCGTAATCGACCAAGTACTTCGCTTTCCGACGTCCGATCGGCCGGGCCTCTTCTGTCTTTGCTCTCCATTTTGCTGTCATAACCTAATTTGTTGCTGCTTTGAAAACCAAATATTAAGGCGGAGGGAGAGATGATCGGTTTGGCACACGTAAGGACTATGGCAGCTTACAACAAATGGCAGAATAACACCCTTTATCTTGCGGCAGATACGCTAGATGACGGTGCGCGTAGATTGGAGCTTGGCGCCTTTTTGGGTTCGATTCACGGAACACTTAGCCATCTACTTTGGGAAGACCGAACGTGGATGAACCGAATTTGTGGGAACGGCAAAGCCGACACAGTCAAATTTTATGGGATCGGTTGAAGAAGTCGGCGATTGGCAAGACCTCAAATCCACCCGAGCCGAAATGGACCAAATTATCTTAGACCGGGCATCGCACCTTATTAATGAAATGTTGGCACGTGACCTCTCATAGTTTTCCAACGTTATGCAGACTGAGTTCTCGAAACCGATGTGGATAATGTTTACCCATTTCTTTAACCATCAAACGCATCATAGAGGACAGGTTCACGCTATGCTGACGGCGACCGGGGCCAAACCCGACGACACCGACCTTTTCGTTATGCCGCAGGACTATACAATCAATGCTGGTGATTAGACTAAACACTCCCCATAACGAGACTAAGTTGGAGCCCCTCCCACTACTTATTTTTTTGTAAAACTATCCAAAAAAACAGTTGTAGGTTTGTCGGCATTTCGGCCTGAAAGAGACTAATTCGGAGCCAATTTACAAACTGCTTAAAATTTCACGAGCGATGGTTTCTTCGACAGTCTAATGATTGGTGAACCCAAGCGGAAAATACCGCTAAAAGTCTCCCAAGGGGAGGAGTGGATTTAAAGTACCACATTCCTCAACAGCTTGAACGGTTACCGCTGCCCCATATCAAATCTGATAAGCGAAATGCAAAATGGTTGTGTTTATATCTCTTGAAAGGTCGCGCTAATTGAACGCATCCTGACGCCACTCAATAACATTCCGCGAAGTATGCATTACTTTGCTGCGCTAACCACGATCTCAACCAACGTATCTGGGGAGCCAAGTGCGGTTCCAACGCAGGCCCGCGCCGGGCGCTCCAAATCACCTAACCATTCGGTCCAAGCCGCATTCATTCCCGGCTTGTCGTCCATGTTGCTTAGGTAAATTGTCGCCATCAAAATCTTAGACTTATCCGTCCCGCAAGAAGCAAGGCGGTCATCAATCTTCGCAAGGATTTGCTCCGTTTGCCCCTTCGCATTGAGCGATAGATCGTCAGCTGTTAGTCCGCAGACATTTACCACACCATTATACACCGTAGCCTGACTAAGAATTTCTCCAGAATTGAGATGCTCAACGGTCATTTATTTTTCTCCTCAGATTTTTTATCGTAACTCTCTCGGTAGAGAGGTAGTAACGAATCAGCCAAATTTTCGATTCCCAATTTTGCTATACAATTTCAATACAATTGACATAAACTTTCAATGCCATGCGAAAAGATCAAGGCCGGCAATCAAACAACCCACTAACAACCAACGTAATAATCATCAAACTCGAAAACCTCCGCCTCCATGGGTCCACGCCATCCCATATTATACAGGTCGTGTTCTGATGGTGGGTCTTCCAAATTCAATTTGGTTATCAGGTCCATTAACTCCGCACCGCAGAGTTTTTAGAATAGTTCTAATCTCGATTCACCCTCGCAAGCTATTGTATTTATTGGTAGATAGTGGTGCCCAGGGGCTGATTTGAACAGCCGACACCAGCATTTTCAGTGCTGTGCTCTACCAACTGAGCTACCTGGGCAAGTGGGCCACCAAACGGAGGCGCTTTTAAATAGAAAATTAACGCACAGTTGTCCACTATTAAGGAAAATAATTGATTCGAGCGCATTTGGTGCCGATCAGTGTATTCCAGTATCTTGGCTCTATGGATGGTACCTTTCGATACTTTTTACTAAACTCAAGAAACCAGACCAAAAAATTTCAGTTAAAATCAGACACAGGGATTCAGAACTCTTTAAGAAATATAACAGGAAATTTTGACGCGGCCTCACATGGCCCGCATATTATTCAATGATTAAGGCATTTAAGTTGTTTTCGACTATATTTTTTAAAAATTTTGTCTCTCCTGACCTAATGTATAAAAATCTTCAATTTCAGCCTCTTCCTCAGTTTCGATTCGATAGGCTCCGTTTAGCCAAGATCCAAGATCTAAATCGGCACATCGCCTCGAACAAAATGGACGATAACGTTCTATAGTGGGTTTATTACATTGCACACAACGCGATTTTATCACGATTTACCCCACCCCTCTCTCGATCCTATATCCCGACACTTCAGGGTCTCCAATCATGCTAAGCGCACCGCCCAAACGACGCACAGTTTCTTCAAATGCCGATTTAAAATCACTTGACAATACACGCTCTATTTCAGCTGATACCAGAAGTCTATAATTGCCTGCACCTCGCGTGCGCAGCAGTTCACGAAGCGCCTCAGCTGCTAGTGATTCGTTCGAAGGTAATATCTTAGCAGAACTTGAATTCGACATCATCTCATCGAGAGAAAAACCATCTCGCCGACGTGTCACTTCAACTAAGCCAGCCGCTGTCATACCAAGCACATCGACCGAAACGGCCGCGAACCGGAATTCCCGCTTTAATCGTTCAACCAGTTTTCTCCTGTGATCCTTGCGCCGCATACCAATAAAATCAACGACGATTAACCCCGCAATGTTCCGAAGCCGCAATTGTCGCGGTATTGCCTCCGCCGCTGCATTGTTCATCGCAAAAATGGCCTCGTCACCATGACGTTTACCAGCACTTCCACCCAAATCAACGTCGATCGCTGTTAAAGCTTGCGTCGTCTCAATAAATATTCGCCCACCATTTCGAAGAACAATAACAGAAGATTGTGCTTCATGCAGAGCATCATTGACGCCATAGGCCTCAAAGAGCGGTTCATGCTCATCATGAAAACGCAGATCATCCAAATCTTCGACCTCACCGGCAGAAATTCTTTTTTCTAAATCAAGTAGCACTGTGCGGTCATCAACAATAACAGCCCCACCGACAGTTCGGTCGCGGAGAATTTTATCAAGCATGCTTGGAGGCGATAAGATGGATTTCGGCTTTTGGCTTTTTGATAAGTCGACATCATTCCAGAGACGTTTTAAACGGCACATCTCCGAGCGAATCGTAGAGAGCCCCACCTCCGCACTTTGCAAACGAAAGGCCCAACCTCCTTCCATTTGAAAAAATTCAGCAAGATCAGCCTCGAGCGTTTCCCTATGCCGACCAAACTTCAAATTTGAAGGCCATTTTACTCCACTTTCATCCGGCAGATAGACAACATAACGCCCGGGGACTTCAATACGCCTTCGGACTTGAGGTGGTTTTCCACCCCCAGCATTCCGTGACACCTGAACTAAAATATTTTCTCCCTCGTGTGCTTCACCTGGTCGGCTCATAAAGACATTCTCACCGATCCCAATGTCGAGAAATGCAGCATTCATTCCCTTTTCAACACGCACTACACGGCCTTGAAAAACACCTTCGACCAAAGATTTCCTATTGATGCGTTCTATTCGAAGTTCTGTTAGTGAACTTTTCTCATCGACGAAGGCAATTCGCATCTCGGCCGGCGAAACTTCTACTAATAGGTTTTCAATACGACCTTTCATATCGACAGATGCTCTCGCAATAATGCAGATACCTCGAACAACGCAAGGCCAACAACATTAGAGTAAGAACCATTGAGATCTGCAACAAATGCTGCTGCACGACCTTGGATTGCGTAACCGCCTGCTTTTCCACGCCATTCTTCACAAGTTAAGTAAGCCTCCACCTCCATACGTTCCAATCTTTTGAAGCGGACACGCGTCTCAACCATGCGCGTTCTTGTCTTTCCGCTTGGTAGTACAACACTAATTCCCCCATAAACGCGATGTCGGCGTCCCGATAAAGTCTCTAAACAAGCCTTGGCGGTTTCCGCATTTTCAGCCTTTGGCAAAATTCGTCTGCCACATGCAACAACAGTATCTGCACCCAACACCCAAGCGTGTGGATACTTTGTCGCAATCGATTTCGCTTTTCCCTCAGCTAAACGCGCTGCATGCTTGCGCGGCATTTCACCAGTATGCATTGACTCATTTAAATCCGCCGCTTCAATAACGTCGGGGACAATGCCTATTTGTGCGAGTAATTCGAGACGCTGCGGGGACGCGGATGCAAGTACCAGTTCAGGCATGGTCAGGAACTTTTAAATGGGAGGCAATCATCACTAACATATTAAGTATCAATGGGCGGTGACAAAGGGAAACTTCTTTTGATGCGGCTTATCAGTTGATTTCGCACTTGTCGATAAACCGTTAGGGGTGAATACCGGTCGCCTTCCACAATACCCGGATCGAAAGTTTTCCAAAATTCAATTTCAACAGCCATAGTGCGTGTCAGTTCAACCGCCCAGTACTGCGCCTCTGGTAAAAGAGTAATAATCAAAACGTAGAATTCATCATCTAAATTATCGAAGCTTTTTGGGCGATGTCTAGAAAGATCTATCCCAATTTCATAGAGGACCTCAACCGCAAAACTATCGATGCAACCAGCTCGCACACCAACAAAATCAACATATATATTACCACAATAAAAATTCTTTAAGATACATTCCGCCATTGCCGAACGGAGCGCAATCTCCGAGCGTGCAAACAAGATTGAACTGGGCTTATCAAGCATCATTATCTGCCACCCCGTCCACCCGAATCATCCGCGAATAAGCAGTACGCAAACGAGCGTGAAGAGGCGACGGGAAGTATTGTAGTCAATTTCAACAGAATGCTTTAGCCTTTCAGTTAACATTTCAGATCCCTCATTGTGAAGGCCACGCCTGGCCATATCGATGCTTTCAATTTGCGATGACGTTAGTTTCTTAATGGCGTCATAATAACTCTCACAGATCTGAAAATAATCTCGAATTAGTCGACGCAATTGTAATAACGGCAAACCTATTTCACATAGCGGGTCGTCAAATTCGCTTCGAATCTCGAGAACCAAACGACTATAGTTTTCGACCCGAAGATGCAGATGAAACGGACCCTCTAAATCACCCACCGGCGAGAAATAATTGGATTCAAGTAAATCGTATATGGCGACAGCTCGCTCCTGCTCGACTTCAGGGCTAAGACGAATTACAGAATTTTCGTTTAGGATAACTTGGGCGATTCTGTGTTTGGGCATCGCCCGGACATCCGACTAGTCGTTCAGCCGAATAGACACTGACAGCGCATGTGCATCGAGACCTTCAGCTTTTGCGAGAAGAACAGCAGCCGGACCAATCCTGTGAAGGCTTTTCGGATCGCATGAAACCAGCGTAGTTCGCTTCATAAAATCAAGGATGCCAAGGCCGGAAGAGAAACGAGCGCTTCTCGAGGTCGGTAAAACGTGATTTGGACCGGCGACATAATCACCAATAGCCTCGGGCGTATAACGCCCGAGGAATATTGCCCCTGCATGTCGTATTTTTGACGCCAATGCATCGGGGTTTGATATTGCTAGCTCTAAATGTTCTGGCGCAATTCGATCGACCAGAGACACAACATCATCAAGAGCACTAACCACTATAATAGCACCCTGCGCTTCCCAGCTCTTACTTGCGATGGAGGCCCTGGGTAAGGACACAAGTCGACGCTCAATAGCCTCCGCCACTTTGTCAGCAAAATCAGCAGAATCAGTAATCAATATAGATTGCGCTGCCGTATCGTGCTCCGCCTGCGATAGCAGGTCTATAGCAATCCAATCGGGGTCATTTGCCGCATCGGCAATGACCAATATCTCTGAGGGGCCAGCTATAAGATCTATACCAACAACACCAAAAACGCGCCGTTTCGCTGCCGCTACGTAAGCATTACCAGGACCGACAATCTTATCCACAGGGCAAATGGTCTTAGTGCCGTAGGCAAGCGCAGCAATGGCCTGAGCACCACCGATTCTGTAAACCTCATTAACGCCGCTCAACTTTGCGGCAGCCAGCACCAACGGATTAATGTTGCCATCCGGCGTCGGAACTACCATGACTATTCGTTTTACCCCCGCGACCTTCGCGGGCAGCGCGTTCATCAAAACCGAACTAGGATAAGAAGCGGTTCCGCCCGGTACATACAGACCAACTGCATCTAACGCATTCCACCGTGAACCAAGCCGAACACCCGCGTCGTCCTCGTATTCCAACGTTTGCGGATATTGCTTTTCATGGAATGCATGGATGCGTAATGCAGCAGTTTCTAGCGCTGCTACGGTCTTTCTGTCGCATCGGGCAAGTGCAGCATCCAATTGGGCCGCATCAACTAATAATTCGGAAGGGTCCAATGTTATGCGATCAAATTTTTTGGTATATGCGGTTAACGCCTTATCACCATCGCAGCGAACGTTATCTATAATATCCGCAACGATATTATCGACATCTTCCTCAATATCACGTCTAGCGGCTAAAAATTCTTCAAATCCCGCCTCAAATTCTTCCGATTTCTGATACAGCCTAAGCGGCATCTGCAATCTCTCTAAAACGATCAACCCAAACTCCAACCTCGACTGGACGTGTTTTAAGGGCTGCCCGATTTACGACAAAACGGCTCGTAACTTCCGTGATTGTCTCTATTTCGACAAGACCATTGTCTTTCAAAGTCTGCCCCGTCGATACCAAATCAACGATTCGTCGACACAAGCCCAAGTTCGGGGCAAGCTCCATGGCACCATTGAGCTTTATACACTCCGCCTGCACTCCGCGGTCCGCAAAATGCCGATTTGTAATTCCAGGATACTTTGTCGCAATCCTAATATGACTCCAGCGGCTGGGATCGTCACCTTCTGCCATCCCTTTAGGCGCTGCTACCGACAGTCTACATCGACCTATACCTAGATCGATGGGTGCATAAATCTCAGGATAGTCAAACTCCATCAAAACATCATTACCCGCTACACCGAAGTGCGCCGCGCCAAACGCAACGAATGTCGCAACGTCGAAACTCCTTACGCGTATGATGCTCAGCTCTGGACGGTTAGTCGCGAATTTGAGCAAACGGGAATTAGGATCGTTAAATGCAGGTTCCGGCTCGATACCAGCATTTCGGACCAATGGCATAACTTCGCGAAGTATGCGGCCCTTTGGCAACGCCAGGACCAAAGCTTCATTCGAAAGCACGGTTCACAACCTAAAATTTTCTAAAATGGGCCGCACTTATGACATATGATAATAAAGGATTCCAGCTCATCATTAGCCTAACTAACCATTATAAAATGGCCGTCCCGATCCTCGTAACCATAATCGGATCAAATGCCGGCGTCGGTTAGGCTCCGGCCAATCAATAAATCCAGTTCTTCTATGACCACATCTTCGATTATTTACAATTTGAATTTGTCCGGGCACAAAGAAAAACTCTTTGGTCATTCCAGTATCCTGCAAAATTGATTCAAAAGTTTCGATAGCCACTTTCCCGCGCAAATCCAATTCCTCACCCGCCAGCTTTTGACCATTTATAACTTGAAACCTTGATAGACGGGCGTGTAACTGCGTACCGTCATACTCAAACAAAGGATGGCGCAAAATTTTAACGTCGCCTGGCGCATGTTCCCGCTGGCGATCAAAGATAAAATCTTCATAAAGTCGCACCAACAATTCCGGATGATGCCGACGCATCTCATTATGCGCCTCATAAAAGCTTATTAGTCCGCTAATACCACCTTCTTTTGCAGTTTGTACGCAGAGCAAAGAGACATACCAAGGGGGACAGAGATTATAGCTGTTGTCTGTATGAAAATTTTGCTCAACGTTCGTAACGTCGGGCCGCACGCCGTTTCCCGGTTTTTTACCGGTATCCCAAACATCGTAAATAAGGGTACCATCCCATTTTTGTGCAACTGGGCGATCAACCATAGAGCATAAAAGCCAATAGACCGATTTAGCCTGTTGAAGTGACCATCTATCCATAGGCAGCCGATCAATCAGAACGAAACCGAGTCCCTCCTCCAATACCCGGCGCGCCTGTTCCATAAACTTCCGACACAGAGACAGCTCGAAATCATCAGGCCGTAGAGTAGGCAATGGCAACGGATTTTTATTGAGCTCACCAGCAAGTGCATCCAATTCCTCAAGACATTCAGATGAGAGTTTCAAGCAACCATCATCCGCGCTCAAATCCTCACCACGCCAAGCGGTTTTGCCAGTGATTTCGTAATCGAGAATTCGTATATCACTCATTGGCGCTCCTAGCCTGCGATAATTTTGAATAACATTACACTGTTTGTGTCATGAAGCACTTCCATTTAGTGAAAGTCATCGCTCATTAATGCTCATAGGAAACAGTTGTATTATATTAAACACGGAAACGCGAAAAAGTTAGATGGAATAATAGCCTACCGACAGCTGTTTTTGACCTTTGTCAATTTAGGATCACCCTAATGATAGACTTGATTCGGCAGCCACGTTGCTAATGACGGGTTTCATATAAGCAAAACGTTCATCACCAACATAGCAAACACGAATGGTCGCACCCTTTGCTAAATCGTTGAATTCTCCACCGCGTGTCCGAATTCCCTGCACAACATTCAGGTTAAAACCAATTGGTGGGGTAATCAGAGTCGCTTTCATCAGGATGGTAATTAGAATTCCAAACTACACATCTGAAAACTCAGCAACATTAAGGTCGCGCCCCCCATTCAGGCGGCAAACTTTGATATTTGCTCTGGGCGATGATGAATCATCGCTAGCATCGTTTGGCTCCCTGGCCCTGTTCGAAAAATTACGTCACGCCATATTCCCGGCACGATGCCTATTCTTCAAGTAAGCTCCAAGTAATTACATGGAGGCCTTCATTCCGGAAATCTTACCAATGGTGGAATTCCAGTCATCCACGCATTTTTGAGTTCCGCAACGCTTCGCCCAACGCTTGAGGACGAAGTCCTCAACTACTTCTTTAAGTTTTGCTTTGTCTGCGTCAGTTGGCTCAATTGGAACCATACCGCCCGTCGGAAGGTCATTGCCTTTGGAATCCTTGCAAGGGCCACTAGCGTTGCAATCCATGCCGCGCTGATCGTTCTTCGCTGTTGCAACCCACATTTCTTCTTCGAGTTTGGGCATTTCACGCTGGAACAGTGCTTGAGATTCCTTATCGAGACTTTTCCACGTCTTCATATTGAACGCCAGGAAGGAAGACGCATAACCAAGACGGATGCGAATGTTGTGCGTCACACCGTGCCACCATTTCGCATTATAGGCTGGTAATGTGCCGGTCAAACCACAATCCGCAACACCCTTTTGCAAGGCCGGGACGAGCTCTGCGAATGCAATCGTAACTGCACTACCACCCACGCCCTCGATGAAATCACCGAGCGTCGTGCTGTAGGTACGTATCTTTTTGCCTTTGAGTTTGTCGAGGCTATAGGTCTTGATGCTCTTATTACCAAGGTTGCAAAAAAGCTGCTGGCTCGGCCAACCGTAAATCATGAGCAATTTCGCACCGTATTTTTTTTCAAACTCACGTTCAAGAATACTGCGATAAGCTTCGTTAGCTTTTCGATAAGTGCCCAAATCCTGGACCACACCAGCCAAATCCGCGCCTTCGATTGCTGGGCTGTCTTGCGCGACGTAGGTCCCTACACCATGAACAGCGTCATAAACACCAAGCTTCAGCAGACGCATAATCTCAAAGCCGGACAAACCAAGTTCGGTCAGTGATTTAGCATTCGCCGAGAGCTTCCCGCCCGACAGTTTCGGAAGACGCTCTTTCCAAAACGGTCCTTCGCGTTCTTTCCAGTGATCAAGGAAGCTCCAGGTACCAACAACCTTGAACTCTTTCTTTTGCATTTCGGCGATGGCGGGCTGCGATGCTAATGCAAAGGCCCCCGCAAATGTACCGAGGATTATCTTAGATTTAAGACTCATTGATTGCCACCCTATGGCGTTGTAGTCCATTGGACACATAACCTCCTACGTCGGGTTGATAAGGGTACCCAACGCCGAGTTAAAAACTTACTGTCGCGGCGTCAAACGACGCTGTTTAAAGCTTAGCCCCCATGACAAGTGTCCACTTATCTCATGACCATATCCGTTAGCTGTATGCAAGCCCAACAACGCGACATACTAAGGCAAGCAGCGGTAATTATTGTCCGTGTAAAATTTTTGTTTGGCGTTCGTAATATCCCGGCGCATCCAATTTCCGGGATTTTTAACTGTATCACGGGCATCGTAGATCATAGTGCCGTCCCATTTCTGTGTGACCGGCCGCTCGATCATCGAACAAAGCAGCTAATAAGTGGTCTTCGCATCATCGTGCTTCCACCGAGTTAGCGGAAGCCGGTCTATCAGAACGAATCCTGGGTGCTCATCAAGGCAATGAAGAGCCTTCGAAATCAACCGCCGGCACTCTGGAAGCTCAAAATCATCCGACTGCAATGCGGGTAGCGGCAACGGGTTCATTGGCAACTCGCCAATGAGGCCTTCTAGCTATTCTATACAGTCATTGGTGATATCGATATGTCCCCAGCCAGACTGCAAGGTCTCCAGTGTCCAGGTGTTGGCTCCACCAAGCTTTTAGTTCAAAATCACGTTTTCTAGCTACGCTTGAATTGCGGTATTAAACGGTGGACAGCCTGATTCGACTGAGGCCAGCCACCCTACTTTAATGATAGACCAAATTCGGCAGCCAAGTCGCCAATGACGGGTACCAAATTAATAGAAAAATCATCGCCAGCATAGCAAACACAAAGGGTATGGCGCCCTTCGCGACATCGTTGAATTCACCGCCACGCGTACGAATTCCCTGTACCACGTAAAGGTTTACGCCAATCGGCGGGGTAATCAATGCCGCCTCCATTAAAACAGTAATTAATATGCCAAACCAAACATCAGA